>Ga0316221_1000525_pt1 | contig 49432 bp, 40 predicted proteins | sample TBH18007metaG_FD_206003 | JGI IMG/M metagenome (GOLD analysis project Ga0316221, IMG submission 206003) | Freshwater microbial communities from Trout Bog Lake, Wisconsin, USA - TBH18007 | ecosystem: Environmental > Aquatic > Freshwater > Lake > Hypolimnion/Profundal zone | place: USA: Wisconsin... | reverse complement strand
TATCAATATCAAAATCGATAGAGAAGAACGTCCAGATCTGGATCATATTTATATGGATGCGGTTCAGGCTATGACAGGAAGCGGGGGATGGCCCTTGAATGTATTTCTGACACCCGAACGAAAACCATTTTTTGGGGGCACGTATTTTCCTCCCGAAAAAGCGTTTAACAGGCCGAGTTGGAAGGAAGTATTAGCGGGCGTCAATAAGGGGTATCGGGAGAAAAAAGCCGAGATTCTTTCACAGGCCGAAAATCTGACAGAACACCTGCTTTCGGCCAATTCATTTGGCATTCACTCACCCGAAACAGCAAACGGAACTTTATTTTCCGAAGAATCACTTTCCCGTATTGCAGAAAATATTCTTACCAATGCAGATACAGAATGGGGTGGTTTTGGCAAAGCACCCAAGTTCCCACAAACCTTTTCAATAGGGTTTCTGTTGCGGCAGTACCATTATACCCATCATCCGGATTCATTACAGCAGGCAATACTGAGTCTGGATAAAATGTGTCAGGGAGGTATCTATGACCATCTGGGTGGTGGCTTTGCCCGATACAGCACGGATGCCAGATGGCTGGCGCCACATTTTGAAAAAATGCTATATGATAATGCCTTACTAATTGTTGTACTGTCCGAAGCATTTCAAATTACCGCCAAGCCTGCTTATGAACAAGTAATTAAACAGACCCTGGGCTTTATTGAGCGGGAAATGACCAGTACTGAGCAGGGGTTTTACAGCGCATTGGATGCAGATAGTGAAGGGGTGGAGGGCAAATTTTATACCTGGCAAAAAGAGGAAATTGATGAGCTCTTGGGCGAACAGTCTCCTCTTTTTTGTGCTTTCTATGATGTCAGTGAAGCCGGTAACTGGGAACACACTAATATTTTATGGCTAAAAGAATCCCTTGCCAGCCTGGCCCAAAACCAGGGAATTGAGCCTGCATTATTGGAGAAAACCCTGGAAGAATCCAGGAATACCCTATTCAATCATCGCTCAAAACGGATACGCCCATTACTGGATGATAAAATTTTACTCGGATGGAATGCATTGATGAATACCGCCTATTCAAAAGCATTTGCGGCTACAGGTATTGAAGGGTATAAGGAAAAAGCCATTCAAAATATGGTATTTCTCGAAACAAAAATGAGAGGGGCTGAAGGAAATTGGTACCATACCTATAAAAATGGAAAAGCCGGAATACCGGCATTTTTAGATGACTATGCCTACCTGATCGAAGCCTATATCCACTTGCAGGAAATCACCGGAGAGGGCAACTATCTGGAAAAGGCAAAAACACTCACAGAATGGGTACTCCTCCATTTTGTAGAAGAAAAAACAGGATTCTTTTTCTATACCGGTAAATCGCAATCCGATGTGATCCTGAGAAAAAAAGAGGTCTACGATGGGGCCATACCCAGCGGAAATGCAGTAATGGTAAGAAATCTACTATACTTATCTGTGGTTTTTGACCAGCAAAACTGGACAGAGCATGCCCATGATCTGCTGCAATCTATGAGTAAAGCTATTGTGAACTACCCGGGTTCTTTTGGGGTATGGGCTATGGGTGTATCAACTGTTACCCGCGGACAATCCGAAATAGCCATGGTTGGGCAACAGGCCAGCCGATTTTTGCGTCCTTTATTGCAAAGGTTTATTCCGGATAAGATTCTTCAGGTGGCGGAAACTAATTCAGCGGATTTTCCGTTATTAACTGGTAAAATGCTGCCTGCGGAGAAGGAGAGGGTCGATTTTTACCTTTGTAAGAATTATGCTTGTAGTGAACCCTTTACAGAACTTACAAGCCTTTTAGCAAATGTGTAACAAAAGAATGCTGTAATTTGCTTTCATGACAGCGGCCTTGGCCCCATTTGAAAAAAATTGAATCTTAGAAACTGAAAGTAATTTTACCCAGAATTGCAAAATTATTGGTAACAAAATCGTAAAATCGGCACAACTGCCGATGGAAAACTTATATTTGTCACTGTCATAAATCAGTTCCGTACAATGAAAGGTTATTTAACTACCATTAGTATAGTCGTTTTTTCGTTAACCCTGAGTTCCTGCTTTAAATTAAAGAAGGCAAAAGGGCTACCCGATGATGGCCAATTACATGGCGTGGCACCCACGTCAAGAGCGAGTATGGGTACACCTTTGAACATGGTGTTTATTCCACCGGGAACCTTCCATATGGGGCCTAGCGATGAAGATATCAGCTACAATTATATTACCCGTAACAGACAGGTTTCAATTCCTGGTTTCTGGATGGATAAAACTGAGATTACGAATAATCAATATCGCCAGTTTGTTAACTGGACAAGAGATTCCCTTGCATTTAAAATCTTGTTTGGTTCAGGTATCAATAAATCAAATGATACAATGGCGGTTGACTGGAAAAAAATGGCTACCGTAAAATATGATCGGAATACCATCGAAAAATTAAATGAACTGAACCTGGCCCCGGATAACCGTTTATATGGTAAGCCGGAAATTGATCCTGATAAAATTGTTTACCGCATAGAATATTATGATTTGGCATCTGCAGCAAAAAGAGATAATGCCGGCTTAAACAAAAGCAATTTTATTATCCGGGCCGATCAGAAAATATATCCTGATACATTGGTATGGATGAGGGATTTCTCATATTCTTATAATGAACCCCTTACCAAAATCTATTTCTCTCACCCTTCTTATGGAAATTATCCGGTAGTAGGTATCAACTGGAAACAGGCAGTGGCTTTCTGTCACTGGAGAACGCATATTCAAAATGCTTACCTCGAGAAAAAAAGACTGGTTACCAATGGAGATTATCGTTTACCTAGTGAAGGTGAGTGGGAATATGCGGCTCGTGGCGGACTTACCAATTCTATGTATCCATGGGGAAACCCGTATTTGCGGAATAAAAAAGGATGTTTACTGGCCAACTTCAAACCCGGAAGAGGTAATTATGCGGAAGATGGTGGATTCTATACGGTAAGGGCTGATGCTTACTGGCCTAACCAATATGGTTTATATAATATGGCCGGAAATGTGGCAGAATGGACCGGTTCTTATTTCTACGAGGGTGCTTATAATTTAATGTCTGATTTGAGTCCGGATATACGTTACGAAGCAAAAGATTCTGATCGTCCAAGAGAAAAACGAAAAGTGGTTCGTGGCGGTAGTTGGAAAGATATAGCGTATTTCCTGCAGGTAAGTACACGTAACTATGAATACCAGGATACGGCTAAATCGTATATTGGTTTCCGTTGTGTAATTGACCTGACTCCAAAAATGAAACGTTAGTACGCAACCGGACTGGAATATCGTTACAATTTTTATATAGAAAACTGGTTCCGGAATAACCGGACGGTATAAAATTCAAAAAACTAAAAGAAAAGATAATGGCAGCTGCAATCCCTCCTAAAGTCACAAAATGGTTTGATGTATTTGTATCTATTGCCGCTGCGGTGGTAATTTATGGTGCCTTACAGAAATTATTACACTCTGATATTGCCGATATCATGTTAAAGATCGGGCTAACGGTAGAAGCTGTTATCTTCTTAGGATATGGGGTACTCTATATTATCTACCCGGCTATTGATGACCATGAAGTGCATTTGCCAGGTAAAGAAGAAAAAGAAAATACTGCTTTAAAAAGCATGGAGAAAATGTTAGGCGAAGCAGATATCACACCCGCCAGTCTTTCTAAACTGAGTGCCGGTTTCCAGAAACTAGGAACTACGGTTACACAGATTTCTGAAGTGGGAGATGTGGTAAAATCTACCTCCGATTTCTCTAATAAAACCAAAGAAGCGACTATTGCATTAGGCTCAATCAAAGATGCCGCCAATGTTGCCTCACAATCACTTGCCGGTTTTCATGGTGCTTCAGACAGTACCAAAGAGTTTCATGTACAGATGCAGTCATTGACTAAAAATCTGTCGTCATTAAATACAATTTACGAGCTGGAATTACAGGAAAGCAATAATCACCTGAAAGCATTGAATCAGTTTTATGGTAAACTGGCGCAGGCATCAACCGCAATGGCGGGTAGTGCAGAAGATGCTATGAAAGCGAAACAGGAAATTGCCAGTCTGGCTAGCAACCTGGGTAAATTAAATCAGTTATATGGTAATATGCTTACCGCTATGCAGGGAAGATAAGGGGCAGGATATCAACAAACAATTCGCAAATCAATAGCAGAAAAAAAATATAAGCCAGCATGTCACTACCTAAGGAGCCGCGGCAAAAAATGATCAACATTATGTACCTGGTGCTAACGGCACTATTGGCACTGAATGTATCAGCAGAAATATTGAACGCTTTTAAAACGGTAGACCGAAGCCTGATGACGGCAACCGGTATTGCCGAACAAAAGAATGTGGATATTTTTAAATCTTTTGCAAAAAAAATAGAAGACCCCAAGACAAAAGAGAAAGCAGAAATCTGGCTCCCTAAAGCAGAACAGGCAAAAAAGTTAGCAGATGATTTATCTGCCTATATAGATGCTTTAAAAACAGAATTAAAGAAAGAAGCCGGCTCCAGATTAGTAGAAGGAAAAGAAGTATACAAAGAAGATGACCTGGAAGCGGCAACCCGTTTATTTGTTTCTGCACCACCCGAAGGGAAAGGAAAAGGAAAGGAATTGCTGGAGAAAATGCAAAGCTTCAAACAAAAATTATTAGATATTGATCCGGGAATTAAAAAGGAAGTTGGCCCAAGCCTTCCTTTGGATCTTTCGGTACCTAAAAGCGGTACCAATACAGGTAATGAAGACTGGGCATTCAGTTATTTTCATATGACACCTACCGTGGCTGCCATTACCATACTCAGCAAATTTGAGAATGATATCAAGAACTCAGAGGCGCAGGTAGTAGAATATTGTCACAAAGAAATTGGGGAAGTAGAAATCATCTATGATGCTTTCCAGGCATTTGCCCAATCCAATACACAATATGCGATGCCGGGAGAAGAACTCGTAATTACCGCAGGTATCGGTGCATTCAGTAAAGCAGCAAAACCCACCATTACTATAGACGGTTCTAATGTACCGGTTAAAGAAGATGGGTCTGCTGAATACAAAACAACAGTTTCTGGTTCCGGATCATTTTCTAAAAAAGTTAAGATCTCTTTTTTAAAGCCGGATGGCACAACTTCTACAGTTGAAAAAGATGTAAAATATACAGTAGGGGTTCCTTCCGGACTGGTTGTGTCAACTGATAAAACAAGAGTTTTCTATCAAGGACTTGATAATCCATTAAGTGTTATTGGTGGCGGGGGTGATGAAAAAGTAAATGTAAGCGTTCAGGGAAATGGTGTCACCAGCAGTAAAGCAGGAGCGGGGCAATATATTGTAAATTGTAAAGACCTTGGCACTGCAACAGTAGTAGCTACTGATGGTAAAAACACACAAAAAATCACTATTCCCATTAAAAGAGTACCTAATCCAATTGCCACCGTAGGTGGTCATGCGGGTGGCCCAATCCCAGCCAATGAGTTCCGTGTACAAAAAGGTGTGGCTGCTGAATTAAAAGACTTTGTATTTGAAGGGGTTAAATACCAGGTGGTTTCTTTTACACTAGCCTGCACAGGAAAAGGGTTTGAAGAGAGCGGATTGGTTTATGCAGAAGTGAGCGGAGCTTATTTTAATGCCGAAGCCCAGAGTTATATCAAAAGATGCCAGGCAGGATCTACTGTAATCATTGATGATATAAAAGTTGTAGGCCCTGGTGGAACAACCAGAACTCTGGATCAAAATATTTCATTTACACTTCAATAAATGTGCGTATGAAAAAGCGTTTTTCGATCATAGTATTATTTAGTGTAGCGTTGATAGGCTCACAGGTGCATGCACAGAGTGGGTATGGCAAAGTAGGCAAAACTACCGGGAAGCCTGTGGCTAAGAACGCGGCTGCCAACGCAAACCTGAAGGATACTACAAAGCCTAAGACAACTACAGCACCCGTAGCTGCTCCAACCGTTGCAGCCCCTGCTGTAACATTTAGTTATGATACTATTATTCCGGGTGGTTTTGATGCCAAGCCAGAAGTAGCTTTACGGAACAATTTTGCCACCGATAGAAGCCAGATCAAGGATCGTAAACCCCTTGAATATGAAAACCTTCGGGAAGACGATAATTTCTGGAGTGAATTTATCTGGAGAGAAATTGATGCGAGGGAGAAAATGAACCAGAGTTTCATGTATCCCGGGAGAGATGATAATGGTGATCAGCGTTTCTTTACCATTTTATTGAATGCGATCAAGAATGATAGTGTTACCGCATTTGCACCAGATAATGACCGATTTACCATCCCATTGACCAAAGACCAGGTGATGGGGCTCATTGCTGGATCTTATGATACGTTACCTGTAACCGATCCTGTGAGTGGAACAGTAGAGAAAGTTGTTAGTAAGAAACCAAAATTTAGTCCCGATTCAGTATATACTTTCCGAATCAAAGAACAATGGATTTTCGATAAAGAAGCCAGCCGGATGTTTATACGAATAATTGGAATTGCTCCAATTGCCAAACAGGTGGTAGGAGGTAAATCCTCGCCTCGTACTTTGTTCTGGTTATATTATCCTGATCTGCGAAAAAGTTTTGCCAAAGTGGATGTATATAACCCGAAAAACTTTTCGAGCAGGATGACCTGGGAAGAGCTGTTTGAAGGAAGGTATTTCTCCAGTTATATCATTAAATCCAGCGCCAATAACCCGGGCGATAAATCCTTAAGTAGTATGATCAAAGATCCACTTTTCCGCCTGCTGGAAGGTGAAAATATCAAAACCCGGATCTTTAATTATGAGCAGGATCTCTGGCAGTACTAGTTGATTTTAAACGATTTTTAATAAAAAAGAGGCCAATTTGGCCTCTTTTTCTATGAAGGATAGCTTGTTAAGAATTATTTAACCCGAGGTTTGGAAAATTCGCTACAATCCTTAACTTCGTCACGGTTTTTCATAGGATATTGGATTTTAAAAAACGGGGCTGGATTTTTATCCTGGTCCCTTTTTTATTTAATCTATCGCCGGGTTATCAGCACCTGCAAAATGAGTTCTCAAAATTTTTGCTTTGGCTTTCCCGATCACGTCTATTAAGTCTTCTTCAGAAACTTCCTTTATTTTTTTTACCGACTTGAATTCTTTTAATAATTGCTGTACGGTTTGCGGCCCTATTCCTTCAATGTTTTCAAGTTCATTGGTAAACGTTCCCTTCGATCTTTTATTGCGATGAAAGCTGATTCCATAGCGGTGAACCTCATCCCGTATCCGTCTTACCAGTTTCAGGCTATCACTGTTCCAGGGCAATTTGATGGAGCGGGTATCGCCTGTAAAAAACAGTTCCTCTTCATTCTTGGCTAATCCTACCAAAGTAATGCTTCCTTCTATACCCAGTTCCCGAATGCTTTCCATAGCGGCACTTAATTGCCCTTTGCCGCCGTCTATGATAACCAATTGAGGAAAAGGTTGCTGTTCTGCGATCAGCCGCTTATAACGCCTGTAAACTACTTCTTTCATAGTGGCAAAATCATTGATACCTTCTACGGTTTTCACATTAAAGTGGCGATAATCATTTTTACTGGGTATCCCTTCTTTGAAACAGACCATGGCAGATACCGGGTAGCTGCCCTGAAAATTACTGTTATCAAAACATTCTATATGATCAGGCACTTCAGATAATTTCAAATACTCCTGTAATTCGTACAGCACTTTTCTTTTTTCTTTATCTGTTTTTCCTTCCAGGTGTAGTATTTTCTTTTTCTTTAATTCTTCTCTGAAATAACTCACATTTTTAACCGAGAGATCGAGGAGTTTCTTTTTATCACCTCCTCTGGGTATGGTAATGGTAACAGAAGGATCCGGGTATTCTATTGCAAAAGGAACAATGATCTCATTTGCCAGACTATTGAACGAAGCACGCAGATTGCCGATGGCAAAACCCAAGACTTCTTCTTCCGACTCTTCCAGTTTGGTTTCTAATGGAACGGTGTGGGTTTGCACAATGGTGCCATTTTGTACCATTAGGTAATTGACATAAGCCAGGTTATCTTCTTTCAAAATAGAAAATACATCCATATTGGAAAGATGACTGCTGATCACCACCGATTTGGCCCGATAAGTTTCCAGATGCTCTATCTTTTTTCTGACAGCATCGGCTTTTTCAAATGAAAGCTCAGCAGCCAGCTTTTGCATATCTGCCTTAAAATGCTGAATCACCTGTGTAAGATTGCCTTTCAACATATTTCTTACCTGTTGAAGTCCTTCATTGTAATCCAGATCAGTTTGTAATCCCTCACAGGGGCCCTTACAATTGCCCAAATGATATTCAAGACAAACCTTGAATTTTCCTTTTTCAATATTTTGAGGGCTCAGGTTAAGTTTACAATTTCTGAGCGGTATATATTGTTTGATAAAGCTGATCAGTTCTTTCACTTTACCCGCCGATGTAAACGGACCCAGGTATTCGGACCCATCAGGGATTTTTTTTCTCGTCAGAAATATCCGGGGGAAAGGCTCTTTTTTGATGACAATATAGGGATAGGTTTTATCGTCTTTCAGGTTGATATTATATCGTGGCTGGTATTCTTTAATAAGAGAATTTTCCAGTAAGAAAGCATCCTGCTCAGAATCTACTATAGTAAACTCAATGCGATGAATTCTTTGCACCAACTCATGTGTTTTATACGTAGTAAAGGTTTTGGAGAAATAGGAGCCGATTCTTTTCCTCAAATCTTTTGCTTTGCCAACGTATAATAACTGGTTCTCAGCACTATAATATTTATAGATGCCGGGTTGGTGAGGCAGGTTATGTGCGAGTTGCTGAAATTCTGTTGCTGTCATAGTAAATCCACCCTAGGGCTTGTCGTTCCAATTTACATATTGGGTTTCAGTTCTGGAAAAATGCCCCCCTTTTTTAATAAAGCGGGTAATCTGAAAACTTTTATCTGCTTTCCAGCCATATTGCTCGGTAATCGAACTATCTCCGCTGGTATATACTCGTTTAATAAACACTCTTTTTACCAAATTGGTTTCTTCTGCCAGTAATATATCAATATTCTGAATGTCTGTAGTTTCATATTGTACAGGCGTATAATTCAAAGTATAACTGCTGGTACTCAAATCCTGAAAAACTGATTCTTTATACAATTGTTTATTTTTTTGAAAACGATCTGCCTGTAAAGAAAACGAATTACTGATGGCAAGAAAAGATTCCTTAGAAACACCCGTTGAGTCTTTCTTGCCATCGGTTTCCCTGATCTGATAGATGGGAAAATTCCGAAGATCAACGTATTCTTTTTGTGCCCTGAAAAAATCTGTAAGCGGATAATATTTAGCGGTATCAGAAAGAACAGGCGCCTTCTTAGCATCCGAAGTTTCTCCATGATGACAGGCCGCAGCCATCAGTAAACACAAGAGATATCCGTAGAAGCGTTTTTTCATGGGGTAAAATTATGGAAACACTGGCTTTTGGCTTTTGGCTTTTGGAAAAAATTATATGCAAGTTCGGTGATATAATGGCATGTGCCTATTAAACACAGCATGAATTGTTCTGCTGAAGGCGAATAGCCAATAGCTAACAGCCAAAAGCCAATAGCAACAGTTATTTAATCTGTTTCGTAATACCAAAGCGGATACCAAAATCGGTCAGGTATTCTTTGATTGGATATAAATTGGAATAAGTTGGCAGGTGTTGATAGCGGAGTTGCGGTCCAACCATGAATTGGGTAGAACCGGTTTTATAGGTAACACTGAAACCAACTGTTGTATTGATATTCCATTTTCTTACCAGATCATTACCTGTGGTATAATGTTTATAATCTGTAGAAAGCAGGAATGTATTTGTATTCAGGGTAAGTGTGGGTTGCACAGTAGCTTCTGTTACGAGACTAAAATGTTTGCTTTGAAATGACTCATACTGGAATCCCAGGGGCACAGACAATTGGTACAAACGATTATCCAATTGGGCATTGCGGTAACCGGTATTATTGTTATAGGGAGAGTAAAAGCTGATGGTTTCTACGCCTCGATAATTGATCAGAGATAATGAAGACAGATCGTTTGTAAGTGTTTCAAAAGTTTCGATATAATACTGACGCATATTTAACTGAAGCCCGGTTTTGAACTTCAGATTCCTGGTCATATTATATAATAAACCAAAACCGACTTCAAATCCCACACCCGGTTTTTGTCTGACTACCTGATTTACACTGGCGGTATTCAGACTTACCGGAACATTTTGTGAAGTAGCCGCAGCAATTATGGCAGGCTGAATAATATCTTTTACTTTTTCATCAGATAATTGACGATAACTGCTGGAAGGAGTTATATAAAACTGGAAACCGAATTTAGAATTCCGGTTGCGTGGTTCAACATTCGAAATAAAATTAAAATCTTTAAAAAACTCATCTGCTGAAGCATGGTTATCATTTTTGCGGGCATCACGTTTATTAGCGGCAATCGTGTTCAAATCAGCAAATCCATCAGCACCGGCAATTCCATTGGATTCAATATCAGTTTCTGCAAGAAGAATGCTATTCTCTGTATTAATTAAAGAAGGATTGGCTTGTAAACTAATCGGTTTTGGTACAGTAAGGCTTACCGGGTTTGTATTGGTTTTGACTACAGGTTTGTCGGTATTGGAAATGGTATGCGCCTGACTGATCAAATCTTTGCTAACCGGCGTATAATTGCTGGTTTCTTCTGCCAGGAGATCATCCTGTTTTAGATCAGCAAATGTTTCTGCAGTAATCTGCTCTGGTGCAATTTTTTGAAAGTAATTGGTATTTTTTTCAGTGCTACTCACAGCTTTTGCAGTCTGACCAGATTGAATATTTGCAGGCTGCTTGCTGCCTTCCATATTTTCAGCTGCAATCAGGTGTGAATCGGGATGGTTATTTAATAAAGTGGATAGAGTTAAAGCAGTAATAATAAATAAAGAAATAAAAGTAAGAGCAGGCCAGGCCCGGTAACCATGTATCTGCGTACGTATATTATTCCAAATATGATCGGAAGGATACATACGGTGCTGTTTTACTTCATTCTGTAAAAACTGCTCAAATTCGTCGTCCTGGTACATCTCTTTTTTCATATTCCGGCATCTGCACTACTGTTTTTTTAAAGCAACCAACCAATTGAATTCTTCTCTTGGTTTGTCGATAATTTTTTTTCTTATCAAAATAAGTTCAAGCATTGCTTTTGAACGGGTATATTGACTACGGCTGGTGCTTTCTTCAATATCAAGCATTTCGCCAATTTCTTTATGACTGTATCCTTCCAATGCATACAGGTTTAACACGGTTCGGTAACCAATGGGTAATAACCTGATACATTCAATGATCTGTTTGGCCTGCATAATGGAAGGAATGGTTTCCTCCCTTACCTGTAGATAATTTGCATAAGAAAGATCAACGTTTTCGTTAAACTTCTTATACTTCTTTAAAAAGTTGATACAGGTATGTACAATGATCCGCCTGATCCAGCCTTCAAAAGCGCCTTTGTTTTGAAACGTATGTATTTGGGTAAAAACTTTGATAAACCCTTCCTGCAACATATCCTCCGCATCTTCGCGGCTCTGAGCAAAGCGGTAACAAACACTAAGCATTTTAGGGCTATAGCGATTGTACAATTCCCGCTGCGCTGAGGCATCGTTGTGTAAACAGCCTGTAATAATGGCTTGTTCCGTCATGAAGGGTAAAATGGTTACCCTAAATATAGACATTTATCCCTTTTGAATGCTGCATCCAAAAGACAGAAACCCGGTAAAAAGGAATAAATAAACCCTGTATAGCCGGACGAGGGCCGAATATTTAAATAAAATGTTAATGTGAAGCAACGGTCAGGGGATATAGTGTATCCTTTGAACTGTGGCGAAATCCAATTAATATGGACAAAAAAGCATTTTTTTCGGGCAAAACTGTGACTAATGCCGATAATGTTGTTTTGTCTGAGTCTATAACTCCCAAATCGATACCGCCTAATGGAGGATTAGCGCAATATGCAGGTGTTTGGACGGTGAACGAGGTAACCCATTTATTAAAACGGACTTTATTTGGTGCCACACAGGCAGATATCAGTTATTTTATAACGCTGGGGTTTCCGGCTTCTGTGGATGAAATCATCAACCCATCGGCTCCCTTACCGGATCCTCCTGTAAAGGAATATGCAACCCCAACCAGTACCAGTACACCAGATACTGATATTACCAGCGGAACTACCTGGGTTACAGACCCGAGCACAGATGGAACGGTAAATAGCCTGCGGGTTGCATCCTTCAAAAAATGGTGGATGGGAGTTATGATTAACCAGGATAGAAGTATCCGAGAAAAAATGACTCTTTTCTGGCATGATCATTTTTCTACGGAAACCAATACCATCTCTGATGCACAATTTGTTTACAATCACCACACATTATTGCGAACTAACGCAGTAGGCAATTTTAAATCTTTAACAAGGGCAGTAACCATTGACCCGGGTATGCTGGTATACCTGAATGGCCAGTATAATACCGTTAGTGCCCCGGATGAAAATTATGGAAGAGAATTACAAGAATTGTTTTGTTGCGGCAAAGGTCCTGACTCTCAATACACCGAAGATGATGTAAAAGCGGTAGCAAGAGTACTTACCGGATGGAAGAATAATTATACAACATTGAGTTCGTCTTTTGATCCGAGTCGGCATGATAAGACAAATAAACAATTTTCAGCCTTCTACTCCAATACAGTAATTACCGGGAAAACAGGTGCTACCGGGGGAGATCAGGAGCTGGACGATCTGATGAATATGATTTTTGCAACGCAGGAAGTGGCAAAATATATCTGTCGTTGTATTTATCGGTGGTTTGTATATTATGATATTGATAGTACTGTTGAAGCAAATATCATTTCTCCTTTGGCTGATATTTTTCGGAGTAATAATTATGAGATAAAACCAGTATTAAGCACTTTATTAAAAAGTGAACATTTTTTTGATGCACTTGCCAGAGGATGTCAGATAAAAAGTCCGGTAGACCTGGTAGTAGGCATGTGCAGAGAATTCAATATGGCATTTGCACCTGCAACGGATTATATCACCAATTATGGTCTGTATAATTATCTGGTAAGCTGGGTAGCTAATATGCAACAGAATATTGGTGACCCACCTGATGTAAGTGGATGGAAATCGTATTACCAGGCTCCTCAGTTTTATGAAATATGGATAAACAGTGATACCCTTCCAAAAAGAAACCAGTTAACAGATACATTAGTAGTGAGTGGGTATACTTTTAACGGAACAAAAATGCTGTTGAATGGACCGGAATTTGCGAAAATTTTATCAAACCCTTCAGACCCCAATCAATTGATCACTGACCTGGTAAATAGTATGTTCATGATAGATATATCAGATACATCAAAAGCAAAATTGAAACAGGATATTTTATTGGGTGGGCAAACCACAGACTATTACTGGACAGATGCCTGGGATACATTTATCACAGATCCCGGAAACACAGCAAATACCACAACCATTCAGAACCGATTACGGGACCTGATCAAATACCTGATGGATCTGGCTGAATACCAGTTGGCATAATTAAGTAATACAAACATGAAACGAAGAGATTTTTTACGAAATGCAATTCCGGCAGGCGTTATGCTTCCTTCCTTGGTGGGAGGTTTCTCTTTTCGTGCATTGGGTGCAGATTCGGCAATTATGCGATCATTGTTATTACCTGTTACAGAAACAGATCATGTATTTGTGATCATACAATTAAATGGGGGAAATGATGGGTTGAATATGGTTGTCCCCATTGAGAATTTTTCCAGTTATGTAAATGCCCGATCGAATATTTATATTCCTGAAAATAAACTACTCGCATTAAATGGAAAAGTTGGACTTCATCCTGCCATGAGTGGATTGCATAGTATGTATTCGGATGGACTTTTGAAAGTAGTACAATCTGTGGGTTACCCGCAACCCAGTTTTTCGCATTTCAGGGCAACGGATATCTGGATGAGTGCCAGTGATAGTGAAACAGTAATCAATAGTGGATGGGCGGGGAGGTATCTGAACTATGAATATCCCAATTTCCCGAATGGATACCCCAATAGTACTATGACTGATCCATTGGCTATACAAATCGGATCATCAACTTCTTTAACATTGCAGGGACCTGCCATCAATATGGGTATGAGTATTAGCAGCACCAGTAATTTTTATAATCTGCTGAATGGTGTTCAGGATCCTGCCCCCGATACGCCGGCAGGAAAGGAATTGAGTTTTATCAGGTTAGTGGCACAACAAACACAACAATATGCAACTGTTATCAAAGCTGCTGCGGGTAAAGTTCCGCAACAACTGAGTTACCCAGCCAATAACTCATTGGCCGATCAATTAAAAATTGTTGCCCGGTTAATCCAGGGTGGATTAAAGACCAGGGTATATATGGTGAATTATGGGAGTTTTGATACGCATTCATTACAGGTGAATAGTAATGATGCTACCACCGGAACCCATGCAAATCTTTTGAAGAATGTAAGTGATGCCATTAAAGTTTTTCAGGATGATTTGAAATTTCTGGGTGCCGACGACAGGGTAGTAGGTATGACATTTTCAGAATTTGGCAGGCGAATTAAAAGTAATGGTAGCATTGGCACGGATCATGGTTCTGCCGCGCCGCTTTTTGTATTTGGAAAAAACGTATTGGGAGGTGTGTTGGGCGATACTCCAATTATTCCTGCCAGTGCAACCGTGAATGATAATCTGCCTTTTCAATATGATTTCAGAAGTGTGTATTCAACCATACTGGCAAATTGGTTATGTGTGAATGACCAGGACCTGGAGCAGATAATGCTTAAGAATTTTCAGCTATTGCCGATTATGAATGCAACTTCCTGTAAAAAGCCGGTAAATCTTTCAGGGGAGCAACTGGTAAGTAATTACCCCAATCCTTTCACTACTTCTACCATTATCACTTTCAAAACAAACGGCGGACATACACTTGTCCAGATACTCGATACTACAGGAAAACTGATCTCGACCCCTTTTGACCAGGAAAATGTGGCAGGAACGTATACGGTGGTATTTGACGGGGGCTCTTTACCTCCCGGCGTATATTATGTCCGTTTACAAAACCTGAGCACCCAGCAGGTAAGGCCGATGATGAAAGTTCGATAGATATACCCATTTTATCTTTCAAAACAGCGTTTTGAGACAGCAGCATTGCATCTATTCCACCATCCTTAAAAAATACCCAAATATTTTCAGCGGTTCTGTTCTTGTAGCAAAATCCCCTATGTTTGCAACATTGTAACAAAATACCTCTGGCAATATCTTCTACCATACGAAGTTTTCTGGCCGGTTTTTTACTGGTTATTTTTGCGATAGGTATTACACCTAAGCGAACTCTCCACAATATTGTGGCAAACCATACCGATGGGAAGGTCGGTGCAATTAACCTACAGTTACCGGGAGAGCAGTTGAGTACTTCGGCGTTTAACTGCCAATGTGATAACCTGATCGTTGAATCTCCTTTTGTTGCAGAAACATATCAATACAATATTCCCTTTGCTTATACATTTGCAGCGTATACGGCCAAACAGGTTTCCGGCCAATACTCGTCAGATTGTTTCAGTTTTTGTCTTCGTGGTCCGCCTGCCTGTTGATTTTTTATACAACAATCAACCCAAATTTATTTATGATAAAGGAATGATGTAAGATCATGATTCCATTTAATCAGATATTCATGAAATTATTTTTTACCCCAAGGGCAGTATTTTTTTTACCGGTTCTCTGCTTTTTTCTGTGCTCGGTTTCTCATGCAGGAGATCGATGCTTTTTTGACAATACAGCTTCATTAAGCGGATTCATAACAGATGCACATACCAAAAAACCATTATCTGGCGCCAGTGTGCTGATACCCGATCTGAAATTGGGTGTGGCTACTGATGCAGATGGGAAATATGAATTTAAAAATTTACCATCAGGATCTTTTTTGGTTGAAATTAAATTTGAAGGTTTTAGAAGTATTACAAGAACTATCTCATTGAACGGAGTAACCAAAGAAAATTTTCAGTTAGAAGAAAGTGCTACCGAGATCAATGAAGTGGTGGTAACCGGCAGTTCGAAAGCAACACAGATCAAACGAAACCCGGTACCGATTGTATCCGTTAATCATGATTACCTGGTTACTAACCTGAGTACAAATGCGATTGATGGTATTGCCAAGATACCCGGTGTACGTGCCGTAACTACCGGCCCGAATGTTTCTAAGCCGGTAATTCGCGGATTAGGTAATAACCGGATACTTACCTTATATGATGGTGTTAGACAGGAAGGGCAACAATGGGGAGATGAACATGGGATTGAGGTAGACCAATATGCAGTAGACAGGATTGAGATTATTAAAGGACCCGCCAGTTTAACTTATGGCTCTGATGCATTGGCAGGCGTAGTAAATCTGATTCCTGCTCAGCCTGCTCCTGAAGGGAAAATGATTGGTAATATCACAACTGATTACCAGACCAACAATAAATACTTTGGCGGAACAGCAATGTTAGGAGCCACAAAGAATGGAGTAGAATGGATGGGCAGGGTTTCGCATAAACAGGCCACTAATTACCAGGATAAATATGACGGAAGAGTTTTTGGAACAGCTTTTAACGAAACCGATCTGAATGCCTCCGTTGGTATACATAGAAAATGGGGATACTCGCATCTTAGCCTTGTAGTATACGACGATAAACAGGAGATACCCGATGGTAGCAGGGATAGTGCCAGCAGACGTTTCACCCGACAAATCTCCGAAGCAGATACAGTTCGGCAAATCGTATCAGATGCTGATCTGAATAGTTATACCATAGAAAAACTTCACCAAAGAGTGCAACACTACCGTGCATTTTTGAGTAATAATATTATGCTGGGTGGTGGCAGATTAGATCTCAACCTGGGATTTCAGGAAAGTGTACGAAGAGAATTCAGTCACCCGGTATTATATACAATTCCAGGATTATACCTGCAACTGAATTCCTATACATATGATATTAAATATCATTTACCAGAGAATAATAACCTGAATGTGAGTGTGGGATTGAATGGAATGTACCAGACCAATACCGTAACCAATGGAACAGAATTCATTATCCCATCCTATAAACAATTTGATGTTGGTGGATTTGTGCTGGTAAAGAAAAGTGTCGGAAAGTTGGATATATCGGGTGGATTACGGTATGATATACGGTCTTTTAATAATGACGCATTATATACCATTGCCAATCCGGTTACCGGTTTTGATATGCCGGTGAGTGGATTCACACCCGGGGCAAAAAATCCTTTTTCAGATTATAGCAAAACATTTTCTGGAATCTCGGGTAGTTTGGGAGGAACCTATAATTTTTCAGATGCTTTTTCAATAAAAGCGAATATTGCACGAGGGTTCCGGTCACCTAATATTTCTGAAATATCTGCTAATGGTGTTCACCCCGGAACAAATATTTATCAAATCGGAAATGATAATTTCAAACCGGAATTCAGTTTGCAGGAAGATCTTGGATTTGTTTACTCTTCCAAGTATGCGGTATTTCAGTTGAATCTTTTCAACAATTTCATCAGCAACTATATTTATAACCAAAAACTGGTTGGCGTAGATGGCAAGGATTCTGTGATAGTTCCCGGCAACCAGACTTTCAAATTTCAGGCAAGCAGGGCCAATTTATATGGGGCAGAATTTAATATTGACCTGCACCCGTTGAAAATTTTGCATTTTGAAAACAGCTTTTCTTTACTTTATGCAGATAATAAAGGAAATAGTAATGTGAAAGTATCTGACTCTGAAAAATACCTGCCACTCATTCCTCCGGCGCATGGAACTTCTGAATTAAGATTGGATGTTGATTGGAAATCTGCAGGCATTAAACATGCTTTTGCCAAAATACAGGTTGAATATTATGCAACCCAAAACCGGATTTTTTCTGCTTATGGTACCGAGACTGCAACACCAGGCTATACGCTGTTTAATGCAGGAGTAGGTGGTGGCATAACCAACCGAAAGGGAGCTATTTTCATGAATGTATATATCATGGGTAATAACCTGTTTAATGTGGCTTATCAGGATCATCTCAACCGATTAAAATATTTTGAAGAATATCCCGGCAACTTTACAGGACATAATGGTATTTATAATATGGGAAGAAATATCAGTTTTAAAATCAGCTTTCCCATCAATGCCTCTCTCATTAAAGCATCCTGATAGCAGCTTGTTAAGAAATTGAAAGCATACAAAAGCCGCTGTTTTTCCCAGCGGCTTTTGTATGATTGAATAATGTGCGAGTTGTTTATTTTAGCACAGGTAATACCAGCTTCGATTCATTATAAAACACTTTAATCGTTGCTTTTTGGAAATCTGATTCACTGGCTTGATAGATATTGGTAAATTTTTGTGGGTTCCTGTCAACCAAAGGAAACCAACTGCTTTGAATCTGAACCATTACCCTATGTCCCTTTTTAAAAGTATGTGCCACATCCGGTAATGTATATTTTACCTGGGTAGGTTTGCCGGGTACAAAGGGCTCAGGATTTTCAAAACTGTTGCGGAATTTACCACGCATTACTTCGGCACGAACCAGCATCTGGTAATTATTCATTACGTATGTATTGGCTGGCGTATATTGAAAATCATCTGGAAACACATCGATTAGTTTTACTACAAAATCTGCATCTGTTGTAGAGATACTTACTTTCAGATCTGCTACCAATGGTCCACCGAGTGTAAGATCCTCGGTTAATATACCTGTTTGAAATACCAGCACATCCGTTCTTCTGGCGGCAAACCGCTGGTCATCTGTCATATATTCCCGCGTTCTTCCGGTAGGAACCGCTTCAGTATAAGGAACAGGTTTGGCTGGATCACTTACATATTCCGCATAAGAAGCCGACTTCTCTGTAACCGGGTCAAAAGAGAGCGCTCCATTTTTCTGCAGGAAAATATTAGTGGGTTGCATATTATCTGCCGGCCATTTGGGTAATTGGTGCCATTTATTTTCACCTGTAAAAAAGATATTTGCTTCGCTGATCTTATCAACTGATCCTTTCCCTTTCAGGTAATAGTTGAAAAACGGCACTTCAATATTTTGACCATACCATTCACTCGTATTACTTTCAAATTGAACATTTCCCAAATGGGTTCCGTCTCCACTGGCCCACTGACCATGGTACCATGGACCCATTACCAGTTTATTATTATTTTTTGCTTTGGCTTCTATTGATTTGTAAACATTCCAGGCGCCAAAACAATCTTCTGCATCAAATAAACCACCCACCAGCAGGGTAGCAATATCTGGAGAAATATTGTCTACAAAATTTCTGGGGTTTCTTGCCTGCCACCAGGAGTCATAATTGGGATGTTCGTACAGGTCTTTCCAGAATGCAACACTATCACCCATCTGTTTGGCAAGATTGGGCAGTGTGGCGGTTCTTAGATAAAATTCATAAGTATCATGCGTGGGAAAAGTAAATCCTTTGGGTCCAATGGTAGTTGGTGCAGGCCTTGGTTTACCAAATCCGCTGTAAAAAGGAAATGCATCCATCACCATAAAAGCACCGTTATGGTGAAAATCATCTCCAATAAACCAATCGGTTACCGGTGCCTGCGGACTCACTGCTTTTAATGCAGGATGATTGGATAATGCGGCCATGGTAGAATAAAACCCAGGGTAAGAAATACCGAATACACCCACATTGCCGTTATTGTTCTCAATATTTTTTACCAGCCAGTCGATGGTATCATATGTATCACTGGCTTCATCGGTTTCTGATCCTTTTTTATCTTTTATATAGGGACGAACATCTACAAAATTGCCCTCGCTCATCCACCTGCCCCTTACATCCTGCGAAATCATGATATACCCTTCTTTGAGGTATTCTTTATAGTGACCTCTTGCAGCAAAATTCTTAAAATTGGTTTCTCCATACGGTGCACAGGAATAGGGAGTGCGTGTTAAGAGAAAAGGGTGTTTTTCTGTTTTGTCTTTGGGGATATAGAGGGAAGTGAACAGCTTTACTCCATCGCGCATCGGTATATATAATTCTTTCTTGATGTAATTCGCTGCCAGCCAACCTGCATCATAGGTTTGGGAAAAACACAGAATTGGGCAAAATAAAATAAGGAATACTAGTTTTCTCATGGTTACAGTTTTTAACGATTATCGATATTAATAAAAACCCTTCAACAATTGGAAAGAAAATCGAATAGAAATAGGAAGTACTCACCGAAAATTAAATTTGCAACAATATTGCAAAAAAACAAAATTGTATTTCACAAGTGGATAATAGCTAATATAGATGCTGTTATCAGCTTCTTTTGTAAATTGCTATATGGATATTTCAATTAATACTCCCGCCTTGTTGTTTCCGGCTATCAGCCTGGTGATGCTTGCCTATACCAATCGATTTCTGGCTTTGTCTAGCCGTGTTCGAAGCTTACATGATAAATACCAGAATCATGAGCAAAAACATATCATTCACGGTCAGATTAAAAACCTTCGGTATCGGTTAAAACTGATCAAGAATATGCAGGCACTGGGGGTGATTACTTTTTTAAGCTGTATCCTATGTATGTTTTTTATATATCAGCAATACACTTTAGCGGCAAATATTGTTTTTGCATTTAGCCTAATCTCGTTCTCGGCTTCATTGGCTTTATCTCTTCTTGAAATACAACTTAGTACAAAAGCACTTGAGTTAGAATTAAGTGATATGGAAGGGTTGGAAGACCCTTCAGTCATAGAATATTTTAAAAGAAAGTTTGAGAAAGACTAGTCCTAGTTTAATACTGCCGACATCATCTTTCTTTCTCCAATTTGTTGCCTCCACATGGCATAATACAATCCTTTTTCTACCAGCAGTTCATGATGGTTGCCGGTTTCTACTACCTGGCCTTTTTCAAGTACATAGATTCTGTCTGCGTGCATGATGGTACTGAGTCGGTGTGCAATCATAACAGTGATCTGTTGTTTCTGACTGGAAATATTTTTGATGGTATTGGTAATCTCTTCTTCCGTAATACTATCCAGTGCTGAAGTGGCTTCGTCAAATATGAGTAAATGAGGATTTCTGATCAGTGCTCTTGCAATGGACAATCTTTGCTTTTCTCCGCCACTCAGTTTTAATCCGCCTTCACCAATCATAGTATCAATACCTTTTTCTGCTCTTGATAAGAGCGTATCGCAACTGGCTTTATGTAATGCATTGAATAGATCTTTTTCTGTAGCATCCGGGTATACAAATAATAGGTTCTCACGAATGGTACCCGCAAAAAGTTGTGTATCCTGTGTTACAAATCCGATCTGGCTCCGCAATTCATCAAATACAGTGTCGTTACTATTGATATTATTATATAGAATATTCCCTTCCTGTGAATGATATAAGCCAACCAATAGTTTCATCAATGTACTTTTTCCGGCACCACTCGGACCAACAAATGCAATGGTCTCTCCTTTAGAAACAGTGAAGTTGATGTTTTCTAGAGCATTGTATTGCGCTGTTTGGTGTTTAAAAGAGATATTTTCAAAAGACAATAACTCAATATCTCCAACATGTCTGGGGTAGTGGGGACGAGGCTCTGATGGTTTTTCCATCAAGGCGTGAAAATTATTGAGTGATGCTTCCGCTTCTCTATAGGATAAGATGATGTTTCCGATTTCCTGAAGCGGCCCAAAAATAAAGAAGGAATAGAAAGTAAGGGTCATTACCTCTCCTGCTGTTAATTTACCACCAAACACCAGCCATAATAGGGTAAACATAATTACCTGTCGCAAAAAATTCACAAATGTGCCTTGTATAAAACTTAGCGAACGGATACTTTTCACTTTCCTGAGTTCTAATCCTAATATCTTGTAGGTGTTTTTATTTAAACGATTGATCTCCTGATCGGTAAGTCCAAGGCTTTTCACCAATTCAATATTCCGTAAACTTTCAGTAGTACTACCGGCAAGGGTCGTTGTCTCTTTGACGATATTTTTTTGAATTACTTTAATCTTCCGACTGAGAACGCTGGTAAGGAGTGATAAAAAAATTATCCCTACCGTGTATATCGGCATAATGGCCCAATGCAAGCGGAATGAATACACGGATATAAAAACAATGCCTACCAGAATACTGAATAATACATTGATAAACGAGATAATAAATTTTTCTGTATCCGTTCTAACCTTGGTAAGGATAGACAAAGTTTCTCCACTTCTCTGGTCTTCAAATTCCTGGTAAGGTAATTCCATGGAATGTTTTAAGCCATCAGTAAAAATTTTAGCGCCAAATTTCTGGACAACTACATTACTAAAATAATCCTGGAATGCTTTCGCAATCCGGGAAACCATGGCTACACTTATCAAAATACCCAACATGCCCATTACACCCCAGAAATACTCAGATTGTGAGCGCTGTCCGGTAACAATAAATTTTTTATCGACACCAAAATATCCGGTGTTATGGGGATGAATCGCATATTGATCCAGTAGCCTGCCAAAAAAATAGGGATCCAGCATAGAAAATGACTGGTTAATGGCAGCCAGCAATAATGCCAGCATCACCAGCCATTTATAAGGTTTGAGGTATTGTAAAAGTAGTTTCATCTTAGGTAATTGTTAAAAGGGTGTTTCTGGCAATTTTCGTACTAATTAACATAAACTGACAAAGTTTCCAATAGGCTACTGTCAGCTGTTTCCGAATAAATCGCCTGTTAAAATACTAATCCTTATTTTATTTGCTGAAAATTTATCTGAGCAGGGTATAATTTTTATAGTCAAATGGGCGCACGCCGGTCCATTTTTCCATGAAATTTTTGAAATGGTCTTTCCAGGTAAATTTATTATAAGAAAGATCATAATCAAATGCCCAGTTCATTCTTTGAATCCTGTCAAGCATAACAGCCGGATGCGGTTCTGTAAATTTTTCCAAAGCATCTACCTGTGAATAATCAAATTCGCCTGAAAATTTTTTTATAAAATCTTCTGTCATTTTACCCCCTCCCCAATAATTGCCAAAATTCCTGTTTTTATCCATCATGATTTTCGGTGGACGAACCCAACCATAATGATAAATATAAGCATCCATCGCTTTTACACGAAGCTTTTGATTGTTCTCTTTTCTGAATCCCTGGGCATCCCTGTATGAGTAGATTGAAGGATTGTGCCTAATAACACGTATCTCATTCCGGTACCATCTTGCGGAAACTCCTACATAATCAAAAGAGCCATAAAAGTGTTTGTATTTGAACAAGAGTCCATCCACTTCCTGGTGGTTCTTCCATTGCTCCATAGATTGTTTAACGGTAGCATGGTATTTTTCATCCAATACTTCATCACCTTGAATATAAATGCACCAGTCCGGCTCCCCGCTAATTGCACGAAAAGCTTTATTGGTTTCATCTGCGAGAACAGCCCCGCCTTCCTTAAGATCAGGGTTCCAGATAGTATCAATGATTCTGACTTTATCCGGATGAATTGCTGCCACTAATTCCCGGGTTCCATCTTCAGAATCTCCAACAGCCACCACTACTTCATCACATAAGGGTAGAATGGAACGAATTGCTTCCACTATAGGATATTCAAACTTTATGGCATTCTTAATGAAGGTAAATCCACTCACTTTCATTCTTCAAATATATACTCTCTCCTGCTTTTTCATTCACCAATCCTGATTTTTAGGAAATGAGTGACTGAAACCCCTGAATTCTATCTGGATACAAGCCGAAAACAGAGGCTGGGGGAATACAGGTTTTCCACTTCTGTTAATAATAAGATCATTCCAAAATGAGAACCTGCTTGTATTTAATCGGTAAATTACAAAAACATTCATCTTATGCGTTGGAGAAAATTTAACGGCGAAAGCATCAGTCTTCCTATTAAGGATGCGGTAGAAGAGGCCATTAAAAGAGAAACAGCCAATGGTATTAAACTCAAAGTATGTATCGGTACCGATAGCCAGGTAAAAGGCGAGGACACTGAGTTTGCTACGGTTATTGTTTTTCTTCGTGAGCATAGCGGCGGGTTCATGTATATCCACAATGAAAAGACTAAGCAAAAATTCCATATCAAGGAACGTATGCTGGTTGAAGTAGCCAAGAGTATTGAAATTGCTTATGAGCTATGCAATATTTTCATTGAACACCATGTTGAAATGGAAGTGCATGCCGACATCAATACAAATCCCCAGTTCAAAAGTAATGATGCTTTGCGTGAGGCGATGGGATATATACTGGGAATGGGCTTTGCCTTTAAAGCCAAGCCGGAGGCTTTTGCCAGCAGTTGTTGTGCAGATAAAGCAGTGAACTAATTTGACACTATCATACTATATTCAGGTTGTCTACGGATGACCAGTGAAAATATCTCTATAGGTTTTCAATTCCCTTCAGTTCCTATGTATTATGATTTAGATGCAATGATTTCTTTATTGCAATCATCAATGAACTTTAATATTTCTTCTCTTCCCAGGTGTTTTTCTGCACTGGTAACGAAATGGCGAGGCAGAAATTGCCAGGTTTCGCGGAGTTTATCTAAAAAGGATTTTACATTTCTTTCAACAACCGCCGGTTTCTCTTTGTCTGCTTTTGTAAACACCAGACTAAAATTTACTTTCCAATGGTCAAGCTGACTTACAAATTCTATATCATTTTTTTGAGGTGAGTGCCTGGCATCGATTAAAACAAATACCTGTACCAGATTCTCCCTTTTACGCAGGTATCCATTAATCATTTCTTCCCAACGTTTTCTGTCGGTGATAGATCTTTTGGCATAACCATAACCCGGTAAATCAACCAGGAACCATTTTTGTTTGGGGCCTTTATCAGAAGAGGAGCTTTCTATTTCAAAATGATTGATCAGTTGTGTTTTGCCTGGCGTGGCAGAAGTCTTGGCCAGACTTTTCTGTTTGGTGACCATATTGATCAGGGAAGATTTACCTACATTACTCCTGCCAATAAATGCATATTCCGGACGATCCGGTTTAGGGCATTGAATAACCAAAGCTGAGGAAATAAGGTATTTGGCTGATTTGATCTCCATAATGCAAAGTAATCGATAAAAAAATAGCCTAAGCGGATAACTGTTTTCTTTGGCTATTCAATTCTATTTCTTCTTGATTACCAGACTGTCAGCCGGGTAATCTGCTTTAATACTGTCTCTTAGCACTTCACACCAATTATACAAAGTTTGTTTTTCTGCCTCGGTCAGGATCGCATTTTTATGTATAATGGTATAAGAAGGTAATGGCATATCTCCTTCTTTTACCTGTTCTATACATTCTTCCAGTTTTTTATATTGTCTGGCAATACGATACCCACTAAATTCATTGAAGTTCAAATGCCTTTTTCCATCTTTGATATGATTACCCAACCACCAGCTTACAGGTTGTATTTCTGCATACCAGGGGTAGCGGGTAGTATTGCTGTGACAATCATTACAGGCTTTCGCTAAAATCACTTTTACATTTTCAGGGACCACAAAATTTGTTGAGATATCTTTTGAAATATCTCCCGATTGATTTTTTGCAGGTCTGAAAGCCTGAAGTACAATAAATACCAGTAATAATCCAATCAATATTCTTTTCAGCGCTTTCATGCTGTATGGTTTGGGTTAGTAAAAAATTTTTTTACCTGCGAGACAATATACTTATCTGTAAACAAGACTACTTCAAAAATGTCAAGATTCTGGCGATCAGGATACCACATCTATCAGATATATATTTATATTAACACATTTCCTGTCATTTCTTTAGGGATGGGTAAGCCCATTACGGATAAAATGGTGGGTGCCAAATCGCCCAATTTTCCGCTTTTTACGGTTCCCTTCCATTCTTTGTCGAGAATAAAAAAGGGAACAAGGTTTAATGTATGAGCAGTATTCGGTGTGCCATCTTCATTAATCATATAGTCGGCATTACCATGATCCGCTGTCAGGAAAACTGTATACCCATGTTCCAAAGCAGCTGTCACTACCCTGTTTACACAGGCATCTACCGTTTGTGCAGCAATAATGGCGGCGCTGAAAATGCCGGTATGTCCCACCATATCTGTATTTGCATAATTCAGGCAAATAAAATCGGTAGTTTCATTTTCAATTTCAGGTACCAGTTTAGCAGTTATTTCTACTGCACTCATTTCGGGTTGCAGGTCATAGGTGGCAACTTTTGGAGAGGGCACCATAATCCGGCTCTCACCGGTAAAAGGTTCTTCCCGCCCGCCACTAAAAAAGAAAGTAACATGTGGGTATTTTTCAGTCTCAGCTATTCGTATCTGTTTTTTACCATTTGCAGCCAATACTTCTCCGAGTGTATTATTCAGGTTATCATTCTCAAAGATCACATGCACGTTTTGAAATTTCTGATCATACTGCGTCATAGTAGTATAATGCAGGTTCAGTTTATGCATTGCAAAATCAGGATGATCTGTTTGGGTCAATACATCCGTTATCTCTCTGCAACGATCGGTTCTGAAATTAAAGCAGATAGCCACATCCCCATCCTTAATCAGGGCCAAAGGCACTTGTACATCATCCAAAATTACCGTTGGCTTGATAAATTCATCAGTAATATTTGCTGCATAAGCCTGTTCAATTGCCGCCAATGCATCAGGTGCTTTAGGGCCTTCTCCATTTACAAGACAGTCATAGGCAAGTTTTACTCTTTCCCAGCGTTTATCTCTATCCATGGCATAGTATCTTCCGCTTACCGAAGCAATTTTGCCAACGGAATCATTCAGGTGTTTTTGCAGATCTGTGATAAATCCAAGACCGCTTTTCGGGTCGGTATCCCGACCATCCGTAAATGCATGAATATATACTTCTTCCAACCCTTCAGATTTACAAACATCACAGATGGCTTTGATATGGGTGCCATGTGAATGTACGCCTCCATCACTCACCAGTCCCAAAAGGTGCAGGGGTTTTCCATTTGTTTTCGCATAACGGATAGATGAAAGCAATACTTCGTTTTTTGCGAATTCACCTTCACGTATAGCTACATTTATTCTCTGTAATTCCTGGTAAACAATTCTTCCGGCACCGAGGTTCAGGTGACCGACTTCGCTATTCCCCATTTGCCCATCCGGAAGCCCTACCTGCTCACCACAGGTAACCAGGGTGCTGTTTGGATATTTACTATATAGAGAACTTACAAATGGAACATTTGCATTTTGAATGGCATCGGCAGCCTTCACTTTGCCAAGGCCCCATCCATCCATAATTACTAAAATTACTTTCTTACGCATATGATAAAATTACTGCTTTTCAGATTGATGAATACCCACTAACTTTAGCTAAATACAGGCCGGGGACAAATTTGGCATGTTTTTCGCGATTTGAATCTTCTGAAAACCAACTAACATGAAAAAAATATTCATTTTAACCATATTAGCCCTTTTTGGGATGGCTTTTAGTCCCCAAAACGACATAGAAGCCATTAAACAAGCTTTTAAATCAGGGAATGCGGATGAAGTGGCAAAATATTTTGATGATTATGTGGATATAAAATTGCTGGATAAGGATGAGGTTAAAAATATAGGGAGAAACCAGGCTTCGATTGCTTTAAAATCATTTTTTTCAGAAAATGGGGTTAAGGGATTTCTGAAGATTTCTGACCGTGAAATCGGGACTACAATGTATATGACCGGTAAATTGCTGAATGGCAGTAAGGGGTATAATATTACAGTGATGATGAAACAGAAAGGTGGCAAACATGTGATTATAACCATCCGTATTAATTAATATCCCAACTCTTTAAAAACTAAGCCCTGCCTTGGCGGGGTTTTTCTTTATCCGCTACATTTACAATATGAAATCTTTTGATGAACAATTACTACACCTGGTTGCGGAGGCATTGCAAGAGGATCTGGGTAATGGAGATCATTCCACATTGAGTTGTATACCTCCCGATAGAAAAGGGAAAGCTGTTTTGAAAATTAAGCAAGATGGAATTCTGGCCGGGATGGAAATTGCCAGAAAAATATTTGCATATAAAGAGCCTTCGGCCATTTTCACCCCTTTTAAGAAAGATGGGGATAGTATGCTGAACGGAGAAAATGCATTTGAGGTTAGTGCAACGGTACATACAATTTTAGCCTGCGAAAGGCTAGTACTGAATTGTATGCAACGAATGAGTGGAATTGCCACTCTCACGAATACTTATTCAGCATTGCTAAAAGGATACCATACCCGCCTGCTCGACACCCGGAAAACCACACCCAATTTCCGATTATTGGAAAAAGAAGCCGTTAGAATAGGAGGTGGTATCAATCATCGTTTTGGATTGTATGATATGATTATGCTGAAGGATAACCATATTGATTATTGTGGTGGCATACAGCCCGCTATTGAGGCAGCCTATTCCTATACTCAAAGAATACAACCCGCTCTTCGGATAGAAGTAGAAACCCGAACTCTGGCTGATGTTGAAGCAGTATGCGCTATCGGAAAAGGAAAAGTATTCCGAATTATGTTGGATAATTTTACAACCGAACAGATCTCAGAGGCATTGGTACTGATCAATCATGCGTTTGAAACAGAAGCCAGTGGTGGCATTCATCTCCAGAATATTGTTTCCTATGCGGCAACCGGCGTAGATTATATCAGTGTGGGAGGGTTAATTCACCAGGCACAGAGTGTAGATCTAAGTTTAAAAGCGATAATAGTATAATTGATAGTGTATGAGTAAAAAAAATAAGCCAGATACACGTGGATTTGTTTTTAGCACCGATCCTTCTTTTCGTTTTGAGCAGGAAGAAACACCTGAACAGGAAACACTAACACCCGCACAGCAAAAACTGCGTATCAGGCTTGATACCAAACAAAGGGCCGGAAAAGCAGTTACCCTAGTTACCGGATTTATAGGAACTGGGAATGATCTGGAAGAGCTCGGAAAAAAAATAAAAAATTTTTGTGGAACGGGAGGAAGTGTGAAAGAAGGTGAAGCAATCATTCAGGGAGATCAACGTGAAAAAGTATTGCAATACTTAATAAAAACCGGATATGTAAATACCAAAAAATCGGGTTAATCAATAATCTATCTCCAGCTTCAGTCTGTCTCGCAGTTCTTTAATCAGGGGATATTGCTCCGCAATATGTTCAAATTTCTGTTTGCTGTTCAACCGCATATGAGCGGGAATATCTTCCTGTTCGCCTGCTTCCACTAACACATCAAATCCAATGGCCCGGTTATTGAATTCTTTATGTAAATGATCTAATAACATCATTTTTTCCTGTTCTACAAATTTCTGAGAGGTAATGGCACTAACGGTAACAGTAAACCGGAGTTCTGTATCTATGACCAGTCGGGCAGATTTGAATGTGCCCGCAGAAGAATGTTTTAATTGTTTTTCCAGCAATACAGTATAAGTCTGCCAGCACTGTTGCAGCCTTTCCATAGTTAAAACTTCTGCCTCTTTTACTTCTTCAATGGCATATTGATCACCATATTTTTCCCTTAATGCAGTCAGTAAATTTTTCTTTGGTCCATTTGCTGTAACTGGTTGAGGCATTGCTTGTGAGGCAATCGGTTTAGGAGCTGAAGGTTTTGTTACAGGAGTATTTTGCTGTGTTGTTATCGAAGGCGGTGTTGATGTAACAGAAGCTTCAATCGACAATTTCGCTCCTTTTTGTGTTGGAAGCGGAATTGTTTTTTGCTGAATGGAAGGCAGGGACTTTGTTCTGAAAGCTATTGGTCCCTCAAGCTGTTTTTTTTTAATAACGGTACCGTTTTCCAGGGATAGTTCAATTGCCTGTTGCAGAAAATTTAATTTGATCAGGGTAAGTTCAACATGTAATCGTTTATTCCTGGCCATTTTAAAATTGATCTCTGCTTCATTCAATATATTCAATGCACTCACCAGATAAGATATGCCTGTGTTGGCGGCTGTACTGATATATTTTTCCTGTTGACCTTCTACTACTTCGAGTAAAGCGGCAGATTTTGGGTCCTTGCATACAAGCAGGTTACGGATAAATTCAGCAAAGCCATTGATCACCAAATCTCCTTCAAATCCTTTGCGGTTTATTTCATCAAATAGAAGCATGGCTGCTGCCATATCCTGCAACTGCATGGCATCGAGCATCTTAAAATAATAATCCTCGTCAAGAATATTCAGGTGCTCAAGGGTGTTCTGATAGGTAACCGTTCCATTGGTAAAACTGACAATCTTATCCAAGATGCTTAATGAATCGCGCATACAGCCTTCACTTTTCTGTGCGATTACCTGTAAAGCGGCTTTCTCGGCTTTGATTTCTTCTTTATCAACGATTTCCTGCAGATGGATAACAGTGTCATTATTGGTGATCCTTTTAAAATCAAAAATCTGGCATCGGCTTAATATCGTGGGAAGTATCTTATGTTTTTCTGTAGTGGCTAATATGAAGATTGCATAAGAAGGTGGTTCTTCCAGTGTTTTCAGGAATGCATTAAAGGCACTTGTACTAAGCATGTGTACCTCATCTACTATATATACTTTGTATTTACCAGCCTGTGGCGCAAACCGAACCTGTTCAACCAGTGAACGAATATCATCCACCGAATTATTACTAGCTGCATCCAGTTCATGAATATTGAGTGAAGTTCCAGCATCAAAAGATATACAACTGCTGCAGGTATTACAAGCTTCGCCTTCTGGTGTCTGGTTAGTGCAATTGATTGTTTTAGCGAGAATACGGGCACAGGTTGTTTTACCTACACCTCTGGGGCCACAGAATAAAAATGCATGAGCCAGTTGGTTATTTCTAATAGCATTTTTTAGTGTAGTGGTAATATGCGACTGCCCCACCACGGTATTAAAATTCTGTGGGCGGTACTTCCTTGCTGAAACAATGAATTTATTATCCATAACAGGGTTGCAAGATAAGAATTTAGCAGTCAGCAATCGGCTTTCAACCTCGGGCTTTGTATGAATGTGTACAATTTCTATCCTTTTTTAAAGGATCAATAACAGCAAACTTATTTATACTCCATTTCCGGGTGTCGAACAAATGGCTGGTCCCTGTTGAATAAATAGCGGAATGTAATCATACGGCGACTTTGTATGCCTCCCAGACTTTTATAGATATTGATCATCTTCGGATTCCAGTCGCCCGCCCAGCCCATTTCATATTGTGTGTACCATCCCTTTCCCTGAATCAATAAGGCACATTCCTGTATCATAAAGCTATCGATACCCAATGCCTGGTATTTTGGAACTACGCCAAAAGCGAGACCGGTTAATCGTTTATTATAACCGGTTTTTTTCATCCAGAGTAAGTGTAATTTTTGAAACCACCCGAGTTTGCCATTAAAATGCTTAAAGTATTGATTAAGATCGGGGATATTGATGAACATGGCAATAGGGTCTTCCTTGTAATAAGCAAACCAGACTGTGCGTTCATCCATAATGGGTTTCATGGTCTTGAATAATTTTACTACCTGCTCTTTGGTAATCTCTTTCGCTTCTCCATGTTGAGCCCATGCCGCATTGTATACGGTGGCAAAATCTCCCGCATATTTATCCAGTTCACTCAGCTTTGCATGCCTTGCTTCATATCCCGGTTTAGCTTTGAACTTGGCATGCCTTTCCGGAAAACGAGCAGGCAAAGGATCATCCACGTTCATATAATAGTAATACTGGTTATAATAATTCTGAAAACCATAATTCGTAAATAATTCCTGGTAATAATCGGGGTTAAAAGACATCCCATACATGGGTTCGCTATCAAATCCCTCAACCATCAGTCCCCACCATTTATCCCGATCACCGAAATTGATAGGTCCATCCATGGCCTCCATTCCTTTTTCCTGTAACCAGGATTTAGCTGTATCAAATAAAGCATCAGCTACTTTCTGATCCCGAACACTATCAAAAAAGCCAATACCACCTGTAGCAAAATCAGTTCCCTTATTGATATATTTTGAATTGGTAAATGCCGCAATTCTTCCAATCAAGTTCCCATTATCATCTTTCGCTATCCATCTCCGGGTTTCCCCAGACTTGTAGGTCTTGTTTTTGGCAGGATTAAATACATCATTCACCTCATTATCCAAAGGGCGTATATAAGAAGGATTGTTTTTATTCAGCAAAGCGTTTACCAGTAAAAAATCTTTACCGGTTTTGCTGTCTGTTACTTCAATCAATTGCATACTACACTGTTTTTATAAAGATACTATTTCAAGTATTATGATAAGCTCTCTGAAATTACCTGGCAAACAATTTTTCACCCATTTTAGCATCATGCCCATAAATGTCTTTCCGGAAATTCAGGGCACCTGCTTGATCTACCCAACTGGTAAAGTACACCAGGAAAACCGGAACCGGTTTCTTAATGGTCACCCATTTTTCTTTTGAAAGATGCATAGCTTCATCAATAGACTGACTGGTCCAACTGGTATCGGATCGAAGCAGATATGCTGCAAATTTTTTAGGATCGGCAATGCGTATACAACCATGACTCAAACCCCTGCTCGATTGTGAAAACAATTCCCTGTTCGGGGTATCGTGGAGATAAATATTATAGTTATTTGGGAATAAAAATTTGACAAGCCCCAATGAATTACCTGGCCCGGGCATTTGCCTTATAATAGGCGTTTTGCCACTGTATCCCGTTATTTCCATATGATTCTTAGACAGATAATTTTTGTTTTTTTGAATGGAAGGCATCACTTCTTTTTGCACAATACTCTCCGGCAGGTTCCAATAGGGGCTGAAAACAACATATTTGAGTTTGCCACTAAAGATTACAGAACTATTGGCAGCGGAACCTACTATCACATTCATGTCAAAATAAAGTTTGCCACTATCGTATACATGCATTTTGTATTCCGGAATATTTACCAGAATATAATTGCTGTCGTTGTCTGCAGGCATCCACCTGACTCTTTCCAGGTTAATCAATAACTGACGTATTCTTTTGCTGATGGGTACATTGAGTTCAGCGATCATACGGTTGCCGATAACCCCATCTATACTCAATCCCATTCTTTTTTGAAAGGATTTACTGGCAATCAGTAAACTTGAATCAAACAAAGCGGAACTGTCAGGCTGTGGCAAATCACCCAACAGAAGTAGTCTTTTTTTAATCCCGGGGATAATTAAAGAAGAATCACCTTTTTTGATAGGTTTTCGTAAATAAGCTATCGTATCTGAGCCAACTTTATTTTCAAGTGAAATGTATTTCGAAAGATATTCCTGTAATTTTTTATACTGCGAATTTTGAGGAGCATATTGATCGGGGTCAGTTGTTTTGGAACTGATGGTTGCATCCAGCAATGCCGTAAGATCAATTTTTTTTCTGGGGATAAACCAACCTAATTCAGCAGCATTGATATCACTTCCTTTGTATACTTTGGCAGCATATTCAAAAAACTGACCAGTTAGTAATAGTTCTGTTCTCAGGATAACAGATTCTTTTTTGCTCCGGTCCATTTTTTTTGTCTCCAGCGTATCTATTAACTTTTGCAGTTCCGTGTTAATAATGGAACTATCCTGAAATTCAGTTATATAATTATTTTGCAGGTTAATGAAATTTCGGGCCTGTTCTGAAAGGCCTGCTGTATCAAACCAGGCGAACTCATAATTCCGATGACTGTAAAAATCTTTGAATTGATCAATGTATGATTCGTATTGGGTATTCCGGGCAATAAAATCGTCAAGGTAAAAACTGTCGATGAATAAAGAATTAAAAGAAGTTTTTTTAGTAATGCTCGTATCCCTTTTAGCAGTTCCTTTTTTATTTTTAAAATATTTGCAGGATTGAAAAAAAAGAATGGATATTAAAATAAAAATTAAGGCTCTAGTCTTCATAGATTGAATATACATGATTCCCGTAAGGTAAATCTACCTGTTCATTAACAATGTGGCCGCCACCACTCCGGCAGTTTCTGTACGTAAACGAGTTTCCCCCAAACTAATCGGGATATAGTTTTTCTCAAGGGCCAGTTGTATTTCGGTTGGAGTAAAATCTCCTTCGGGGCCAATCAGGATAAGGGTTTCAGAAGAACTTGGGAGATCCCTGATAAAACGCTTTTCTTCTTCTTTTTCACAATGAGCAATCAATGTTTGCGCATATTTTTTTGCAGAAATCAATTGCTCGAAGTATATCGGCACCTGTAAAATTGGTAACCATGTCTGTTGACTTTGCAACATGGCTGCTGTCAATATCCCGTTCATCCTGTCAGTTCTAAACCGGGTATGTTCTGTTCTTTTCGAAATAATAGGGAATATTTCGAATACGCCTATTTCAGTCGCTTTTTCAAGAAACCACTCAAAGCGGGTTGCATTTTTTAAAAGGGAAATGGCAATGCTTATTTTTTTTGTTGGGGGAGATTGGTGCTCTGCTTTCTGCAAAATGACCACCGTTTTCTTTTTGTCATCACTTACAATACTGGCAGTTTGTAAAAGCCCTTTACCATTGGTAATTTGTAATCCTTCCCCTGTTTTCATTCGCAACACTTGTATACAATGTCGGCCAGACTCTTCGCTGAGCGTAAAGTGAGTACCTGTTTCAGGAAGACTCGGTTCGTAAAAAAAAGGAAGTGACATAGCTAAAAAGAAAGAAGGCTTGGTTATTTAAAATGGCGCATCGTTTTCAAACCCTTCATCAAAATCACCACCATTCATTTTGCTGCCTTTTTGAATAAAGAGTTTACCCGTATCGCCACCGCCACCCGCTGCAGGCGGAACGGATGGACCTAGAGGTTTCCAGTTAGATCCCAGTCCGGCTATACCGCTGTCTCCATCCCATTCTTCAAATTTCTGAATATCGAGTTTTGCCCTGAGTTTAATAGTTTCGAGTGAACCGTTTCTGTGTTTGGCAATACGAATATGGGTTTCGCCATGTGTGCTTTCACCCTGTTCATTGCTCATTACTTCATAATATTCGGGCCGGTAAATAAACATAACCATATCAGCATCCTGTTCAATGGCACCGGATTCACGCAAGTCACTCAACTGAGGCATTTTACTTTCTTTTCTTGTTTCCACAGCACGACTTAACTGACTCAGCGCAATGATGGGCACATTTAATTCTTTTGCCAGGGCTTTGAGGTTACGTGAAATATTACTGATTTCCTGTTCACGGTTACTGCCTCTGTCGCCGGTACCGCTCATCAATTGCAGGTAATCGATAATGATCACACCCACATTATGTTTGTTTACCAGCCTTCTTGCTTTTGCTCGAAATTCAAATATGTTGAGTGCAGCAGTATCATCGATAAATATTGGTGCAGTTTCCAGTTTTTTAATACCCTTACTCAGCAATTGCTCGTACTCATAATTTTCTAATTTCCCCCGACTGATCTTTTCCATTTTGATTTCACTCTCAGCACTTAGAATACGTTGCACCAATTGAGATGCACTCATTTCCAAAGAGAAAAATCCAACCGGAATGGGTTTGGTAGGATGTAATGCCGCATTACGCGCCAGGTTCAGCGCAAAAGCAGTTTTACCTACTGAAGGCCTTGCCGCCAAAATAATCAGATCGGTGGGCTGCCATCCATAGGTTACTCTGTCTAGGGTTGCAAATCCACTCGGCACACCGGAAATATCTTCTGTTTTCGTTCTTAATTCATCAATACGGTTGATAGTTTTGGCGAGTACATTGCCAATATCTTCAAAATTCTTTTTTAGGTAATTATTGGTGATATTGAACATTTTGGTTTCGCTGTCATCCAACAGATCAAATACATCGGTACTGTCTTCATAAGCATCCCCAATAATTTCTCCACTGATCCGAATCAATTCACGTTGAATAAACTTTTGCAAAACGATCCTGGCATGCGCATCAATATTGGCGGTAGATACTACCGCATTGGTGAGTTTTGTAACGTAATAAGGTCCTCCCACTGCATCCAATTGTTCCCGCATCTTCAACTCTTCCACCACAGTTAAAATATCAATGGGCATGCTCTTTTGCTGCAAACCCTGCATGGCTTTAAAAATCAGCTGGTTGGCTTCTACATAAAAACATTCTGGTTTTACAATTTCAGTTACGGTATCAAATGCGCTTTTCTCCAGCATAATAGCACCTAATACAGCTTCTTCCAGTTCTTTTGCCTGTGGGGGAACTTTACCATATACCATGGTACTCATATCCATGGAAGTTTTTCTTCTTTTTCTGTCTGTATTTAAACTGGTAAGATCCATATTGTAATGTGTTCATTAGGGTTAGGGGAACAAAATCTATCCTTTTGAGTGGCTATATCCTATGTTACGGAATTGTTACCAAACAAGTAAGGGGGAGCGAATATATGTGTAACCAAGTAGCACCGGAAAATTTTTTTCGTCAATTTTCGTCCACAGGTTATTCTTGCTCTATTCACAGTTCCTTGCCCGCTATTCACACAATTTACTCCGCTTATCCACCAAAATCAAAAGTTTTCCGCCAGTCACCAGGGGAAATGCACAAATGCCTGTGAAGAAAGAATTATCCAAAAAATGCCAATTTTCAGATTGAAAAGCTGTAACTGTGAGCAGGGGAGAATCAGCGGTTTTGTTTAAAAAGCCCTGTATTTACGCTCTTTTGGGCCATTTCAAGGTGCATCAAATTATATCACCTATTTTTGCCATCCGAAAAGCGTAAGCAAACATGACGATTAGTTATAACTGGTTGAGCGAATATTTACCCGAAATTATTGAGCCTGAAAAACTATCCAGGATACTCACTTCCATTGGTTTGGAGGTTGAAAGTATGGAAAAATATGAAAGTACCAAAGGTGGGTTGGCCGGACTTGTGATTGGTGAAGTATTGGAAGCAATACCTCATCCCAATGCCGATAAATTAAAACTGACCAAAGTACATGTAGGCAAAGAGGAACCTTTACAGATTGTATGTGGTGCTTCAAATGTTGCGGCAGGACAGAAAGTTGTGGTTGCACAAACAGGGGTAACTATTTACCCGGTAAATGGAGAGCCTTTAACCATGCGCGTGGCTAAAATACGATCCGTTGAAAGTTTTGGAATGATCTGTGCCGAAGATGAAATTGGAATTGGAACAAGTCATGATGGAATCCTTGTTTTACCGGATAATACAATGGTAGGCAGCGCTGCCGCCGACTATTTTAAACCGTATACTGACTGGATATACGAGATTGGCCTGACACCCAACCGGATGGATGCCATGAGTCATTTAGGTGTTGCCCGGGATGTTTGTGCTTACCTGACACATCACCAGAAAGAAGTTCGTGCAGTAAGTCCTTTTGTGAATGCGTTTAAACCAGATACACCCAGTCAGGTAATGAAAGTGAGTATCGAAAATACGGATGCCTGCGCCAGATATGCTGGAGTAAGTATTCAGGGGGTAGAAGTTGCCGAATCGCCACAGTGGCTTAAACACAGGCTGAGTGCTATTGGACTGAGGCCTATCAATAATATTGTAGACATCACCAATTTTATATTGCATGAAACCGGTCAGCCTTTGCATGCATTTGATGCAGATGCTATCCAGGGAAATTCAGTGATCATTAAAAACCTTTCTGAGGGAACCAAATTTGTGACATTGGATGAAAAAGAAAGGATCTTAACCCGTGAAGACCTGATGATCTGTAATGCGGCCGAACCTATGTGTATTGCCGGTGTTTTTGGTGGATTGCATAGTGGCGTAAAACCTACTACCCGGAATATTTTTCTGGAAAGTGCCTGGTTTCATCCCGTAAGTATCCGCAAGACTTCTGTAAAACATAATCTGAGAACAGATGCTGCTACCCGCTTTGAAAAAGGCGTGGATATTGCCAATACAGTGAATGTATTGAAAAGGGCTGCTTTGCTTATTAAAGAAATTGCCGGCGGGGAAATTACCGGTGATATCATAGATATATACCCAAATCCACAACCCAGGGTAGAAATCACATTAAAAAACCATTACCTGAAAAAATTGAGCGGTAAAAATTATCACTCAGATAAAATCAAACGAATTTTAACCAGTCTGGGTTTTGAAATAGTGAGAGAGGGATTGGATGAATTACGTGTAGCTGTTCCTTACAGTAAACCCGATATAACCATCCCCGCAGATATCGTTGAAGAAATCCTTCGCATTGACGGGTTAGACAATATCGAAATCCCTTCTTCTATTACAATTAGTCCTGCTGTTGAACGTATGGGATTGAAAGAAGTACTGAAAGATAAAATAGCCGGCTTTCTTGTGGGTCAGGGGTATTATGAAATATTTACGAATTCGATTACCAATAGCAAATATTTTGATGAAGCAACCTTGGGTGTTACCGTTAAAATGATGAATAGCCTGAGTGCCGAACTCGATGTTCTCCGGCCTTCTATGGTTGAAACCGGTCTGGAATCCATTGCTTATAATTTGAACCGGAAAAATAATCACTTGCGGTTTTTTGAATATGGAAAAACCTACAGAACAGAAGCCATAGGCAGTTACCAGGAGCAGGAGCATCTCTGTTTGTATACTACCGGTTTGGATCATGAGGAATCCTGGCGTGCGAAAAGTAAACCACAGGATTTTTATGGCCTCAAAGGAGTGGCATCGGCTTTATTGGCGATTTGTGGATTGGAGTCGATCCAGTTCTTAAAAACGGGTGAATCTGGGTTATGCTTAGAACTCTATCACGGAAAATTATGTGTAGGGTCTCTAATTGAAGTCAACAAGCATAAGCTACAGTCATTTGATATCAAACAACCGGTTTTTGTGCTAGATATCCACCTGGGTACCTTATTGAAAGCGGTTGAAAAAAATAAGATCAGTTATAAAGAAGTCAATAAATTCCCGATCATGCAAAGGGATCTTGCCCTGGTGGTTAACCGGGCGACTACCTATGAATCGATAGAAAATTCCGTAAAAAAAATAAAACTGTCCAAACTAAAGGATATGCGTTTATTTGATGTGTTTGAAAGCGATAAACTTGGGACAGATAAGAAATCAATGGCGGTCAGTTTTCTTTTTGCCGATGAAGAAAAGACCTTGACAGATAAGGAGGTAGACGGTATGGTGGCAAAATTGATCCAGGGTTTCGAGAACGATCTGATGGCAGAGATCAGGAAATAAAAAGCGTGAATAACAAGTGCAGTAAAAATGTATCATTTTAATCCCTTGCCGTTATCTTAGAGAGATGGTTGAACTTGATTTACAGATAAAAAGTATCCAGGATAAACTTCAGTTATTGGTGAAACAACACCAGTTCCTGCAAAAAGAGAATGGGAAATTGAAAAAGGAGCTTGAAAAAGCAAGCTTGCTGAATACAGAAAAAGAACAGTCTTTACAAACTCTCCAACAACAGTTGGACGTCCTGAAACTGGGTTCGGGCAACCTCGATCAGGCCGAAAAACTGGCGCTTAGTAAAAGAATTGATGCTTATTTGAAAGAAATCGATAAATGCCTGGCACTACTGAATACCTAAACTATGTCTGAACTGATTCCTGTAAATATTCTGATTGCCGACCGGACCTACCGACTTAAAATTGAGTCGGTAGACGAAGAAATGGTGCGGAAAACTGCCGGTCTGATCAATGAAAAGATAAGCGATTTCAAGACCCAGTTTGCCGGGAAAGATATGCAGGACTATGTTTCTATGGTATTATTATGGTTTGCTACCGAGCAAAACAGACCCGGCGCAGATCCCGTGAAATGGGAAGAGACAGTTTCCAGACTTGCAGCCCTGGAAAAACTGGTCGATAAAGCCCTTTCTTCAGAAGAAATCTAAAAAACAATTCGTCTGGATGAGCCAAACGAGGTAAAACTAGCGTTTAGCTACCCCTTCATCTATTCAACCAATCAACTTATTAAGTATCTTCGTCACCTGACCTGTCATTTACTTATTACAGAAAATGAGATGTGAACAACCTTATATGATTGTGAACTATTCAAAAAATTGCCAAAATCATGGATCAAACAGTACTGTTTATTATAATTGGTGTCACCGCATTAATTGTGGGGCTTATAGCGGGTAGACTATTCTTCGCTAAAAACACAAAAAAGCAGATTGAAGAAGCGGAGCATTTAGCTCAAAACATTCTGAAAGAGGCCGAATTAAGGGCCGAAACCATTAAAAAAGAGAAGCAACTTGAGGCAAAAGAGCGTTTTGTACAGTTAAAAGCTGAACATGAGCGTGAAGTGCTGGAAAGAAACCGCAAAGTAGGGGAAGGGGAGAATCGTATCAAACAGAAAGAGATTACGATTAACCAGAAGGAAGCTTCTCTGGATAAGCAGATTAAGGATAATGAGGTAATTAAGGATAACCTGAATCGCCAGATTGAAGTGGTTAACCAAAAAAGAACCGAACTGGAAAAACACCAGGAAGAACATATCCGCAGATTAGAAAAAATAGCCGGACTGAGTGCCGAGGAAGCCAAATCCCAACTGGTAGAAAGCCTGAAACAGGAAGCACATACACAGGCCCTTGGTTTACAGCAGGAGATTATTGAGGAAGCAAAACTAAAGGCCAATAAAGAAGCCCGTAAGATTGTGATCCAGTCTATCCAGCGAACAGCAGCTGAGGTAACCGTTGAAAATACAGTTACGGTATTTAACCTGGAAACGGACGAGATTAAGGGGCAGATTATTGGTAGGGAAGGACGAAATATCCGTGCCATTGAAGCAGCAACTGGTGTTGACCTGATTGTGGATGATACACCCGAAGCCATTATTCTTTCCTCTTTTGATCCATTGAGAAGGGAGATTGCCAGGTTAAGTCTGCAAAGACTGGTTTCTGACGGAAGAATTCACCCGGCACGTATTGAAGAAGTGGTAGAAAAAACACGCAGACAGTTAGAAGAGCAGATTATTGAAATAGGAGAGCGTACCGTAATAGAAATGGGAATCCATGGATTACATAAAGAATTGGTGCGGATTGTTGGAAAAATGCGTTTCCGTTCATCCTATGGGCAGAACCTTTTGATGCATAGTCGCGAAACGGCCAATTTATGTGGAATTATGGCGGCTGAGTTGGGGATGAACCCCAAACTGGCTAAACGAGCCGGTTTATTGCATGATATTGGTAAAGTGCCAGATGAAGAAACCGAACTTACCCACGCTTTATTGGGAGCCAAATTGGCTGAGAAATATGGCGAAAACCCAGCGGTAGTAAATGCTATCGGTGCTCACCACGACGAAATGGAAATGCAGTATGTGATTTCCCCGATTATACAGGCTTGTGATGCTATCAGCGGGGCAAGACCCGGTGCCCGTCGTGAGATCATGCAGCAGTACTTACAGCGGATCAAAGACCTGGAAAATCTGGCTATGGCCTACCAGGGCGTTGAAAAAGCCTATGCTATCCAGGCCGGAAGGGAATTGAGGGTAATTGTGGAAGCCGATAAGGTAACAGATGTTGACAGCGATAAGCTCAGTTTTGAAATAGCCCAGAAAATACAGACCGAAATGACCTATCCCGGACAGATAAAAGTTACCGTGATCAGGGAGAAAAGAGCTGTAAATGTGGCCAGATAGCCTAAAGGTATTAAAATTTAGAGCCAAAAGCCAATGACCAATAGCCAAAGCGCCATAAATGCCGAATTTAATTTGTTTTTTTAACCGGCACCAGCTACCTTTGCCGTCCGCAAAAATTAAAAGTTATGAACGCAGCAGTTCAGTTTGTACACGATCAATTGACAGTTAAGAAGGACCATCCAAAGTTCAAAGCCGGTGATAATATTACCGTTAACTATAAAATTGTAGAAGGTGGTAAAGAGCGTATCCAGAGCTTCCGTGGCGATGTGATTAAATTACAGGGTAATGGAGCAACTGCTTCTTTTACCGTGCGTAAAATATCTGACGGCGTAGGCGTTGAACGTTTGTTCCCGATCCTTTCTCCAAATATTGACTCTATTCTTTTGAATAAGAGCGGTAAAGTGCGTCGCGCTAAATTATACTACCTCCGTGAGCGTAGTGGTAAGAGTGCACGTATCAAAGAAAAAAGATTCTAGCAAGGACTTTTACTTTCTACCATATAGGCTGAATTTTAACCTTCTGGTTTTTTTTAAGTTCTGCAGGATTCGTTTTTTTGAATTACCTTTAGTATCTAAAAAATTTATATATGGGAGACTTATTTGCACCTCAGCATTTAATACTGATTTTGTTAATCGTTTTATTAATGTTCGGAGGTAAGAAGATACCTGAATTGATGCGTGGATTGGGTAAAGGAATCAGAGAGTTTAAAGATGCGAAAGATAATGTCAAGAGAGAAATTGAAGGACATATCAATGATGAGCCGGGTTCTAATACAACAAAAACCAACTCAACAAATTCTACTACCAATCCGTAAGAAATTGATCGAATTGTATAAAACCTCGCAATAATATTCTGCGGGGTTTTCTTTTATTTGCAACGATTATTTATACCCCTTTCTTTATTTTTTAATGAGCATTTTTACCAAAAAATCAAGTTCTGAACCCAAGGCGGAAATGTCTTTTATTGAGCATATTGATGAGCTCAGAAAGCATTTATTCCGATCAGTTGTGGCCATTGTTCTGGGTGCCATCGTAATGGCTGTATATAATAATTTTATTGTAAAAAAAATTCTGATGGGCCCCACCCATTCTGAGTTTCCTACTTATGTATACCTGTGCAAATTCGGGCAATACCTGGGTTTGGGTAACAAACTTTGTTTAAGTGAGATCAATGTGAAAATGCAGAGTAATGCGGTGGCAGGACAGTTTAGTGTTTACCTGAATATCATATTAATCGGAGGATTTATTATTGCGTTCCCGTATGTATTCTGGCAATTTTGGAAATTCGTAAAACCTGCACTGAAAACAAATGAATTAAGAGGTACACGGGGTGTTATTTTTTGGGTATCTACACTTTTCTTTATTGGTGTTTTGTTCGGGTATTTTATAGTTGCTCCCTATACAATTAATTTTTTCGCCAATTTTTCATTGGATGATAATATACAGAACTTCTGGACGATCGCGAGTTATTTTAATACCATGGTTCCGCTGATACTTGGATCGGGTATTGCTTTTCAACTTCCATTGGTTTTGTATTTTCTCGCAAAAGTGGATGTGGTTAGTGCCGCTTTTTTAAAAAAATACAGGAAACATGCTGTACTCATCATTGTTATCGCTACTTCCATTATAACCCCTCCTGATATGCTGAGCACGGTTATCTGTAGCATACCGCTGGTACTACTGTATGAGATCAGTATTTTTCTTTGCAGAAAAGTGGAAAAGAAAAAACAAAAGGATGCTGCTACCCCTGATTGGGAATAGTTTCCATGGATAAGCAGGATACAATCAATCAACACAATTAATCATTCATTTTTAAATTCAGGCATTTGTTTTCTTTTAGTTCAATAAGAAATTATCAGCAGTTTCTTACTGATCATCCAAATGGATGTTCACAGGTAGTGCAACAATACCTTGATGCCATACAAGAGAACGAACACTTGAATGCTTTTGTGGAAGTATTTTCTCAGGAAGCAATCGAGACAGCTAAAAAGCTGGATGAAAAAAGAGCTGCAGGTAAGCCCTTGGGAAAATTACATGGAGTAGTAGTTGCCATCAAAGATGTGATTTCTTATAAAGGCCATGCAGTTTCTGCCTCCTCTAAAATCTTATCCAATTTTACTGCGATTTATCATGCTACCGTAATTGAAAAATTACTTGCCGAAGATGCCATCATCATCGGCAGAAATAACTGTGATGAATTTGCTATGGGTAGCAGTAATGAAAATTCTGTGTATGGTCCGGTGAAAAATGCGATAGACCCCAGCCGTGTACCCGGTGGATCTTCCGGCGGCTCGGCCGTAGCTGTGCAGGCAGGATTATGTATGATTAGCCTAGGATCAGATACAGGTGGTTCGGTTCGGCAACCGGCTGATTTTTGTGGTATTGTAGGCTTAAAACCCAGTTATGGAAGGATATCCCGATATGGACTCATCGCCTATGCTTCTTCTTTTGACCAGATTGGAATTTTTGGCAATACAGTAGAAGATATTGCCCTGGTTTTGGAAATCATTTCAGGGGAAGATGCTTTTGATAGTACGGTTTCTCAAAAAACTGTTCCTCATTATTCAGAGGAATTGGCATTCACTCAAAAGCCCTGGCGTATTGCCTATTTTAAGGAAGCGTTGGATCATCCGGGTCTTGATCCGGCGATAAAGCAGGAAATCAGCGCGTTTATCAAAAAATTAACAGCTTGGGGGCATATTGTGGAACCAGTTGATTTTGAATTACTTGAATATATAGTTCCAGCCTATTATGTTTTAACTACTGCCGAGGCTTCCAGCAATCTTTCCAGGTTTGATGGAGTGAAATTTGGTTACCGTTCCATGTCCAAAGATGCCGATCTGATCGGGCTCTATAAAGCATCCAGAAGTGAAGGTTTTGGAAAAGAAGTACAAAGAAGGATCATGCTGGGAACTTTTGTATTAAGTTCTGGCTATTTTGATGCATACTATACTAAGGCTCAGCAAGTTAGAAGAATTTTACAGGATCGTACCCAAGAGATATTTTCTAATTATCAAGCCATCATTTTGCCTACGGTACCCTCACCTGCCTTTAAGATTGGGGAAAAGACAAATGACCCTGTTGAAATGTTTCTTGCCGATATCTATACGGTATTTGCGAACCTGGTAGGAATACCCGGAATTTCTATTCCCCTCTTCAAACACCCCAATGGACTGCCTTTTGGGCTCCAGGTTCTGACAACTCATTTTGATGAAGTATCTTTGCTCCGCTTGTCAAAACAGCTGATGGCTCTATCTAAGCCGGCTGAAAACGCGTAACGAGAAAATGAATGTGAACCGATAGGCTTATCCAGCCATCGGAAATATCACCCAAAAAACTAAGATGATCAGCTAACCATGGAATGGTTTGGAATACATATCAATAACCCTATCTCCCTGACCAAGTTAACTCTGGTAGGTTTTGCCTTTATTGGAGGCAGTATCGGCGCTATGTCTTTTGTGAATTCACCCAAGGAATATCATACACCAGACCCGGTAGTCAATGATAAAGCCGGTTTTAAAAGCCTTTTTACCAATAATCATTTTGATGCTTCCAAGCCCTATTCTGCCCAACTTAATCCCAAAGCTGTTCCTTTTGTACAGGACTATATCAGGAAACAAGGTGAGGAACTCGAAAAAATGAAATTATGGGGTAAACCTTATTTTGACCTGTATGATAATATCCTGACCCTGTATTCCATCCCCAAAGAGATGAAATACCTGAGTGTGATTGAAAGTCATTTAACCCCGGGTCTTGTATCCTGGGCGGGTGCTGTGGGCCCCTGGCAATTAATGGATGATGAAGCACGCCGTTTTGGTCTTCGTGTTGGGAAAGTGGATGACAGGACGGATTTCTACAAAAGCACACATGTAGCCGCAAGGTTAATGAAAGAACTATATGCTGAATTCGGCGACTGGTTACTGGTAGTGGCTGCTTATAATGGAGGGGCGGGCAGGGTTCGTCAGGCCATTCGCAAAGCTGGCAGTAAGGATTTCTGGGATCTGCAATATTATTTACCTGAAGAAACCAGAAACCATGTAAAAAAATTCATTGGCACACATTATATATTTGAAGGAGGAGGTGGTATGACCACATTAACTGCGGCAGAAACCGAAGCGCAAAAGAACATAATTCCTACAACGGTATCATTGAATGAACAGGATTTGAACAACACCATCGTTACGGAAATAACCGGCAGGTTTAACGCAAAGATTGTTGCTGAAGGATTAACGATCGACCCAGTACAGTTTAGTAAATGGAACCCGGGTTTTGATAGGGCGTTGTCCGAAGGAAAAAAATATCCTATGCGTCTTCCTGCCAACAAAACTGCCATGTTTGAAGCCAATAAAGGAAACCTGCTAATGCAATCGATCCGATCACTGCTGGAGAGTGCAAGTGTTTCTAAATAATTCTTGAAAATGATTACCCTAGGATCAGGGATTTTGTAATACCTGTTGGATGGCTTTTGCTTTTAAAAGACATTCCTCGTATTCTTTTTCTGCTTCACTATAAAAAGTGATACCACCCCCAACCAGATAACTCAGGTATTGATTGCTGGCATTGTATAAGATGCTTCTTATAACCACATTGAAATCGAAATCCATATCCGGACTAATATAACCCAGGGCACCTGAGTAAATGCCTCTTTTGGTTTTCTCGTACTGCCGTATCAATTCCATTACTCTTTTTTTTGGGGCCCCCGTCATACTGCCCATGGGGAAGCTCGCATCAATGATATCCGAAAAACGAATACCGGGTTGCACATTTCCTGAAATAGTTGAGATCATCTGGTGTACCTGCGGAAAGCTATAAACACCGAATAACTCATCAACCTGCACTGAGCCCTCTTCACAAACTTTGCTAAGGTCATTACGCACCAGGTCTACCACCATCACATTTTCACTCTTTTCTTTTTCACTGGTTTGTAAATGTTTTTTTAATTGTTCATCTGCATTCGCATCAGAGAGATCTCTTTTAGCAGTTCCTTTTATGGGTTGCGAAATAAGCCGGTTCCCTTTTTTTTGTAAGTAACGTTCAGGACTGGCGCATAAAACATATTTATCTGTCAGTTTATAAAAAGCGGAAAATGGATTGGGTGATAAGCTTGTTAATTGCTGATATAATGTAAAGGGATGTATGCTGACATTTCTTGCATAAAACTCCTGGCAGTAATTCAATTCATAGCAATCGCCTCTTTGAATATGCTGCTGTATTTTTTGGATGATGTCTAAGTATTCTTCTTTAGTAAGTCGTGACTGGGTAGTTGGTGGTTGATTTGTTTGTTCCGGAAAAGGTTTCGTTTTTGGTGTTTGGTGTTTTATTTCCTGGTAGATAGTTCGGGGATCATTTCCAAGGGTGGAAATGGTTAATTCTGTTATCGTAAGACTAAGAACCGTTTGCGGCCGAAAAAAAAATAAATCAGAAAACCCAATCGAATCAGCTATTTCGTAGGGAGTATTTTTGGGCGTTTCCTTTATATCGTATCCAATATGACCAAATAGCCAGTCCTTATGCAGCTCTATCATTTGATCCAGATCCTGTAGACTCGCTCCCGGTGGAAGGGTTTGAATGGAACCCGCTGCAGCAAGACATTCGATATTCTGGTGAGTTGAAAAATAATGATGGTTATCCAGAAAAGAACAAATGTTGAATTGGTTACACCAACTCAACATTTGCTTTTTACAGAGATTTGTATCTGAGATCGGAAAAGTTTCAGTTATTCTTTTCACTTAGTAGTAAGGATGATTTAAAAATCATCATCTTCATCATCATCAAATCCACCAGTTTTATCATTAAAGAGATCGAACTCTTTAAAGTCTTCATCCAGTTTGAAATCATCATCTTCTTCTCCACCCTTCTTTTTAGAAGGACCGGCAGCTTTACCACCCCCTTTACTTTTGGGAATATCAAACTCGTCGAAATCAGGATCCCAATCGTCATCCTCTTCGGCTTTATCCCAATCATCATCTACTTCATCAGGCGCATCATCTTCGTCGTCATCATCGTCTTTTGACTTTTTGCCCGATGCTTTTGGGGCTGATTTTTTTGCAGATGATTTTGTGTCGACTTCATCATCGTCGTCATCAATATCATCATCATCTTCTAATTGCTTCTTGCTTTTAGACGAGGGTTTGGCATCAGCATTTTTTGCTGCTGCACTTTTCGGTGTGGTGGATTTATTATCCTTATCAGATTTCGCTGCCATATTTCTAATAAGATTGGTTGCGTAAATTTTCAACGCAATTTACTATTAACCAAAAAAATTTTTCAAATATCAAAGGGAATGCCAAATATGTTAAATATGAACGATCTGGTCCCTGCCCGGGCCATTGGAAACAAATTTAACAGGTGCCCCTATATATTTATTAATAAAATCAATATAAGTATGCATAGTAGCCGGTAAAACTGATACATCTTTCATTTGTGTAGTATCGGTATTCCAGCCGTTAAAGCTTTCCAAAATAGGATCAATTTTAACTTTTGACATCTGGAAAGGTACTTCCCGGGTTTCTTTGCCATTAATACTGTATCCGGTACATACTTTCAATTCTTTAAAAGAATCGAGTACATCTGCCTTGGTCATGATTACCTGAGTTACCCCATTGATCATACAGGCATATTTCAAAGCTACCAGGTCAATCCATCCGCAACGGCGTGGCCTTCCAGTAGTGGCACCAAATTCGGAACCAATTTTACGAAGCTCTTCTCCGGTTGCATCTTCCAATTCAGTTGGGAATGGTCCGCCGCCTACCCGGGTACAATAAGCTTTGGTAACACCCATTACCTCATTGATCTGTTTGGGAGATACACCCAGACCTGTACAAACGCCCGCTGAAATGGTATTGGAAGAAGTGACAAAAGGGAATGTGCCGAAATCAATATCCAGCATACTTCCCTGGGCACCTTCTGCCAGCACTTTTTTACCTGCACTGATCTGGTTATTGATAAAATATTCGCAATTCACAACGTTCAGGGTTTTCAGGAATTCAAGCGCTTCAAAGAATTCTTCTTCCCAGGTAGAAATATCTTCGATAAAATGAAAATTGTCGAGCAGTTTTTGATGCTTTAAACGCAGCTTAATATACTGGGTGGTAAAACTCTTATCAAGAAGATCTCCAACACGTAGCGCATTACGGCCGGTTTTATCCATATAAGCCGGACCAATTCCTTTTAAAGTAGATCCGATCTTACTCTCTCCTTTTGATAATTCAGAAGCTTTATCCAATGCCCGGTGAGTAGGAACAATGATATTGGTTCTTTCAGAAATAAACAGGTTCTTTTTTACATCAATGCCATAAGCAGCAACCGCATCACATTCTTTTTTCAGGGTTACCGGATCAAGTACAACTCCATTGCCGATTACATTAATCTTATTCTGGTGAAAGATTCCAGAAGGTATCTGGTGAAGCACCATTTTCTTGCCTTCAACATACAGTGTATGTCCGGCATTCGGACCACCCTGAAATCGGGCAATAATATCATAATTGGGAGCAAAGTAATCAACAATCTTCCCCTTTCCTTCATCACCCCATTGTAAACCCAGAATAACGTCAACCATAATTATTTTTTGAATCGCGACAAAATTAGGGGTTAGTTTTTAGTTTGTGGTTTGAAGTTTCTGGTTTGTGCTTTATTTTTTTCAACAAACCAAACACATGGGTAAATTAACTTTCTGTATCAAACCGGTCTACGGTTTGTATACCATTCAAAGATTTCAACCGGGCTACCAGCTCTTCCAGCTCTTCCTTGTCGTGTACAAATACTTTAATAGTTCCTTCAAATAAGCCTTCTTTTGACTCAATCGTTAATCCTGCAATATTGATCCGCAGGTCGCCACTAATTACATTGGTGATTTTGTTGATTACACCCACATCATCCAATCCAACGATTCGCAAACCGGTGAGGAAGGAAATCTCTTTGTTTTTGGCCCATTTCGTTTTTACTACCCGGTGGCCATAATTGGCCAGCAGTTGGGTGGCATTCGGACAAGTAGTACGGTGTATTACCAGTCCTTTCCCTGTACTTACAAAACCAAATACATCATCTCCCGGAATGGGATTACAGCATTTGGCAAGATT
>Ga0316221_1000505_pt1 | contig 50368 bp, 44 predicted proteins | sample TBH18007metaG_FD_206003 | JGI IMG/M metagenome (GOLD analysis project Ga0316221, IMG submission 206003) | Freshwater microbial communities from Trout Bog Lake, Wisconsin, USA - TBH18007 | ecosystem: Environmental > Aquatic > Freshwater > Lake > Hypolimnion/Profundal zone | place: USA: Wisconsin... | reverse complement strand
CGCCGGGGCAGCTTGATGCCGTTGGCGATGGGGTCGCCGCTGAACAGCGGGCCGTAGTTCAGGTTGAAATTGGCCAGGGCCCCCGGGCCGCCGCCCGGGACGATGGCGGTGTAGACCGGCTGGGGCACCCCGTTCACCAGCACCTGGCCGTAGTGATTGGGATCCGCGGAATTGTACTGGTAGCCGTTGTTCGGGTCGGGGCTGCCGTCGGGCAGGGTCCCCTGGAAGTAGTCGTAGCGGACGAAGGTCTCGTTGGCATAGGTCCGGATCGCCAGGCGCTGCGGGATGCTCTCGTAATAGATGGCGTAGTTGAAGGTGAATTTGGACTTGCCATCCCCGTTGAGATCGTAGAGCACGCCCAGCCGTGGCTGGGTGTAATCGCTTGGTTTGTTGAACTTGAAGATCGGCAGGCCGTTCTGGCCGTACTGCTCCTGGCTCTCGAACCGGCCGCCGTAGGCGATCTTGAGGTGCTTGTTCACCTCCCAGGTGTCCTGGGCGTAATAGGCGGTGAACTTGGCGAAGACGCCCGAGTTGTCGCCGAAGAACCATTGGGACAGGTCGGTGGGCGCGAATATCTGGATCTGGGAGTCGAAGCCGCCGGTCTGGGTGGAGACGAGGGTGTACCGGGACTGCAGGTAGCTCACGCCGAATTTCAGGCTGTGCTGGCCGACCATCCAGCTGAAATCGACCTTGGCCTGCTTGGTGACGTTGTCGTCCAGGACGTTGTACTGGCCCGCGCCGCCGTAGTAGGTGCCGCCGTTCTGGGTGAAGTCGATGACCTGCAGGGTCGGGTCGGTGGGCTCGAAATGGTGGGTGATGACGTTCTGGCCGACCTTGAGGCTCAGGAACATGGTGGGGCTGATGGTCCAGTCGTAGTTCAGGGACATGGAGGCGGTGTTGACCTTGTCCGTCCCGCCGATGTTGCCGGGCCCCCAGGCCTCGTACTGGTTGGGCTGGGTGCTGGTCCGGGGATCGTAGCGCCAGGTCAGGGTCAGCTGCTGGCTGGGGGTCAGGTAGCCGTTCACCTTGACCAGCGTCAGGGGCTCGGTGATCTTCTGGGCCGAACCGACGCTCCCCGACTGGTTGGTGATGCCCTCGCCCTCCTGGGTGATGCTGTCGGCGCCGACGTAGAAGAACACCCGGTCCTTGATGATGGGCCCGCCGGCCTCGAAGCCGAAATCGTAGCGGTTGTAGTTCTGGGGGGCGGTGAACCACTCGTTCGATTTGGGCTTGGCGTAGGAATTGAGGGGATCCCAGGTGCCCCAGACCGATCCCTTGAACGAGTTGCTGCCGGATTTGATCAGGACGTTGAAGACGCCGCCCAGGGCGCTGTACTCGGGCTTGAAGCCGCCGGTCTGGACCTCCACGGTCTCGATGAAGTCCGGCGGCAGCACCGCGCTCTGGACCCCGTAGCGGAAGTCGGTGGTGGTGAGGCCGTCGACGATGTAGGTGTTCTCCGCCGCCGACCCGCCGGCGATGGTCGGATTGTTGGTCCGGAAGCTGATGCCCTCGGCGTAGACGGTGCCGGCATCGAACCCGCTGCTGGCCGCGCCCGGCGTCAGCAGCACCAGGTCGTTGATATCCCGGGTCATCGGGATGGCCTTGAGGGACTCCATGGAGAAATTGGCGCCCACCTGGGTGGTGGAGGTGTCGATGGTGGAGGCGGTCCCGATCACTTCCACGGTGGTCGCCGCCTCCGGCACCAGCTTGATCCTGAGGTTCTTGGTATCGTTGGTTCCAAGGGAGATCTGCTGGATGCTGGTCTGCATCCCCGGATGCGCGACCGCCACCCGCCAGGTGCCCGGATTCAGGAGGCCGATGTAGAAGGATCCGTCCGCATCGGTCGTGAACGCCCGGTTCACCTGGACGGAGGTCAGGCTGATCCGGGCTCCGGCGACTGGCTTGCCGGCGCTGTCCACCACCCTCCCCCGCAGGGCGGCGGTGGTGGAGGTCTGGGCATGGGCCGGAAGGGCCCCCGCCACCAGGACGATGCTGGCCAGGCTGAGGTACTGAAAACGGTTCTTCACGGAGCCCTCCTTGGAAGCCCGCGCGGCGCGCGCGACATGCATGGACAGGGGTGCCCCCGGCCTTCCTCGAACATGGAGGCCACCCGTGCATAAGACGACTTATGCATCTTATTAAGTTGCTTGGATTTTCAAATACACCCGAATTACGCCTACGAGTATCGGTAGCAAATACCATCTGTAAATAAGTTCCCCGAAAATTTTAAAAAATTTTTGCATTAATTTTTTATGCACTCCGGGCGTCCGGTAAGACATTTTTCTTACAACTAATCCTATAATATATTCTTATTCTTAAAATTAGAATGGTCTTGGCTAAACCGGCATGAAAACAGACCCCATGCGGCCCGCCTTGGCCAGCAAAAAGGGATGCATTTGAACCCAACCCGGCCGGCCCGATCAAGGGTGCGCCACGGCATCCGAGGGCGACTGGTACATTCCCGAGGGACTGCGCGCCACCACCTTCAGGAACACCTTCTTCTGGGCCGGCATGTCCCAGGACGTCGTCCCGGCCCCCAGGATCGGGCTGATGCAGTCAAAGTCCCCCTCGGCCCCCGTGTACGAGCGCCAGACGGTGTAGCCGGCGGCATGGGTCGCGGCCTGCCAGGACAACCGGTCGCCAGCCAGGACCAGACCCTTGGGCGCATCCGGGGCCGGTTCCCCGGGTACCAGGATGTCCAGCCCGTCCTGGGTGGCGGACACGTTGCCGGTGCCGTCCACGCTGTGCAGGGTGTAGCGGTAGAACCCGCCGGGCACGGCGATGTCCTTGTAGGCCAGGCCGGGAACCGCCGCCGGGGTCAGGCGCTGGGGCGGCCCCAGGGGGCCGTCGGCCTGGGCCAGGCCGTCCACGATCCGGTAGGCCATGGGCTGGCGGTCCACCAGGCTCCCGGCCAGGTCCGGCACCCCCGTCTGGGTCCAGGCCAGGGCCACGTCCACAGCACCCCCGGCCTCCTCCAGCAATTCCACGGAGCCGGGCGCAGGCACGGGCGGCGGCACCAGGTCGGGCAACCGGACCTCCACCGGGTCGCTGACCGGCCCGTCGACGGTGCGCCCGAACTCCTGGGCGTGCGCCTGGACCTGGAAGTAGAAGGTGGCGCCCCCATACTGGGCCGCGTCCACCGGGAAGGCCACCGTGTAGCCGGTCCCCGTGACCGCCTTCGGCGTGATGAGGGCGAACGGGCCCGGGCCGGTGAGCAGGGTCAGCCGGCCCAGGGTGTCGCTGCGGGCGGCGGCCGGGACCCAGGCGCCGGCCACCGTGGTGCCGCTGGCCAGCGTGTGCAGGGCCGGGGTGGTCTGGACATGCCCGGGCGCCGGTGCCGCCGCGGGGGCCAGCACCGGCAGGGGCCGCGCCATCTGCAGGGCGGCCACCGTGGGCCGGGCGGCCCCGCCCTTGGCCAGGGCCAGGGACGCGGACCTGGCCAGGATGGGTCCCCGGGCCGCGGTCACCACCCGGGTGTCCTGGGGCGCCTCGAAAATGGAATATTCCAGAGGGTAGCCCTGCACCGGAGGCGTCCAGGAGAGCTCCACGTAGAGGAGGGTGGGCGGTGCCGGGGGCGCCAGCATCGGATTGAAGGAACGGACCGGCAGGGGCCGGACGGTGGTCACATGGGCCAGCACCTTGATGGCCCCGGGTTCCGCCGCGGCAACCTCCAGGCCCTTGGCGTTCGGCCCGGCCTGGGTGGCCGCGAGGCCCTGCATCCGTTCCGGGCCCGGGCGGGCGGTTCGCACCGCTACCGACGGGGCCTGGTAGGCGGCGATGACAGATCTGCCGGCCCTGGGCGGGGGCTTGGCCGTCTTCACCAGCGACAGGTCGGCCAGGGAGGTGGTGGCCATGGCCCCCGCGCCCGGCCGCAGGAACCCATGGCCCAGGACGAGCGGCGGGGTGCTGGAGACCTTGCCCTGGATGCCGGCTAGCGCCAGCTTCCGGCCCAGGGCTTGGTCGCAGACCTGGACGATCCGGGCCGGGGACTGGGGCGATTCATTGCCGAGCTGGTCCGTGGCGGTGACCCGGTAGGTATAGGCCAGGCCCACCTGCAGGGAGGTGTCCTGCCAGGCCGGCGTGGGGGTGGTGGCGATCCGGGCCAGGGGCGCCGCGCCCGCGGCCCGGTACACGGTGTAGAGCTTGAGGTCGGCGTCGGGCGAGGGGGTCCAGACCAGGTCGGCCGCCGGGGCCGAGCCGTCGGGCAGGGAGTACAGCACCGAGGTGGCCCCGAGGGCGGCCAGCTCCTTCACCGGCAGGGTCCCGGCCAGGCGGGTCAGGCGCAGCCGCTTGGCATCGGCCAGGGACAGGGCCGCCACCTGCGGATGCAGGGCCATGGGGGCCGGCTTGGCCTGCGGGCTGGCGACCGTGAGCAGTGGGACCACCGGCGCCACCGCCAGGCGCGGCGCCTTGGCGGCGACCGCCTGGCCGGCCTGGGTGAGGCCGGGATCCAGCCGCTGGGTGGCCAGGGCGGCCCCGAGCTTCTGCCGGGCGCCGGCGGCCTGCTTCAGGTCCGGGCATCCGGGGGTGGCCGGCGGCTGCAGGTCCTTGGGCGTGCCCGCGACCAGGGTGGCCTGGTCGAGCGGCCCCTCCTGGCCGCCGATGTCGACCGCGACGACCTTGTAGGCATAGGTGGTCTCATCCACCAGGTCGGTGTTGCCGGGGTCCCCGATGCTGTCGGTGTAGGCCGCGAGGACCTTCACCGGGCCTGCCGGGAACAGCCGCCCGGCGCTTAGCGCGGCCTGGATGGCCTGGGCCGGCGCGGCGGCCAGGGGCTGCGGCTCGGCGGTGTCGGCGGCCTGGGCGCGGATCTGGGCCACCCGGGTGGGCGTCAGCTGCGCGGCGGGAGTCTTCTGGAGCTCCCGCGTGATCACGCCCTGGCGCGCCTGGGCGCCCTGGAGGGTGGCGGCCGGGTCCCGGGCGGTGATCGCCACCAGCTTGACCGGCGTGGCGTTGAGCCGGCGGTAGCTGCCGCCGGCCGTGGCGGCCCGGTAGACGTTGTAGCCGGCCACCGTGTCCCCCGGCGCGGGCTGCCAGTTCAGCAGCACCGCGCCGTTGGCGCTCTGGGCGGTGAGGCCGCCCGGCGCCGGCACCGGCGTGGGCTGGGCGGGATCGAAGGTCTTGGCGCAGTCCACCTCGGCGCTGCCCCCTTCCGGGAGCCTCACGCTGATCTTGTAGCGCCACGCGCCCTTCCCGGGCCTGTCCACGTAGACCAGCCCATAGGCGTCGGCCGCGTCCCCATCCAGGTCGGCGTGGGCGTTGAGCATCTGCAGATCGGATGCGGCCAGCCCGCCCGAGGCGCGCAGGGCCCGGTACTGATCCGCGATCCGGGCGAACTTCAGTTCGGCGGCCCGGGTGGGCGCGCCTTTCGCCGGCGCCGGGGCGGCCGCAAGGCGCCGGCCCGTGGCCGGATCCCGGGCCAGGTTGCCGTAGGCCAGGGACATCAGGGTCTCCCGCTTGCTGTCGGGCAGCTTGGCCAAGCGTGATTCCAGGCCGCGGGTCTGGAAGAAGGCCACCGGCGCCTTGGGGTTGAGCTCCTTCCAGGCGTCGTCGCCCACCTTCTGGCGGTAGACCAGGACCCCTTCGGTCGGCATCTCGCCCTGGTCGTTGGCCCAGCGCAGGACCACCGACCGGTCGGCACGGACGATCCCGTTGAGCCGGAAGGTCCCCTGGGTGTGCCCCGGCGGGAGCAGCTTGGCCCGGGCGGTCAGGTTCGGGATGGCCGCCAGGACGGCCGGATCGCCCACCTGTGGCCGGACGGCCACCGGCGCGAGCATCGGCGGGGCGGCCGCGGCGGCCAGCGCCAGGAACAGGGTCGGGAGGTTGCGGAGCGGTTCGCGCATGGCTAGAACTCCATGTCCACGCCGGCGGAGCCGGAGAACATGCCGCCGAGGACGCTGTACGAGATGTCCACGTGGCCGTCCAGGGTGGGGCTGCCGGGCACCTGCATGGCCAGATTGGCCGAGAGGCTGCCGCTGAAGATGGTCAGCCGGTAGGTCTGCCAGAAGGTGCTGAAACTCATGCCGAAGTCCGCCCCCCCCTGGGCGGCCAGCACGCCCTGGAAGGCCGGGTTGAGGTTGGCATCGATGCTCACCACCAGGTCGCCGCGCACATCCACGTAGAGCCGGCCGAACACCGGGCCGAAATCCCGGTCGCCGGTGTCCATGGAGAAGCCGCCGCCGGCGCGGAAGGTGGCCTTGCCGCCGCCCAGGTCCGCGTCGAAGTACGAGGTCCCCTGGCTGAAGCCCTTGAGGAAGCTGGTCGTCAGCGGCGAATCCGGGGTGCCGATGTGGACGAAGTGGTTGGCCGGGTCGAAGCGGAGCTCCACTTCCCCCTTGTTCTCGATGATGTCGCTGGGGAAGCCCAGGTCGGCCTGGAGGACGGCGTGGAAGGCGTCCGGGTTGCGGGTGAAGTCGATGTCGGCGGAGACGGTGCGGTCCGGCGGCGAATCCTCCCGGCCCGCCAGGAGGAAGCCCTGGCCCTGCAGGAGCACGGTCAGGTTCTGGGCCACGTACAGATCGAGGCTGCCATGGAAGGTGAATTCATCGGAGGTGCCGATGTCCACTCCGGCCATGATCGCCGTGCCCAGGGAATCGTCCTCCTTGCCGGTGATGGTCTGGGTGTTCTGGATCTGGTCGGGCATGAAGTTCTGGGCCATGCCGCCGGCGATGCCGTAGATCTCCACGTCCGGCGCGATGTCGATGCCCGCGGCCGGGAAGGTGGCTTCGCCCAGCAGGTAGAAGTAGGGGAAGGGCTTGGGTTTGCTGTAGCTCTGGCCGAAGCGCATGCCGGCCTCCAGGTACAGCGGGCTGTCGCTGAAGGTCAGGCTGAGCTTGCCGTTGCCCAGGAAGTAGGCGTCCGAGACCTGGTCGTTGGCGGTGGCCACCGTGAACCCCAGCGAGCCCTGGATCGAGCCCAGGTCGGCCAGACGGTGGTCCAGCGTGAACGGCTTCTCGGTCTCCACCGTCCCCTTGCTGGGATCGGAGGGCTCCGAGGTGAACAGGAAGCGGTTGTACAGGGAGCTGACCAGCGGATTGATCGTGATCCCGCCGCCCACGCCCACGAAGAACCGGCCGTCGGCCAGGCTCCCGTAGCCGTCCTCCTGCTGGCCGAAGTCGAAGCCCCAGAGGCTGATGTCGGGCTGGCCGTGGACGCCGGCCCACACCGAGCCGACCATGCCGAACACGACCGGGCCCTTCTTGCCTTCCAGCCCGCCGCCGGTGGCCTCCAGCACCAGGTGGTCGAAGGGGATCGACGGCAGCGCCGCGCCCTGCAGATGGAAGTCGAAGCGCCCGGCCAGGTCGAGGTTGGTGGGATTGAGGGTGGCGCCCGAGAGCACCAGGTCGATGCCCACCAGGTCGGTCTTGAGGGTGGTGTCGCCGGCCTTGGTGTGGGTCTGCAGGAGGATCTTTCGGGCGCCGTTCTGGGTCAGGTCGAAGGTCAGGGGCAGGTCGAAGGCCGGCAGCAGGGGCGGCTGGTCCAGGTCGGTGGTCCCGGTCACCTCGGGCATGCCCAGCAGGGCGCCCTGGTCGAACTCCAGCTCGAAGGGGTCCAGCTTCACCGGCAGGCACTGCAGGTAGACCGGGTCGGCCAGCGCCACCGCCACCCGGGCCGAGAAGCCGGCGTCGGCCTCGAAGGCGCCGCCCCGGGCCTGGACGAAGGTGGTCAGGCGGTTCCAGGACGGGTCGAACTGGAAGATCTCCTCCGGCATCGCCAGCAGGAAGGCCGGCAGGTAGACCCCCTTCCAGGCCGCCGCCAGCCCCGCCGGGGACCGGCTGCCGGAGAAGTCGCAGACCACCGCCAGGGAGGTCTGGACCCCGTAGGCGCCCACCGGCACCTCGCCCTTGAGGGTGGCCTGGCTGAGGTAGAGGCCCTGGGCCAGGTCCGCGGGGGCGTCCTGGAAATCCGCCTCCGAGGCCCAGCCGGGGCCCCAGAGCAGTTGGCCCGAGACCCGGGTCGCGCCCGGATCGAGCGCGCCGTCCACCACCACGGCCTCGCCCCCGGCCAGGACCAGATGGTAGGTGGTGAGGCCCGAGGGCAGGAGCGTCGCCGGGCCCAGCGGGAAGCTGCCGCTGAGCCCGGCGGCGGGGGCGGTGCGGCCCTGGAGCGGCCTCGCCAGCTCCCGGACCGGCAGGCCCGGGCCGGGCCGCACCGCCACGGCGGCCGGGGCCGTCCCCTTGAACAGGGCGGTGCCGGCCTGGGCGAGGTACGGCTGGCCGGTGTCGGCGGCCTGGCAGAAGGTCTGCAGGGGAAAGCCGAGCCGGGCGCTGCCGCGCAGCTGGGGCACGCCTTCGCTGTTGGCCAGGGCGAGCTGGCCGAACCGGAACACCAGCCCCTGCCCTTCCACCCCGAGCCCGGTGGCCACGGCATCCGAGACCACGCCGGTGGTCAGCGCCGCGCCGGCGAACGCGGCCGGCACGGTGAGGTCCACCGGCAGGCCGCTGTCCGCGTCATGGCAGGGCGGAGCCAGCACCACGTGCAGACTTCCCTTTAGAACGGGCGGATTGCCGGAGAACAGGATCTGCGCCTGCTCGAGGTCCGCCGTGAAGGGCCCCTCGGCCAGGGGCACGTCGCCCAGCGCGAGCGCGCCGGAAAGCCCGGCGGGAGTGAAGGTGGCGGTGTCCACCACCACCTGCAGCCGCCCGGCGCTGAGCGAACCCAGCAGGTGGCTGCCCTGGTCGCTGACCTGGACGCGGCGGGCGGCCCATTTCCAGCCCTGGTAGGGGGCCGACCAGCCCTGGGGCAGATCGGCGGTGATCGTCCCGGTGGCGATCGTGCCGGTCAGCACCAGGCCCTGGAACGTGACGGCGGTTCCGGCCAGCGGCGGCGGCAGCTCCAGCCACCCGGATCCGTGGAAGGCCGAGGGCTGGGCCCCGGGCGCCGCTTCCACCCGGGCGACGGTGAAGCCGCCCAGGGTGAAGGCGGTGACCGCCGGCTGCGGCGGTGCCGGGGCGGGCCGGCTGCCCAGGACCTTCTCCAGGACCTGCAGCGGCCCGCCGGCGGGCTTCGCCGCCGGTTCCTGGGCTCCCAGGCCCGACCCGAGGAGGAGGGCGGCGGCCGTGCCAACCACGAATCGGACGGGCATGTTCCCTCCCTCCTTGGCCTGCTTGGGGGAAAAATGTCCAATCAGGATTCGGCGGGCCCCTGGGAATGTCAAGAAGATTCAATTCCGGCTGAAAATCACGGAATTTCAATACGACATCATTGTCCGCAAAAGGCGGACCCTTGATCGAAATTCAGGACCAGGTGCTGGCGCCCGAGGCCAACAGGCCGCCCTCAGACGATCAAGCGGAAATTCCAGCGATCCTCCAGGACCGACGCCTCGGCCTGCGCGTCCATCGATCCGGAGCGGTTTCCGGCATTGGCCCAGTCGGAGGCGGCCGAGGTGGCTTCCGGCCGGCTGGGGGTGGCGTCGCGGTATGAGTCCTGGTGCATTTGGGATTCCTCCGGAATGGGGATGGATTGAAAAAAAGCCCCGCGACCTTTGGGGTGCGGGGCGGGTGGGTTTCCGTGTGGTGTCTCTAGAAAGCCCCCGCCCCGGGAATAATGGCCAGGGCCAGCAGAAACAGGCTGGTAAGGGCGAGAACGGATCCCAGCGCGCGGATATCTGCGCGGCCGGCTGGGGCTGCGAAGTGCGCGGAGGTGGAAGAAAGCTGCATCATGAGAATTTAAAAATGTGGCCTCGCGAGGGGGAAGTCAATGAATCCAAGCCAATGTTGGGTAAACCAATGACCTCATAAGCAAAACGAATGATGACGCCGCGGTTCCAGCAAGGCTATTTCCGGGCCCCTGGTTTCTGCTGGTGCTGCTGGGCATCGGACTTGAGGTTGTGGGTTGGGGCCTCCTGCGGGGGGAGGGGCTGGTCGGTGCGGGCGACCTGGAGCTGGTGCTGATGCTGGGCGAAGCTCATATGGTGCTTTTCCGGTTCCGCCCCTTCACCGAGCAGGCCCGCGGGCACGGGGTGGTTGGCGCTGGGCGAATGCCCGGCGAGCTTGGGCTTCTTGGCATTGCGTGATTTGGATGGCATGGGGAACCCTTCGGGTTGGAACGGGTTGAGGGAGGACATGGCAGGACGCTGCGGAATGGAAAGGCCCCTGCAGACCTTCATGAATCCAGAGCAGGAATCAAGCCATTGGGTAAGTGACACTAATAGTTCTACTTGCATCCACAGGGTCAGCTCCTGCGGCCCCATCTCGCTCAAGTTGGAGGATGCCCCGGGTCAATTTGATCGGGGCGGGTGGCCAGCGCCGGCCCATCATCATTTTACTTGTTGATATATTTATTCTTATCGTATGGCCCGGATGTTGCGAAGAGTCGGCAACCCTCGACCCGGCCACCTCCGGTCCGGCCAGGGCAACGGAGATCGACCATGAGATTTTCCCGCATCACCCTGATGATGGCCGGCCTGGCCCTCGCGTCCTGCGCCGCCTTCGCGCTGCCCCCGATGTTCCAGCACGCCAACGTCATGAACGTTTCTCCGGACATCCCCGCGGCGCAGGCCAAGGTCAAGTTCGGAAAGTCGGACAACGGCAACACCACCATCAACCTCGAGGTCAAGTACCTGGCGGAACCCGAGAAACTGCAGCCCCGTGCGGCCACCTACGTGGTGTGGGTGAGCGAGGACAAGGATGCCCCGCCCCAGAACGTCGGCGCCCTGATGGTGGACAAGCACCGCAAGGCCACCCTGCGGACGGTCACCCCGCTGCACACCTTCCGGCTGTTCGTGACCGCCGAGGCCGACGGCCAGGTCCAGATGCCCACCGGTCCCCGGCTGATCTGGACGGAACGCAATTCCAGCTGACCCCTTCAACCCACCCGCCGCGGCCGGCCCGCGCGGTCATTCCCGACAGGAGAAACCATGAAATCCAGTGCGAAAGACAAGGTCCAGGGCACGTTCCATGAAGCCAAGGGCAAGATCAAGGAGGTCGCCGGCATCCTCGCCAACGAACCCGATCTGGAAACGGCCGGCGCGGTCGAGAAGAATGCCGGCAAGGTCCAGGTGAAGGTGGGCCAGATCAAGAAGGTCCTGGGGAAATAGGATCCTGGAAGCCGCCGGTCAAGCGGGAGCAGACGCGGTCGCGCCCCTCCCGCTTGGCCTTGTAGAGCGCGAAGTCGGCAGCCTGCAGGAGCAGCTCGGAGGTCAGGCCGTCCTCGGGGAACATCGCGATGCCGATCGAGAGGGTGATCGGTTCCAGGGTCGTCTCGCCCTGGTGGACCCGGGCCTCCTTGGCGGCGATCCGGATCTGCTCGGCGCGCTTCAGGGCCGTTTCCGGCGTGGCGTCCGGCAGCAGGATGGTGAACTCCTCGCCGCCGAACCGGCAGGCCGTGTCCCCCGCCCGGATCTGCCGTGAGAAGATCTGGCCCATTTCCCGCAGCACCGCGTCGCCGGCCTCATGGCCATGGCGGTCGTTGACCAGCTTGAAATGATCCAGGTCGACCATCAGCAAACCCAGGCTGTGGCCATGGCGCTGGGCCAGCTTGATCTCCTTCATCAGCGCCTCCTCCATGTGGCGGCGGTTGTAGAGCCCGGTGAGGGGGTCCCGCACCGACCGGTTCTGAAGGGTTTCCTGCAGCTTGAGCTTGGCCAGGGCGAGCGCGAGGTGTTCGGCCACTTCCACGCCCAGGCGCTGCCGGGCATCCCAATGCGCCGCATCGCCCGAGCCCAGCTGGAGGTGCAGCATCCCCATGCTGGTCCCGTGGGCCATCATCGGGATGCAGACCGTGGCCTGCTGATCCCTGGGGACATGCCGGCAGCGCAGGCCGCTCTCGACCTCGGCCCGCCCGTGCACCCGGCCCCGCCGCAGGCTCCAGCAGTCCTCCGAATCGATGACCTGCTCGGAGGGCGGTTGGGCTCCCCAAACGGCCACCGCCTCGAGGGTGGACGAGGGCTCCCCGAACACGAACAGGGCCCCCGAATCGCCCGGGAACAATTGCCGCCCGAGCATCTGGAAGCCCTCGTAGGCTTCCTGGATGGTATGGCAGCACTGCAGGAGGTCGCCCATCTGGCCCAGGAGGTTGATCTCGGTGTTGCGGTGCTCCAGCTCCCGGCCCCAGAGCAGGAGCCGGTCGTTGGCCTGCTGCAGTTCCGAACTCCGTTCGGCCAGCGCGGATTCCAGCTCCTTGCGCTCGGTGATATCGAAGATGAGGCCGCTGACGTATTGAACCCGCCCCTCCGGGTCGCAGACGATGCAGCTCCGTTCATGGATCCAGAGGGTGCGCCCGCCGGTGGAGTGGATGCGGTATTCCCGCACGTAGGTGTGATCGGTCCGCAGCGCGCGCAGGAAGGCCTCGCGCACCGACCTCCGGTCCTCGTCCCGGATCAGGTCCGTCCACTTGATGCCCTTGGGGCCGAAGGCCTCGCGCGGGTAGCCGGTGAGGGTTTCGATCTTGCGGTCGAACAGGTCCAGGGTGCCGTCGGGGTAGCCCTTGAAGGTGACGGCGGGAATGTTGGCCACCACCAGCCGGAAGTCCCGCTCAGCCTGGCGCAGGTTCGCCTCCAGGGCCTTGCGCTCGGTGATGTCGAAGAACAGCCCGACGACGTACTCGATCCGGCCTTCCGCGTCGCAGAGGATCTGGCTGCGCTCGTGGATCCAGGAGAGGTGGCCGTCCCGGGCCACGATCCGGTACTCGCGGGAGTAGCTCCGGTCGCCCTTCAGGGCATGGGTCAGGGCCTGCCGGAAATCCGCCAGGTCCTCCGGGTGGACCAGGTCCGTCCATTTGACCGCCCGCGATTCGAAGGCCTCCCTGGGATAGCCGGTCATGGCCTCGGCCTTGCGGTCCCACAGATCCACCGAACCGTCGGCGTAGCCCCTGAACAGGGCCGCGGGGACGTTTTCGAGCACGAGCCGGAAATCGGAGGCGGTACCGACCATGGATTGTTCCTGCCCTTTCAGGTACGTGGAGGCACTTTCGGAATGGATTGGGAGTTGAAGGGTAATCCGCTCGCCGAGCGGCGGCAACCGTTCCCGGAGCATAGCCCCTTCCCATGGAACCCGGGTTTCCAGACGTAATGGTATTTTATTTCGTTATAGTGCCTGAGAGACCTGGAAAGGAATGACCCATCAGCCGGCCCGGCCGGAGGAGATGTTGATGCAGACGATCATGGACATCCTCCTCGCGTCCGGCAAGAAGGGCTTTGAACTCGGGTTCTTCTACCTGATGCCGGTCATGGTCCTCATGATGGCGACCATGCGGATCCTCGGCCGCCTGGGCGTTCTTCGGGCCGTTGCCCTGATCGCCGCGCCGGCCCTGGCGCTGGTGGGGGTGCCCGGCCTGGGCGTGTTCGCCATGGTCCAGATCCTCTGTGTCAGTTTCGCGGCGCCGGTATCGACGTTCCGCATCATGGACCAGGATGTGGGCATCTCCGACCGCAAGCTGGCGGCGGGATTCGCCGCCATCCTCTGCATGTCCCAGGCCAACGCCACACTGCCGCTCGCCGCCTTCGGCCTGAACCTGCCGGTGATCCTGGGCACCTCGCTGGTCGGCGCCCTGGTGGCGGGCGCCCTCACCTACCGGATCTTCGCCCGCCACCTCCCCGACAGCCTCGAACCCTCCGCCGCCACCGAGATCCAGCCGGAGACCGGGGGCGGGAGCATCGTCCAGCTGATCATGGCCGGCGCCGAGGAGGGCTTCCAGCTGGTCCTGAAGGCCGTGCCGATCCTCGTGCTGGCGGTCCTGCTGGTGAACACCCTCAAGGCGGTGGGCGCCATCCACCTGCTGGAGCGCCTCTGCGGCCCGGGCCTGGCCCGGGCCGGCATCCCCGCCCCCGCCGTGCTTTCGATCGTGACCAAGTACATCGCCGGCGGGACCGCGATGATGGGCGCGACCATCCCGATGATCCAGGACCATTCCATGAGCGCCGCCGACCTCAACCGGATCGCCGGCTTCACCATCAACACCCTGGACCCGGTCGGCCTGGCCGTTCTGGTCACCGCCGGCCGGCGCTTCTCCGCGTTCGCGCTGCCCGCGGTCAAGGGCGCGCTGATCGGGATCCTGGTGCGGGGCATCCTGCACCTGCTCATCTTCTGACGGGCCGGCGGGGAGCGGGAAAGGCGGCATTTCTCCGGCCACCTGCGGGAGGAATGCCCTGCGCCAGGCCCCGTGCCTTCGCAACCCATTGGATGACAGCCCTTTCCGAATGGCACAAAGCTTGACCCCTCCCGGTCGCCGCCGGTCCCCCCGGGGGACGGGCGGCCATCCGGAGGGCATGCCATGACCACGCGCCCCACCAACCCCATCCTCCTCCTCGCGACCCTGCTGCTCGCCGGGGGCCTCGGCTGCGCCACGCCCGCCACCACCCACCAGGCCGCCGCCCATCCCCAGACCCGCGAGGACAACCCGCCGCCGACCTTCCTCAAGAGCGGCCGGCACAACCCGGAGGCCTCCCCGGCGATCTGACCTCGTGCCCGTGGCCGGCGCGGCTTCGGCGACTGCTACCATGGGGGACCCCCCACCCGGCCCGCCCCAGGAGGCACCATGGCAGGAACCCTTTCGTTGCTCGCCATCTGCCTCATTCCGGCCCTGATGTCGGGCTCGGCGCCGAAGGTCCCCGCCGCCAAGCCGGCCGCCAACACCCAGGTGCTCAGCATCCTGAAGCAGGCGGCCAAGCTCCTCGCCCAGTTGCCTCCGCCGGAAAAGGAAACGGACATCAGCCGCGTGCGGCAGTTCACCGATCTCGGGGAGCTGCTTTGGCGAGCCGGCGATCCGGTGAACGCGCGAAAGGCCTTCGCGGAAGCCTTCGCCCAGGCCAATCGGGTGAAGCCGGCCCCGGACGACCTGAAGGGGGGCCCGGCGCCGATGCAGACCGTGGCGGAGGGCCATGCCCATGCCCGTGACTTCGCCGGCCTGGAACCGCTCCTCAAGCTGCTCACGGACTACAAGGATCCGGAAGGCTACAGCGGCAAGCCCCGGCACTCCGAGGTGCTCAGGGAGGTGGCGCTGGCCCAGGCGAATGCGGGCGATATGAAGGCCGCGAAGGCGACCCTGGCGAAGATCGAGGATAAATTCACGCGCCGTTTCGCCACCATGGATTTCATGTCCATCCTGGTCAAGCGGGGGGACGTCAACGCGGCCCAGGCGCTCCTGGAGACGTTCGGGGAGGCCGACCTCCCCTATGCCACGGCATCCATGGCCTCGGCCCTGGCGGATGCCGGCAAGCTGCCCGAGGCCATCGCCCTGACCGCCTCCCTCGAAGTGCCTGCGGAAGGCTCCGGCAGCGACCTGTTCGCGCCCACCAACTACAAGGCCCGCGCCCAGGGGCACATCGCCAAGGTCCAGGCGAAGGCGGGGGACCTCGCCGGAGCGCAGAAGACCCTGGCCATGATGACGGACCGGCTGGACAAGGCCGATGCCCTCAGCGCCCTCGTGCTCGCCCAGCGCAAGGCCGGGGACGCCGCCGGGGCCCAGCGCTCCTATGCGCAATGCCGTGCGATCCGGGCCGATGTGGAGAAGAACCATTTCGACTTCGGCGATATCGGCTCCAGCGGGATGAATGCCGTCCAGCTGGAAGCCCGCGCGGGGAAGTGGGACGAGGCCCGCAGGCTCGCCCTGTTCCGGCTCAACGACGGTTCCGTGTTCGGCCCCTTCGCCCTGGACGGCCTGCTGTACGCGTACGAGGAGATCGGGGACTACCCGGGCGCCCTTGCCGCCGCGAACCTGGCCAAGGATCCCGGGAAGTACCGCTACGGCATCGCCCGCAGCCAGGCCACGGAGGGCGATGTGGTCGGGGCGCTCACCTGGGCGAGCGCGGAAGCCTCCCCCTCCGTGAAGGCGAGCGCCCTCATCGGCGCCGCCCGCGGCGCCCTGGACCGGGCGGACAAGGCGGTCCACACCCCCTGAGCCCTGGAACCTGCGCCGGCCCGGCCCCATGACCGCCCCTGCCTCCAGGGATCTGTTGGTATAATGCCCTTCAATCCCCATGTTCCCGCGGCAGGACCTTTCGGCCTCGGGGCCCTTTGCGAGGAACGCCATGAAGGTAGGGTTGGTCGGATTCCCAGGCAGCGGCAAGACCACCGTGTTCAACGCCCTCACCGGACTTTCCGCCGAGACCGGCTTCAGCGCGGCGCGCGGCAAGACCAACCTGGGCACCGTCAAGGTGCCCGACGACCGGATCACGGCCCTTTCGGACCTCTACCACCCCAAGAAGAGCACCCTGGCCGAGGTCACCTTCTGCGATGTGGCCGCGGCCGCGGCGGGCAGCCATGGGCAGAGCCTGGATGAGTCGACCCTGCGCGCCATGCGCGAGGTGGACGCCCTGTGCCAGGTCATCCGGGGCTTCACGGGAGCCGCGGGGGAGGCCCCCGAGCCCCTGGCGGAGGCCCGGGGCCTCGAGGACGAGATGAACCTGGCCGACCTCATCCTCATCGAGAAGCGCCTGGAGCGGCTCGCCAAGGAGAAGGCGAAGACCGGCGAGACCGAACTCCTGGTCACGCTCAAGAACGCCCTGGAGGCCGGCACGCCCCTGCGCCGCCTGGAAGGGATCACCGCCGAGACCTGGGCGACGCTCGCGGGCTACCGCTTCCTTACCCAGAAGCCCCTGCTCCTGGTCCTGAACGTCGCCGAGGACCAGGCGGCCGCTCCCGCGCCGGAGGACCTGGCCCGCCACACCCGCGAAGCCGGACTCGGCCTGGTGGTCCTGGCCGGCCTGGTGGAGATGGACATCGCCCAGATGTCCCCCGAGGACCAGAAGGAGTTCGTGGCGTCCCTGGGCCTCGCCGAACCCGCCATCGCCCGGTTCATCCGCGAGGCCTACACCCTCCTGGACCTCATCAGCTTCCTGACCGCCGGGGAGGACGAGTGCCGCGCCTGGCCCATCCGGCGGGGCCTCACGGCCCCCAAGGCGGCCGGCAAGATCCACTCCGACATCGAGCGCGGCTTCATCCGGGCCGAGGTGGCCCACTGGGACGACCTGGTCCGCCTGAAAAGCGAAGCCAAGTGCCGCGAGGCGGGCAAGCTCCGGAGCGAGGGCAAGGAGTATGTCGTCCATGACGGCGACGTGATCAACTTCCGCTTCAATGTCTGATCAGCCTGTTCAGGGCTTCGCCGGCTTCTCCCCCGCCAGGGCGAGATCCGTATCGATCTCGGCCAGGACCAGTTCGTAGGGTTCCTGGTCCATGCCTGTGTCGGCCAGCACCACGCACACCACATGGGGGAATGGGGTGTGGTTGCGATTGATCAGGAACAGCTTGCCGCCGACCCGGGTGATCATGGCGCCGGTGATGCCACGGCCGGTCTGGTCCTTGTATACGACCTCGAAATGACCGGCGTTCTCGGCGCGGACCTCCGCCATGAGGCTCTGTTGCGGCCCGAGGTTGATGTCGCAGCAGGCCTGGCTGTGGCCCGCCGCCCTCCGGCCGCTGTAGAAGGTGGTCATCTTGTTGGGGAAGGCCTTGGTGCTTTTGAGCGCGGCCGCGGGATAGGGGGCGATGAGGTTCACCGCCCGGGCGGGCGCGGGCTCCGGGACGAGGGTCAGGGCACTGGCGAGCAGGAAGGGCAGCATCGGTCTTCTCCTGAAGAAGATCATGCGCCATCTGACCCCGGGTGGGCAGCATGGTTTATCTTGCCCCCCGCCAGGGCCTTTCCTCAGCCGTCCAAGGCGACCATTTCGATCTCGATCCGGGCCCCGAGCGGCAGGGACGCCACGCCGATGGTGGTGCGCGCCGGAAAGGGCTGTTCGAACTGGGCCGCATAGACTTCGTTCATGGCGGCAAAGTCCTCCATGTTGGTGAGGAAGACATTCACCTTCACCACATGGCCAGGCCCCAGGCCGGCCGCCTCCAGGACCGCGAACAGGTTGTGGAAGCACTGCCGCGTCTGCTCCTGGATGCCCCCTTCCAGCAGTCGGCCGGTGCCGGGGTCCAGGGGCGTCTGGCCCGAAAGATAGAGAAACTGGCCGGCCCGGACCGCGTGGGAGTATGGGCCTACGGAGACAGCTCCTCCGGCTTGTATCGCTTGCCGTTTCATGGGATCTCCCGGAATGGGGCAGGCCCTGCGGTCGGTGGCTTCGAAGGCCTCTCGGCCTTCACACCATTCTCGCATTTAATGGCTGTCAATTTTGGAGGCTTCCGGCCAGATTGTCCTGCTTGGGCCTTGATTTTCCAACCGCACCCACTCCATCGTCAAAAGCTCCAAACTCTACATGGCGGATACTTATATTTTTTTCGTCTGTTTTCTAATTATACTTTAAAATTGGACGAATGAGCTACCGCCCCCGAACCTTGGAAACGACCTTCATGGAAGCCTCAGGCCAGATGCCTGTCGTTCTCGTGACAGGACCGCGTCAGATCGGAAAGACCACGTTCCTGCGCCATCTGGCCGGGGAGGAACGCGCTTATGTCACCCTTGACGACCCGTTTCTCCGGGAACTCGCCAGTGCGGACCCATCCCTGTTCCTCCAGCGCTTCCAGGGTCCCGTCCTCATCGACGAAATCCAATATGCGCCCCAGCTGTTGCCCTTCATCAAGATCAAAGTGGATCAGGACCATCGGCCCGGGCAGTTCTGGCTCACCGGCTCCCAGCAGTTCCACCTCATGAAGGGCGTGTCGGAATCACTGGCTGGCCGCGTGGGCATCGTCAACCTCCTGGGCTTTTCCCATGCGGAGTTGGCGGGAAGCCCAATCCTGCCGCCCTTCCTCCCCACCGAGGCAAACCTGAAAACGCGAGACAACCTCCCCACCCTGCCGCTGGGGGCGCTTTTCCAGACGATTTGGCTCGGCTCCTTCCCTGCCCTGCACCAGGACGCCCCGCCAGGGCGGGATCTCTTTTACAGTTCCTACATCCAGACGTACCTCCAACGTGATCTCAGGGATCTGGCCAATGTCGGCAACGAAAGGACCTTCCTTCGTTTCCTGAGGGCCTGCGCGGCCAGAAGCGGCCAACTCCTGAACATGTCCGATCTCTGCCGTGACGCCGATATCAGCCACCCGACCGGCAAGAGCTGGCTGTCCATCCTGGTGTCATCGGGAATCGTCCACCTGCTTGAGCCTTTCCACTCCAATTTCACCAAACGCCTGGTGAAGGCCCCAAAACTCTACATGCTGGACACAGGCCTGGCGGCCTATCTCACGGAGTGGTCCTCGCCCGAAACCCTGGAAGCCGGTGCGATGAACGGGGCCATCCTGGAGACCTGGGTGGTGACGGAGATCCTGAAAAGCTACTGGCACAATGGACGCCGGGCCCCTCTCTTCTATTACCGGGACAAGGACCAGAAGGAGATCGACCTGTTGATCCAGCAGGACAATGTGCTCTACCCGGTCGAAATCAAGAAAACCGCAAACCCCAACCGGGATGCCGTCCGGCACTTCCAAGTCCTGGACAACCTGGGATTGCAAATAGGCCCAGGTGCACTGGTCTGCCTATCGGATATGCGCCTCCCGCTCCAGGCCAACGCCAGCGTGGTGCCGGTGGGCAGGATATAGCCCCTTTGGCGGACGCCGCAGTCCCAATAAGTGCTTCAGCACAGGCCCGCCCTCCCGACCGGGATGGTATGCGACGCGAGAGATATCACCAGGCGGCCGTTTCAGTTCTCCTTCGAAACCTCCGATGGGTCCGATTTAAATTTTGGCAGCCAGCACTTCGACCATTTCGATCGCGGGTGGCTTGGCCAGAAGTTCAGGGGCTTTGGCGAAAAGGGCCTTGGCGATGGGGCCGTCCAGGTGGGCCCGGCGCCCCGCCTCGTCGGGAAAAGTATCAAAAATTCCGAAGGTGCCAGGGCCCAGCCGGAGGGCAAACCAGGTGGTGGTGGCGAGTTCCTCCTGGGCGAGGGGAAGGGCCCCGGCCAGGAATCCAGCGAGTTCGGCTTCGTGGCCCGTTTTGGCTTCCAACCTGGCGAGAATGGCGAGCTTGGACATGGGTTCCTCCTTCGTGCCCCACAGGGGCACGCACCAAGTGTCGGTCGCAGCAAGCCTCCGACCAGCCGTAATTACCTGCGGAAGGATAGTCCATGAATCATGGACATTGAAATATTTTGGACTTACCATGGGATTGCAAACAAGGGTTGTCCAAAATACCATCATGTCCAAGAATCATGGACAGAACCCTCACCCTTCCAGGCCTCCCATGCCCAACCTCGCTCCAATTTCCCCTGAACCACTCCTTCAGGCAGCCCAATCGGCTCTCCCCAAAGGCCTAGGCCTGGCCTGGGAGATCCTTCCAGGTCCTGCCGGACTCGGCGCGCCTGAGGCTCGGCTGGCCATCAGGTGGGAGGGCCGGGAGAAGATCTTCCAATTGGTGGTCCGGCGAATTCATCGCGCCGAGGATCTGGCCCGGCTCAAAGCCAACCGCCCCGCAGCCGAAGACTTCCTCCTGCTTACGCCCTACCTCACTGAGCACCTTGCGAGGACATCCGTTGAACTGGGCATCCGCTTCCTGGATGGAGCTGGGAACGCCTTTCTGACCGGTCCTGGGCTACGCGTCTTGTATATCGGCAAGCACGCGAAAACGGGCCTTTATGACCCGGGCGTTCCTCGCCCTTTCAGGCCTTACAACAGCAAAGGGCTCCAGGTGGTCTTCACGTTGCTGGCTGCTCCGGCCTTGATCCATGCGAACTATCGGGACCTCGCGAAGGCGGCGGGTGTGGCCAGAGGAACGGTTGGGCTGGTCCTTGCGGACTTGCTGGAAGCCGGGTTGCTGGCCAACCTGCCAAAGGGGAGGGTGATCATCCACTTCCAACGCCTGCTGGACGCCTGGGTGGCCAATTATCCACATAAGCTTCGCCCCCACCTTGGCCCCTCGAAATTTCGTACGGCCATGGTCCAGGATTGGGGTTCGGTGGACTTCGCCAAGTTCGGCGCCCAGGTGAGCGGTGAAGTGGGAGGGGACCGCCTGACCGGAAACCTCCAGCCCATGGGAGCAACCATCTACACGAGGGAACCGTTCGGAAAGATCGCAACGGCCCTCCGCTTGCGCCCGGACCCACAAGGAACGTTCGAACTCGTGGAACGATTCTGGGATTTCCCGAATCCAACGGAAATCCCCCCGGGAGTAGCTCCCCCCCTCCTGGTATATACCGATCTCATTGCGAGCGGAGAGCCGCGCAACCTGGACATTGCCCGGATGATTCATGAAGAGTATCTCAATCCCCCAGGACCGGACTCTTGACCAGGCCCTGATCCGAATTTTGCAAAGCCTGGATCAGGCCTGCCGGGCCTTGGGGATCCCGTATCTCCTCACCGGAGCCATGGCCAGGGAAATCCTCCTGGTCCATGTCTATGGACTTCCTCCAGGCCGGGCCACACGCGATGTGGATTTCGGTTTCCAGGTGGCTGACTGGGCAATGTTCGCGACCTTGAAAGCCACCTTGTTCGAAACGGGTGATTTCCAGCCAGACGTCAAAATCATGCACCGGATCTACTCAGTTTCGGAACGGACGGGGATTCGGATGCCGGTGGACCTGGTCCCTTTCGGAAGCATTGAGGCCCCGATCGGGTCCCTGGCATGGCCGCCTGACGGAGAAATCGTCATGGACGTGCGGGGATTCCGGGTCGCTTTCGAGCATGTCATCCAGATCGAGGTCGAACCGGGCCTGGAGCTGCTTTTGCCGAGCCCGGCGTGCATGACGGTCATGAAGGCCCTGGCCTGGAAGGACAGAGGCAAGGCCACCCGTGGACGGGATGCGATCGACCTCGTTGAACTGCTCCTGCGCGCGGAGGATATCATCGGACTGGAAACGCTTTACGAGCACCACCTGGAAAGCGTGGAAGCCGCAGGCGGAGACCCGCAACTCGCCGCAGCGGACGTCCTTGGTGCAGAAGCAGGAATGGCGGCGGGAACCCTCATTGCGGAGGAAGTTGCCTCCATCCTGGTCCGGGGAATGGAAGAAAACCTTGTCTCCCAGGTTCTCGCAGGAAGTGGGGGAATGCCGTCCGCGGAGAGGGCTGACGCCGTCACAAGCATTTTGAGATCATTTCTTCGCGGCCTAACAGGGTTAACCCCCCATTAGGAAAAGGCCAGGGATTCCATACCGTGTAGGCGGACTCCGAGAATGTATGCTGCCGGCATGGATTCACCCCTCTACAACGACCGGCTTATTGAAGAGGACCGCCTGCGGTCAGTAACGGAGGGCAGGGAATACAAGGTGCCTGCCGGTGAAGCCCCCAGTGGCCGGCTCGTGCTGGCGCGCTACGCCAGGGCCGGGGCTGCCTACAAGTGCCCTGGATGCCGATGCGAACTGGTGCTGCGCCGAGGTGGGGTGAGATCGCCCCATTTCGCCCCCAAGGCCACCGGCTTTTGTTCCCCAGAGACTGCCCTGCACCAGGGCGTCAAGGCCCTGGTCGCCCTGATGCTCCGAAGGCGGCTCCGGGGCCTGCGCCGTGGCGTTCCCCGCCTGCGAGTCCCATGCAGGGGCCGCCAACAGCCGCGCGATAGCCATGGCGAGAACCTATGCCCCGGCGAGGCGTGGCTGCCCCTCGCGGATCTTGATTTCGACCAGGTCGAGGTGGAGGAAGCAACCCCTGATCGCCTGAAGCCCGATGCCCTGCTGCTCAAGGATGGGCACCCCGTCCTCGGCATCGAGGTGTGCGTGACGCATGCGGTGGATGCTGCCAAGGCGATGAGAATCTCGCACACCTGGGTAGAGGTGGAAGGGCTGCAGGTCCTGCGGACACCTGGAACCTGGAAACCTACTCAGGCGATCCATCCATGGACCGGCTCGTGTCGGCTCGCCTGGCAATGAATGGTACGAACCGATCTTCCGGGTTCACCTGTCGACATTGTGGCCGCGACTGCCTCGGGACCCTGCCATCTCCTTGGATCCCCGTACCAGGGTGGGAAGGCGAGGATTATCGAAACCCGCCTGGAGACAGGAACGTGGCGCGGGTGATGGCCAATGGGGCGAAGATCAACAGGGGACCGTAAATTCAGAATCGAATGCCCGCGTTGATTCCAATTTGGCCTTTGGGCGCCAGACTTCTAATAAAATCAGCCCTGCTGCTTGAGCCGGAAAAGCTCGTGGAGGATAAAGGGAAATCCACTTCAATTCCGATGAATGGCTTGAGCACGGGACTCGGAATGGCGACCCCCACGTTGGCCCTTGCCCAAGGCCGGTTATAAGTGGCCTCTGACCCATCAAGGTTCAACTTTTCGAACCGGTACTCAACCCCCGCCCCACAGGCCACAAAAGCTTTGAAATTCAGCATTGCCCCCACGGATGCGTGAGCGGCTTTGAAGTCAACAGGACCGTAATTACTAGAGTAGTAGGGATCAGAATAAGCGGGGGAGGTTTGAATGGTGTTGGTGGCTTCAGGCTGGTAACCAAGTGTCAATTGGAGAAGTCCTGGGCCGAAATCCATGATGGACTTGCCAAGGCGCACCCCGATTACGATCGTGCTGCCCGAATCCATAATTTTGGACGGCCCGACCACCTGGGGCGGAAGGGGTGCGACCTCGGACCTATAGGTCTGCTGCCCCGCAAAAAGGCCGACTTCCCAGCTCTGCGCAGAGAGGGGGATGGCCATGATTAGGGACAAAAGGAGAATGTGGATTTTCACGTAGAACTCCATTTCTATACTTTTCGGATGGGCCATCCTTCCACGGGTTCATGAAAAGATCAAATCCATGGCCCTGTTTCGCACCAATGGGAGCAGAACCCGATCCCCCGGTTCAGTAACGGGTTTTTGGGAAACCATGGGGATGACAAGCAAAAGGCCCGGTTTCCCGGGCCTAAGTGCTTTGTTTGTTGGTAGGGCCAACGGGATTCGAACCCGTGTTATCGCCGTGAAAGGGCGACGTCCTAACCCCTAGACGATGGCCCCCTGGGTTACGACTTCCTTTTGCTGCTGTCAAACGGTACTGCCAAGTGGTGAGCCCAGCCGGACTCGAACCGGCGACAATCTCCTTAAAAGGGAGGTGCTCTAACCAGCTGAGCTATGGGCCCATGCCGCTGCCGGCGAAACTACAGTTTGCCTTTGAACGGCACCAAGGTCAAGGACAGGTTGGCGGACACCGGAAGGCCCCGGCGGGGGGGCCGGGGCCTTGGTTTTTGGCGGGGCTCAGTTGGCGCGGATCTCCCGGGCCAGGAAGCCGGCGTCGTAGACCTTGTCCAGGGCTTCGAGGATGGCGCGGGCGTCCACGGCGATGCCGCGGTTGACCTTGCCGTCGTAGTAGAAGTGGCCGGGCAGGCTCTCGATGTTGCCGTCGAAGATCAGGCCGATCAGGTCGCCCTGCTTGTCGATCACCGGGGACCCGGAGTTGCCGCCGATGATGTCGACGGCGTGGGCGAACACGAAGGGGGTGTCGGGATTGACCTGGGCGCGGCGATCCAGCCAGCGCTTGGGCAGGGACCAGGCGCCGTGCTCGGCTTCGGGGCCCCAGGCGGCGGCGCGGTCATACATGCCGCCGAAGGTGGTGAAGGGCTGGATGTGGGTGCCGTTGGCGGCGTAGCTGGCGACCGGGCCATAGGTCATGCGCAGGGTGAAGGTGGCATCCGGGTAGAGGGACTTGCCGTAGGCGGCGAAGCGGGCCTTGGCGATGCGGCCGCCGTGCTCGGCCAGGACGGAGTTGACCTGCTCATCCATCCGCTTGCGGAAGGCCCGGTTGGGGGCGTCGACCTGCTTGGCGAGCAGGATCATGGGGTCCTTGCTCTCCTGGATGGCCTTGAGGCCGCCCTCCATGAGGGCCTGGCGGACGGCGGGATCGCCGAGGGCGGAGCCGGACACGGCGGCCTGGGCGGCCGCGGCGGGGGTCCGCCCGGCCAGGATGGCCTTGACCTCCGGCGGCACCGGCGCGTTCCCGGCGGCCTCGGTCAGGCCGAACGTGAACATGGCGGTCTCCAGGGTGGGGTAGAAGGGCCGCTTGACCAGCAGGCGCTTCTTGAGGGTTTCCAGGTTGGCGTCGCGGAACTCCTCCAGGCGCTTTTCGCTGGGCAGGGCGGTTTCCGAGGCCAGCCGCACCAGGGTCAGGGCCTGGCCGAGCAGGGAGCTCTCGTAGACCGCGCCGGAGCGGGCGTTGACCGCCAGGCTCTGGGCGAACAGGCCCTTCTGGACCGCCAGGGCCTTCTCGATGGCCTTCCAGCTGCCGGCGACCTTGGGATCGGCGGCCGCCTTGGCCTGGAGCTCCTTTTCGGCCTTGCGGATCCGGTCCTGGGCGGCCTTGTCGCGCAGGCCCGAGATGTAGCCGGTCATGGCCTTGATGCTGTTCTCCAGGCCGAAGATCTGGGTGGCCACCTGCCGGGCGTTTTCGCCCGAGAGCTTGGCGTAGTCCTGCAGGGCCTTGCGCTGGCGCTCCAGGAGGCGGACCCGGGTGGGCAGGGCGAAGTCGCCGGCGAAGGCCATCTGGGCCGAGGTGGCCAGGCGCTCGGTGGCGCCCGGGTGGCCCATGACGAAGGTCAGGTCGCCGTTCTTGACGCCCGAGCGGGTCCAGTTGAGATGGTCCTTGGGGTGGTAGGGCTGGCCGTCCTCGTAGACCCGGAACAGGGTGAAGTCCAGGTTGTGGCGGGGGAAGGTGAAGTTGTCCGAGTCGCCGCCGAAGAAGGCGATCTGCTGCTCGGGGGCCATCACCAGGCGCACATCGGTGTGCTTCTTGTACTCGTAGATCCAGTACTCGCCGCCCTGGTAGAGGGTCACCGCCTCGGCGGTGAGGCCGGTCCGGTCCTGGATCTCCTTCTGGATCCGGCCCAGTTCAATCTTGCGGGCCTTCTGGGCCTCCTGGTCGGCGAGACCGGGCTTGACGGCCTTGGCCACGCGGTCGGTGACGTTCTCCATGGCCATGAGGGTGAACAGCTCCAGGCCCGGGACCTTCTTCTCCTCGCCGCGGGTGGCGGCCAGGAAGCCGTCCTTGATGTAGTCGTGGTCCTTGTCGGACAGCTGCTGGACCGAGCCGCGGCCGACATGGTGGTTGGTCAGCACCAGGCCGTCGGCGCTGATGAACGAGCCGCTGCCGCCGGGGAAGCGCAGGCAGGACAGGCGCACATGGTCCAGCCAGGCCTGGCTGGGGGTGAAGCCGTAGTCGGCCTTCAGCTTCTGGACCGGCAGGTTGTCGAAGGTCCACATGCCCTCGTCGGCGCGGAGGGCGGGAGTGGCGGCGAGGATGGCCGCCAGGGCGAGCAGGGGAAGACGCATGAAGGCTCCGGGGTTATTTGTGGGTGATTTCCTGGACCAGGTGGGGGGCGTGATAGACCTTGTCGAGGGCGGCGAGGATGGCCGCGCCATCCACCGCCACGGTGCGGTTCACCTTGGGATTGAAGAAATAGGCGCCAGCGTTGGATTCGATGTTGCCGTCGAACACCAGGCCCACCAGGCGGCCCTGGCGGTCCACCACCGGCGAACCGGAATTGCCGCCGATGATGTCGTTGCTGGTGATGAAGTCGAAGTGGGTGCTGGGGTCGAGCCGGCTCCGGGCCGCGGTCCAGCTGGCCGGAAGGGCCCAGGAGTGGTCCTCGGCGTCGGGCCCCCAGGCGTCGGCCCGATCGAACAGCCCACCGAACGTGGTGAAGGGCTGGGTCAGGGTGCCGTTGGCCGGGTAGGTCTCCACCGATCCGTAGCTGAGCCGCAGGGTGAAGGTGGCGTCCGGATAGACCGACCGGCCCCGGACCTTGAAGCGGGCATTGGCGATCCGGGCGCCGTGGTCGGCGATCACGGCCTCCCGGTCCTGGCGCTGCTTGCGCAGCGGCTGGGCCAGGGTCTCCAGCTGGCGGGCCAGGAGCACCAGGGGGTCCTGGCATTCGGCCAGGGCCTTGGCCCCGCCGTCCAGGAGCTGGGCGCGCCGCTCGGGTTCGCGCAGGCGGGTGCCGGCCACCAGGGCCCGGGCCGCCGCTTCCGGGGTGCGCCCGGCCAGCAGCGCCGCCGGGTACGGGTGGGTGCTGCCGAGTGCCTCCAGGGCCTCGCCCATCTGCAGTTCCAGGTATACCTGCTGCAGTTCGGGGCTGGGGGCGTCCAGGTTGCGGAGCCTTTCCCGCTGCCGGGCCAGGTCGGCCTCGGCACGGAATTCCGGCCGGCGCTGGGCGGCGGGCAGCGCGGCCTGCTCCTGCAGCCGCACCAGGCCGCGGGCGAAGCCCAGGAGCGGGTCGCCGCCCCGTTCGGCCAGGATCAGCTCGTCCTTGCGGGCCGCGCAGCGCGCGGCGGTGGCCTTGGCCACCTGATCCCAGCTGTCCCCGGCCCTTGCGGCGAGTTCCGGATCCCGGGCCACCGCGGCCCGCAGCTGGGCCTCCTCGCGGGCCACCCCGGCCATGGCCTCCCGGTCCTGCAGGCCGATGATCTCGTTCACGTAGACCTTGTAGCCGTTCTCCAGGCCCATGAGCAGGCCGGACACCTGGCGGGCGTGGTCGGGGCTCTGGGCGGCGAACGCGTGCAGGACCTTGAGGGACCGCTCCAGGGAGCGCACCACGGCCGGGTTGAGGACGTCCCGGTAGGCCTCCATCTGGGCCAGGGTCTCCAGGCGGGACGTGTGGCCCGGATGGCCCACGACCAGGGTCAGGTCGCCGTACTTGGGGCCAGCGCCGGCCCAGGCCAGATGGTGGGGCGGCGTGTAGGGCCTGCCGTCCTCGTAGACCCGGAACAGGCTGAAATCCAGGTCGTGGCGGGGGAAGGAGAAATTGTCCCAGTCCTTGCCGAAGGCGGCGATGGCGTATTCGGGGGCCATCACCAGGCGCACGTCCTTGTGGATCTTGTAGGAGTAGATCCAGGTCTCGCCGCCCTGGTAGAGGCGGACCGCCTGGCAGTTGAGGCCGGTCCGGTCCCGGGCTTCCTGGAGCAGGTGGGCCAGGGCCGCCTCCTGGGCGGCGGGGGCGCCGGCCTTGGCCAGGGCCGCGGTGACGTCCTCCATGCCCATGAGCGTGGACAGTTCCAGGCCGGGCACGCGGATCTCATGGGCCCGGTCGGCGGCCACGAAGCCGTTCTCGATGTAGTCGTGGTCGGCGCCGGAGACCCGCTCGATCCAGCCGTGGCCGACATGGTGGTTGGTCAGCACCAGGCCGTCGGCACTGATGAACGAGCCGGTGCCCCCGGGGAAGCGCACCGTCGCCAGGCGCAGGTGGTCGAGCCAGGCGCCATCCGGAGTGAACCCGTACTTGGCCTGCATCTGGGCGGTGGGGAGGTTGTCGAAGGTCCACATCCCCTCGTCGGCCCGCAGCCCGGTCAGGGCGGCCAGGGCCAAGGCGATTCCAGCAAGACTGCGGTTCATGGCATCTCCCGAGATGCCTCAGTATACGAGGCTTGAAAAAGCCCCACAAGCCACCATTTCCAAGGCGATCAGGCGATGGCCACCGTGATGGTCAGGTTGGTGCCCTTGCCCTCGCCCTCGCTGACCAGGGTCACCGTGCCGCCCATCATCTCCATGAGGTGCTTGCATATGACCAGGCCCAGGCCGGTCCCGCCGTACTCCCGGGAATGGCCCCCGTCGGCCTGGACGAACTTCTGGAACAGGCGGGTCTGGGCCTCCGGGGTGACGCCGATGCCGGTGTCCACCACGCTGATGGACACCATCCCGAAGCCCCGCTCCACCAGCATCTGGACGGATCCTTCCTTGGTGAACTTGAGGGCGTTGGACAAAAGGTTGATGAGCACCTGCTTGAGCCGGCCGGCGTCCACCATGACTTCCGGGATGATCTCCAGGTCCTCGGGCCAGATCAGGTCCACCCCGGGCTTGCGCGGGTAGCCCTGGACGATGGCCTTGACCTCGTCCACCAGCGGCTGGAGCGGCAGCGGCTCCATGCGGATCTGCATGCGGCCGCTCTCGATCTTCGCCAGGTCGAGGATATCGTTGAGCAGGTCCAGGAGGTGCTTGCCGGAGGCGTAGCTGTCGGCGAGCATCTGGTTCATCTCCGCCTCGTCCTCGTACAAGCCGTCCATGACCAGCCGGGTGAAGCCCAGGATGCCGGTGAGGGGGGTGCGCAGCTCGTGGCTGGTGAGGGCCAGGAACTCGCTGCGGAAGCGGTCGGCCTCGCGCAGGGCGGTGTTGGCCTTCTCGAGTTCGCTGGTCTGGCGGCGCAGGGTGTCCCGCTGCTCGCCCAGGTCCCGGAACAGCCAGGCGTTGTAGATGCTGGCGGCGACCTGCCGCTGGAGGATGGTGAGGGAGTTCTGGTCCTCCTCCAGGACCCGGCCCGCCTCCAGGCCGATGATCGCGAAGCCCATGAGCAGGAGCTGGTTCTCGAAGGGGATGTAGTAGAGCGCCTGGTCCTCGCCCGGGATGAGGGGATCGAGCAGGCCCGCGTGGGCCTGGGGATCCAGCCACTGGTCCTGGAACAGCACCATCGGCACGGCCGGGAACGGGTTGGGCGCGGGCAGCCGGAGCCGGGCCCAGACCGCCCGGGGCAGGCCGTGGCCGCCGCGGGGTTCGTAGCAGGCCCCGGAATCCTCCATGATCCAGACCACGCAGGTCTTGGCGCCGAATTCCTGGATGAACACGTCCTGCACCACGCTGGCCACCTGGGCGGCCTTGGGGGTGGCGGCCAGGATCTCGGCCACGTGCTGGAGCACCCCCATCTGGTGGCTCCGCCTGCCGAGCTTGTTCTTGAGCTCGGCAAGCTCCTGGGTGAGGGCCGACACCTGCCGCTGGCCCTGGACCAGTTCCATCAGGAGTTCGGAGCTCTGCCCCTGGTTCAGCCCGGTCGGGGGCGGGCCGGGGGGGCCTGGGCGGTTGGCGGGGGATCCCGGCTTGAAGGGGTTGCTGGGGATGGTGGTCATTCGGTTACAGGATGCCCGTCTGCGACCGCTTTGCAAGATCTCTTGTGGAATTCTTGCGGGAAGCCTCAGACTGGTTTTCTCAAGACTAATTCTCAACCATGAAAGCGGCCCACCTCAATCCTCCCGCCACTGAGCGCCTCATCTTCTGGAGCGTCGCGTTCATCCTGCTCACCCAGATGGGCTGGTGGATCAGCCTGCAGATCCGGGAGTCGCGCAACCTCCAGAACGCCCGGATCGCGACCATGCGCGCGGGCCGGGCCGAGGCCTGGCAGATGGACAGCGCCGAGATCCTGCGGGTGGTCTTCCAGGGCGAGCCCGGCAGTTCCCGCCCCGGGTCGGTGGAGGCCCGGGTGCCCCAGTTCCGGCCGCTCCGGGAGCGCAAGCAGGCCATCGAGAAGCGATTCCCCTATGTGGCGGTGGTGCCCGGACCGGTCGAGCCGGACGATCCCATCCTCCTGGACCAGTCCGGCTACCTGACCCTGCGCATGGAGGTGCTGGAGGCCATGGAACGGGAGCGGACCCTGGCTCTTTGGCGGGCCGCCGGTGAAGCGGCCGTCATGATCCTGGCGGTGCTCCTGGGCATGAGCTACATCTACCGGAAGCTCAATTCGGAAATGGAGCTGATGCTCCGCCAGCGGAACTTCATCGCCTCCGTCACCCATGAGCTCAAGACCCCCATCGCCAGCCTCCGGGTTTGGATCGAGACCCTGTTCGCCCGGGACCTGAGCCTCGAGCGCAAGGCCAGGATCCAGAAGCTGATGGACGGCGACCTGGTGCGCCTTACCGAGCTGGTGGGCAACCTGCTGGACGTGGCCCGCGCCGACGCCGGCAGCCTGGACCTGAAGTTCGAGCGGATCGAACTGGCCCCCTGGCTGCGGGAGGTGGCCGAGAACATGGACCACCGCCTGGGCACCGGCCAGCTCGGCCTGGATCTCCAGCTGGGCATCAACATCTGGGCTTCCATCGATCCCCGGGCCATGGGCCAGGTGGTCGAGAACCTCCTCTCCAATGCCCACAAGTACGCGCCCGAGCCCCGGAATACCACCGTGACCCTGGACTCGGACGGTGAAAAAGCCATCATCACTGTGAGGGACCAGGGCAACGGCATCAGCCCCAGGGAACTCCCCAGGATCTTCCAGCGCTTCTACCGGGTGGGGGACGAGATGACCCGGCAGGTGCCGGGAACGGGACTTGGGCTATTTCTTTGCTGGGAAATCGTCACGTTGCATGGAGGTCAAATTAACGTTTCAAGCCATGGCTCCGGCCAGGGATCCACCTTCACACTGCGTTTTCCGCTCGCCGCGAGCTAGGTAGCCGGAATGAACCTTTCCCTCGAAGAACAACTCCTCACCAGCGCCCAGGAGGGCGATGGCGAGGCCTTCAGTTCGCTGGTCCGGCCCTATCTCGGGCTGTTCTACGCCGGGATCCACCGGATCCTGCAGGACACCCCCGATACCCAGGACGCCCTCCAGGAAGCCCTCATCAGCATTCATACCGAATTGTCCCGGTTCCAGGGCAAGAGCAAGTTCTCGACCTGGGCCTACCGGATCTGCATCAATGAAGCTCTAATGCTACGCCGATCCCGAATCCGCCGCCGCGAAGACGCCATCGAAGATTTTCTGCCACGTTTCTCGCCTGACGGGCATCTCATGAATACGGACAGGATGAGGGACTGGAGCCAGGATGCGATGGCCTTGGCCTCGGTGGAGAGCGAACAGATGCGGGCCAAGATCCGCGAGGGCCTCAACCGCCTTTCGGACGACCAGCGGGCCGTTTTCATTTTGAGGGATCTGGAAGGTATGAACACCGACGAAGTGGCGCAGAAACTTGGCATCAGCCGCGGGCTGGTGCGCCAGCGCCTGCACCGCGCCCGGCTGGGGCTGCGGGGCTTCCTGGACGCCTTCATGTCAGGGAGACGCGGATGAGCCCGTTCCTGAGCTGCGAGCAGAGCTACGCCATGCTCTCCGATTACGCCGACGGCCTCCTGGGCCCCTGGGACGCCTTCCGGATGAAGCTCCACCTCCTGTTCTGCCCGGACTGCCGGGCCATCCTGGCGACCCTGCGGGCCCTGCCCTACCTGCTGGCCGACCTGGAGGAGGCGCCGCCGGACGCGGGCCTGGCCGCCCTGGAAGCCGCCATGGCCCGGATCGGCCAACCGACGGCCCGGCCCTGGCTGGCCACCCCCGTGCCGGAGGATGTCCGGACCCGGCTGGAACCGGCCCCCGACCCGCCCCTGGCCATCCTCGCCGCCGCCCATCGGGAAGTGGCCCTGGCCCGCGGCCCCCTCCCCGGCCCCTACCACCTGCCCCCGGCCATCCTCGCCGAGCTGCCCCCGGAAAGCCAGTGGCGCTGGATCGAGCACCCGTCCGGCCTGCGCCGGGCGGAACTGCTGGCCGGCGCCGGAACCGGGCCGCGGCTGCTGCTCGAGTACGCCCCGCCCCATGCCCGGATCCGCGCCCATCGCCACCTGGGCTCGGAGAGCTGCCTGGTCCTGGCCGGCAGCCTGCGCGACGCCGGCGGGCTGGCCACGGCCGGGGATTGGCTGCACCACGGACCCGGCTCCGTGCACGCCCCGGCGGCGGAGGCGGAGGCCTGCTGGTGCCTGATCCGGGAGGAGGGGACCACCGAGGCCACCGGGAAGCTGGAATGGCTGCGCAACCTGGGGGCGACCGGCTGATCGGGCAAGGCCGGCCCGGGGCCGGGCTCGCCGGGTGGTCCGCTAGAGGCCCGGAATGAGTTCCAACTGCTGCTTCAAATCGTAAATCCCGTAAGGCTTGGCGATCAGTGTGACGCCCGGGAGGCTGGCCGCCAGGGCCTCGGCATCCGCATCCGCGCCGCCGGTGGCCAGCAGGACCGGCAGGTCCGGACGCAGGGCGCGGAGCGCCGCCAGGGTGCCCCGGCCTCCCAGCCCCGGCATGTTCAGGTCCAGGATCACCAGGTCCGGGCGGCAGCCGGCGCGGAGGACCGCCAGGGACGCCTCGCCGCTCGCGGCGGTGACCGGGGTGTGGCCGAGGGCCTCGATCAGGATCCGGATCGAGGCCAGCACCAGCTCGTCGTCGTCGACCAGGAGCACCGTCAGGGGCGCCCGATGGGCGTCTTCCGCCCCCCCGTCCCTGCTTCCAGCGGTGGTTTCCGCGACCCCGCCGGCCGGGAAGAACATCCGCACGCAGGTGCCCCGGCCCGGTTCGCTGAGGATCTCCATCCGGCCGTCATGGGCCTTGACGGTGCTGTAGACCATGGACAGGCCCAGGCCGGTGCCCTTGCCGACCGGCTTGGTGGTGTAGAACGGCTCGGTGGCCCGGTCCAGCACCTCCGTGGGCATGCCGGTGCCAGTATCCTCCACCGCCACCTCCACGGTGCCATCCGGGGCGTTGCGGGTGCGCAGGGTCAAGGTGCCCTGATCGGCCATGGCGTCCACCGAATTCACGCACAGGTTCATGAAGGCGTGGGTCAGGGCGCTGGCGTCGCCGCGCACCGGCCGCAGCCCGCCGGCCAGATCCAGGATCAGCCGGACCCGGGCCAGGGTGGTGCGCTCCAGGAGGTGGACCTCCTCCCGCAGGATGGCGTTCAGGTCCAGTTCCTTCCGCTCGGCCGGGGTGACCCGGGCGAAGTTCAGCAGGCTCTTGACCATCCTGCCGCCGCGGGTGGCCGCCTGGGCGATGGTGCCGAGGGCCGCGCCCAGGGGCGTCTCCGGTGGCTGGGCCAGCTGGTGCACCGAGGCCAGGGCCAGGATCGCGCCCAGCACGTTGTTCATGTCGTGGGCCACGCCCCCCGCCAGCACGCCCAGGCTCTCCATTTTCTGGGACTGGAGGAACTGGGCCTGGATCTGGGCCCGCTGCTCCTCGGCCCGGACCCGCTCGCTCAGGTCGGTGATGAAGATGACCGTGGCCGGCCCTTCGGCGAACACCATCTCCGCGGCCACGATATGGATCGGGAACTCCGACCCGTCCCCGCGCAGGGCCACCAGGTCGGTCTCCGCGGGCACCGGCAGGCCCTGTTGGCGCAGGCGCACCCGCTCGAGGATCGCCGGGTGGCAGGCGGGGGCGACCCTTTCGAGGATGGAACGGCCGAGGACCGCCTCGCCGTCCTCCAGGCCGAACAGCTCGAGGAACCGGGGGTTCGCGAACCGGGTGGCGTCCCCGCGGACGACCACCATCGCGATCGGCGAGGCGTCCAGGAGGGCCCGGAACCGGGCCTCGCTGACCCGGACCGCCTCCTCGGCTTCATGCAGGGTCGAGAAATCCTGGAGGACCGCCAGGAAGCATTCCGTGCCCTCCAGCCGCACCCGGCTCACCCCCACCTGCAGGTGCAGGAGCACGCCGTCCTTGCGGCGGCCCAGGAAAGACCAGTTCTCCACCCGCCCGGCCGCATCCATGTCGCGGTGCAACATCAGGCGATCCTCGGGATTCCGGTAGAGACCGAGCTCCAGGAGGGTCCTGCCGTCCGCCTCCGCTTCGGACCACCCGAGCAGCGCGACCCACGCCCGGTTGACCTGCAGGATCCGGCCATCCGCGACCCGGGTCAGGCTGATGGCGCAGGGGGCGTTCTGGAAGACCTGCTGGAACATCTCCTCCCGCCCCGCGGCCAGCTGGGCGAGCCGCTCCTGTTCCGTCAGGTCCTGGATCTCCCAGAGGAGGTGGGCGCCCGAGGCCATGGCGACCGGATCGACCGAGATCCGGGCCGGGAAGGTCCGCCCGCCCATGCGCAGCCGGCAGGCATGGTTCTGCACCCGGCCCGCGGCCTCCAGTTCGGAGAGGATCGCGTCCCGGTCCTGGGGATCGGTCCAGAGCCCCAGTTGGGAGCCGGTCTTGGCGAGCGCCTCGTCGCGGGTGATGCCGGCCGCCCGGATCCAGGCATGGTTCACGTCCAGGATGCGGCCCCCCTCCCGCTCCGTGAAGGCCAGAAGCATGGAAGAGCTGTTGAAGATCTTCTCGAATTTGGCTTCCTGGTCCCGGAGCCCCGCGCCGATCGGGCGGACCGGATCGCCGAGGAGCATGGCCGGAATGAGGGTCGCGTCCGCACCCGCAAGGCCGGAAGGCTCCCCAGGCCCACCCGTGGTCACGAGGTCTCCCGGGAACGGGCGGATATTGAATGCGACATGGAGGCAGCCCCGGGAAAAATGGGTACGGTTGAGGTTTTCAACTGATCGTAGCGCATTTCCGGCCACCGCCATCGACCGGCGGGCTGGCCGACAATTTATATTCTTTTCTGCGTTTAAACACTTATTGGAGGGTCCTGAGGCGACCCTCGGCCAGTTCCCGCCCCGTGACCACGGCCCGGTCCAGCACCAGGCTGGTCACCAGCTCCGCCGGGGTCACGTCGAAGGACGGGTTGAAGGCCGGCGTGTCCTCGGCCGCCCAGGCGCGGCCGCCCTGGCCGCGGACCTCGGCCGGGTCGCGCAGCTCGATCGGGATGGCCGGGCCGTCGGGGCAGGCCAGGTCGACCGTGGACCAGGGCGCCACCGGATGGAACGGCACGCCGTGGTGGCGGCACTGCACGGCCAGCCCGTAGGTGCCGACCTTGTTGGCGAAATCGCCATTGGCGGCGACCCGGTCGGCGCCCACCAGCACCCGCTGGACCTTGCCGTCCCGGAGCAGGATGGCGGCCATGCTGTCGGTGATGAGGGTGTGGGGGATGCCCAGCCGGGCCAGTTCCCAGGCGGTGAGCCGGGCGCCCTGGAGCAGCGGGCGGGTCTCGTCCACGTAGACGTGGGCCACCCTCCCGGCCTCCCAGGCCCGGCGGATCACCCCGAAGGCGGTGCCGATGCCGGCGGTGGCCAGCCCGCCGGAGTTGCAGTGGGTGAGCACGGCCTCGCCCGGGGCGAACAGGGGCAGGCCCTGGCCGGCCATGGCCTCGCAGAGGGCCACGTCCTCATGGAAGATCGCCTCGGCTTCGGCCACCAGCTCGGCGACCACCACGTCCTCGGCGAAGCGGCCGCCGTCCAGGATGGCGGTCATCCGGTCCATGGCCCACATGAGGTTGACGGCGGTGGGACGGGCCCGGCGCAGATGGGCCGCGGCCAGCCGGAGCTCCCCCGGGGCGGCGCCGTCCTGGGCCAGGGTGGCCAGCGCCAGGGCCGCGGCCACGCCGATGAGCGGCGCGCCCCGCACCGCCAGGCGGCGGATGTGCAGGACCATGGCGGCGGGGTCGCTGGCGTCCAGCCAGAGCTCCCGGTGCGGGAGCAGGGTCTGGTCCAGGATCCGGAGCGCCCGGCCGTCGTGGCGCAGGGCCATGGATTCGAGCGGGTTCACAGCAGCCTCCGGCCCGACTGGGCGCGGGCCTGGCGCAGGGCCTCGAGCTCGGCCGCGGGCAGCGGCAGCGCCCCGCCCAGGCGCTCGGCGGCGGCGAGGATCTGGCTGGCGTGCTCCAGCCGCTCCATGCCGTTGTAGGCCTCCTCCAGGGTCTCGCCCCAGGCCAGGGCCCCGTGCCGGGCCAGGACCAGCAGCCGGTGCTCCGGCAGGAACGGCGCCAGCACCTCGCCCATGGCCGCGGTGCCGGGCCGGGCGTAGGGCACGAAGGGGATCGCCCCGGCGGCCAGGATCACCTCCGGCAGGGCGTCCCCGGGCAGGCAGGCCAGGTCCGGCCGGGCCAGGCTCCAGGCGACGGCGGTCGGCGGGTGGGCATGGACCACCGCCCGGGCCTCGGGGCAGGCCCGGTAGATGGCCAGATGCATGAGGCGTTCACTGCTGGGCCGGCCGGACAGGACCGTCCCGCCGGGCTCCAGGTAGGCCAGGTCGGCGGGTTCCATGCGGGCCTTGGCCACGCCCGCGGGGGTGATGGCGATCCGGCCGTCGTCCAGGAGCACGCTGACATTGCCGTCGGCGGCGGCCAGCAGGTTCCGGGCGTGCAGGCGCCGGCAGATGTCGCAAAGGAGTTCGAGGGGGTCGGGCATCTCTCCAGCTTAGCGAATCCGGCCCGGGTCCCGGGTGCCGACCGGAAAATGAAGTATAGTTGTGACAGGCATGACCCTTCCCGCGGGCAGCCCCGGGGACCCCCACCTTGGATTTCAACCTTTCTCCTCGCAGCGAATCGGTTTTGAAGGCGCTCATCGAGACCTACCTCGTGGAGGGGGAGCCGGTGGGTTCCCGGATCCTGTCCAAGCGCATCCCCGGCTCCTTCTCCTCGGCCACCATCCGCAACGTCCTGGCGGATCTGGAGGACGAGGCCCTGCTGGACCAGCCGCACACCTCGGCGGGCCGGGTCCCCACCCAGAAGGCCTACCGCTATTACGTCGACCACTTCGTGCAGCCGATCCGGCCCGACCCGGTGCTGGGCGCGCGGCTTTCCGAGGCCATCGGCGGCCTGGACGGCGAGGAGGGGGAGGCCCAGTGGCTGCGCAACGCCAGCCGGATCCTGTCCGAGGCCATGCGCGGCATCTGCATCGCCCTGCCCCACCACATCCGCCAGAGCAGCCTGGTCCGGCTGGAATTCGTCGGGCTGGGCCCGGAACAGCCGCCGGCCCGGATCGTCACCGTCTGGGTGGGCTCCGGGGGCGAGGTGGAGCACCAGATCATGGCCAATCCCTGGGGTTTTCCCGCCACCACCCTGGTGGAGCTGGGAAACTTCGCGACCGCCCACTTTGCCGGCTGCTCGCTTCCCCAGATGCGCGACCGCCTGATCTCCGACCTGGCTGGCCAGGCGAACGACTCCCAGGACCATCGCCGGCACCTGTCGGTGCTGGCGGAACGGATGACCGGGGCCGGCGAATCGCCGGTGGTGGTCGCCGGCCTGGGGGAGCTTGGCCGCTGCCCGGAATTCCTGGATCCGGCCCGGTTCCGCGCCCTGATCGAGACCTTCGAACAGCACGAGCGGCTGGCCCACCTGCTCAACGCCTTCGCCGAGGCCGCCCGCGGCCAGGTCCAGCTCCTCCTGGGCTCGGAAAACCCCTTCCTCCAGGAGATGCCCCTGGCCACGGCGCTGCGCACGGTCACCGTGCGGCGCAACGCCCAGGTCACCTTCGCCCTGGTGGGTCCGCTCCGGCTCGATTACATGAAGGTGGCCGGCAGTCTGGCCTGGTGGTCGGATGAAATCCAGCGCCGGGGGCCTGCCTCCGTTTGACGGGGTTCCCTAAACGTTTCATTATCGAGTCCTAAATGACAGAACCCACGCACCCCAGAAACCCCAATGCCAGCCGGGAAGTCCTCCCGGCGGATGCCGACCACACCGTTGACCTGACCATGGAGGAGTTCGGCGAGGTCGACGACCTCCAGGCCCTCGCCGACGAGATCGCCGACTACGATCCCGAGGCCGCCGACGGTGCGGAGAAGGCCACCGGCTCCATGAAGCGCGAGGACCTGGAGGCCGAACTGGACAAGGCCCGCACCCGGATCGCGGCCCTGGAGAAGGCCGAGGGCGATCAGCGCGACAAGCACCACCGGCTGCTGGCGGACTTCACCAACCACCGCAACCGGGTGGGCCGGGAGACCTCGCTGGCCGTATCGCTCGCGGAGCGCAAGCTGCTCATGGAGATCCTGCCGGTCCTGGACAGCTTCGAGCGCTGCCTCAGCTCCACCTACGCCAGCCTCGAGGATTTCAACGCCGGCGTGCTGCTGATCCAGAAGCAGATGCAGGAGGCCGTGCGCAAGGCCGGGGTGGAGGCGCTGCCGGTCAAGGTCGGCGACCCCTTCGACGCCCAGAATTCCGAGGCCCTCACCACCACCAGCCAGCCCGAACTTCCGGATGGCTCGGTGGCCGCCATCTACGAGCGCGGCTACATGCTCCGTGAGCACCTGCTCCGGCCGGCGCGGGTGATCGTCAACCACAATCCCGACGGCATCGCCAACCCATCCTGAAGCCACCGTCCACGCGGGAGTAACGCATGTCAGGCAAGCTCATCGGCATCGACCTGGGAACCACCAACAGCTGCGCGTGCGTGATGGAAGGCGGCGAGCGGCGGGTCATCCCCAACCGCGAGGGCAGCCGCACCACGCCCTCGGTGGTCGCCTTCACCGACAAGGGCGACGTGCTGGTCGGGCACATCGCCAAGCGCCAGGCCGTGACCAATCCCCAGCGCACCCTGTTCGCCGTCAAGCGCCTGATCGGCCAGAAATTCAACGCTCCCCAGGTCCAGGAGGCGATGACCCGCCTGCCCTTCCCCGTGGTCAAGGCGCCCAACGGCGACGCCTGGCTGGGGGTCGGCGACCGCGGCTACGCCCCGCCCGAGCTCTCGGCGATCATCCTCAAGGCCCTGAAGGCTTCGGCCGAGGCCTTCCTGCACGAGGAGGTCACGGACGCGGTGATCACCGTCCCGGCCTACTTCGACGACGCCCAGCGGCAGGCCACCAAGGACGCCGGCCGCATCGCCGGGTTGAACGTCCAGCGCATCATCAACGAGCCCACCGCCGCCGCCCTGGCCTACGGCCTGGACAAGAAGGGCCAGCGCAAGACCCTGGCCATCTATGACTTCGGTGGCGGCACGTTCGACTTCACGATCATGGAGATGAACGACGGGGTGTTCGAAGTGCTGGCCACCAGCGGCGACACCTTCCTGGGCGGCGAGGATTTCGACCAGGCCATCCTGACCTGGCTGGTGGAGCGCTTCCGCAATGACACCGGGATCGACCTCACCAAGGACCGCATGGCCCTGCAGCGGCTCAAGGAGGCTTCGGAGAAGGCCAAGTGCGAGCTGAGCACCCTGGACCGGGTCGAGGTGCGCCTGCCCTTCATCGCCCAGGGCCCCACCGGGCCCCAGCACCTGGAATCCACCCTCACCCGCGAGGACCTGGAGAACATGGTGGCCCACCTCGTGGCCCGGACCATGACCCCGGTCCAGGACGCCCTGAACCAGGCCCGCAAGGCCGCCAAGGACGTGGACGACGTCATCCTGGTCGGCGGCCAGACCCGGATGCCCCTGGTCCAGCAGGTGGTCCGCGACTACTTCGGCCGGGAGCCGAACCGCGACATCAATCCGGACGAAGTGGTGGCCGCGGGCGCCTCCATCCAGGGCGCCGTGCTCACCGGCGAAGTGACCGACCTGGTGCTGCTCGACGTCACCCCGCTCAGCCTTGGCATCGAGACCCAGGGCGGCGGCTACGTGAAGATCATCCAGCGCAACACCACCGTGCCGACCCGGGACAGCCGGGTGTTCACCACCGTCACCGACAACCAGGCCCGGGTCGAAGTGCACGTGCTCCAGGGCGAGCGCGAACTGGCCGAGCACAACAAGAGCCTGGGCCGGTTCGACCTCATCAACCTGCCACCGCTGCCCAAGGGCGTGCCGCAGATCGAGGTGGCCTTCGAGATCGATTCCAACGGCATCGTCAAGGTCTCGGCCAAGGACCTGCTCACCGGCCTGGAGCAGAGCATGAGCATGCGGCCCAGTTCCGGCCTGTCCGAACTGGAGATCCAGTCGATGCTGCGGGAGGCCCAGAGCAACGTCCAGGCCGACGCCAAGCGCCGGGACGAGCTCAAGTACATCGCCTCCGCCGAGGGCCTGCTGTTCAGCTGCGACCGCAGCTTCGCCGAATGCGGGAAGTTCCTCGGCACGGATGACCAGGCCCTGGTCCGCGAGACCCTCAACTCCGTGCGCATGGCCGTGGCCAACAAGGACATGGCCGCGGTCAAGGCGGCCGAGCTGAACCTCCTGGAGGTCCAGAAGGTGCTCACCAACGCCGTGCTGGCCGCGAGCGACGCCATGATGTCGTCCCTGGACGGGGATGAGGGGACGGATGGGCTGGCCCGGTGATATCCTGGTTCAATGAAGCGCGACTACTATGAAGTACTGGGCGTAGGCAAAGAAGCCACCCTCGACGAGATCAAGAAGGCCTACCGCAAGCTGGCCATGGAGTTCCACCCGGACCAGAACCCCGGGAACAAGGAGGCCGAGGAGAGATTCAAGGAGGCCGCCGAAGCCTACTCGATCCTGGCGGACGCCGAAAAGCGCCAGCGCTACGATCAGTACGGCTTCAAGGGGACCCAGGGCTCCGGCGGCGCGGGCTTCCAGTTCGACCCCAACCAGTTCACGGATTTCCAGGACATCTTCGGATCGTTCTTCGGCGGCGGGATCTTCTCCGACCTGTTCGGCGGCGGCGGCCGGCGCCGCCAGGGTGCCGGGGAACGGGGGTCCGACCTCCAGTACACCCTCCGGATCTCCTTCAAGGAGTCCCTGTTCGGCGTCGAGGCCAAGGAGATCGAGATCCCCCGCCAGGAGGCCTGCGGCGACTGCAAGGGCAGCGGCTGCGCCCCCGGCACCAGCCCCCAGACCTGCCCTGACTGCCGCGGCCAGGGCCAGGTGGCGGTGCGCCAGGCCTTCCTGCAGATGTACGTGCCCTGCCCCCGCTGCGAAGGCCGCGGCCAGGTGATCCCCAGCCCCTGCCCCGGATGCCGCGGGGCCGGCCGGATCAACCGCCGCTCCAAGGTCAAGTTCCGCATCCCCGCCGGGGTCGACCGGGGCCAGCGCCTGCGCCTCCAGGGCGAAGGCGAGGCCGGCAGCAAGGGCGGCGGCGCCGGCGACCTGTTCCTGCTGTTCGAGATCGAGCCGGATTCCGGCTACGAGCGGGACGGCTTCGACCTCCACCGCAAGCTCGAGGTGCCCTGGCCGCTGCTGGTCCTGGGCGGCGAGTTCCCGGTGGAGACCCCCTACGGCAAGGATTCGATCCGCCTGGCCAAGGGCACCCCCTCCGACAAGATCATGAAGATCCCCAACGCCGGCGTGCCCCGCCTGCGCGGCAGCGGCCGCGGCGACCTCTACCTGCACCTGCGGGTGGCGGTGCCGACCAGGCTCTCGTCCGCCGAGGAGGACCTGGTCCGCCAGCTGCTCCACCCCGCCACCCGCGAAGCCATCGATGGCGAGGAGGCTCCGGAAGAGGGCTTCCTGGCCAAGGTGTTCGGCTCTTCCGACAAGGGCAAGAAGAAAAAGAAACGATAGTCTTTCCAGGAAAAGAGCGTCCATGCGCCGCAGCGGTTTCCTCCTGATCCTCCCCGCCCTCCTGGCGGCAGCCCAGCCGGTCAGCCAGCCGATGTCGTTCGTCACGGCCGACGGCTTCACCATCCAGGGCACCTTCAACATCCCCGCAAATCCCGGCCGCAGGCCCCTCGTGATCCTGGCCCACCAGTTCCAGGCCGACCGCTCCGGCTGGCAGCCGCTGGTGGCCGACCTGAACGCCCGCGGCATCGCCACCCTGGCCCTGGACCTGCGCGGCCACGGCCAGAGCACCCGCAAGGGCGGGGCCACGGTGGCGGTCACCGAGGATTTCATGGCCTCCCGGGAGGCCGTCGGCTTCGACCAGATCCCCGCCGACCTGGCCCAGGCCGCCGCCTGGATCCGCAAGCAGCCCCGGATCGACGGCCGCCGCCTCGGCCTGGCCGGCTCCAGCATCGGCGCCTACAGCGTCCTGGTGGCCGCCGCCCAGATCCATCCGGTCGCGGTCCTGGCCCTGAGCCCGGCCGGCGGCTGGGGCGAGAAGCCGGCCCTGCGGCTGGCCCGTTCGGTCGAACGGGCCAGGTCCGCCGTCATGGTGCTGGCCTCGGAAGGCGACCCGGACGCCTTCGCCAACGCCCAGGCCATCCAGAACGCCAACGGCGTCTACGCCCGGATCGTGCCCGGCACCCAGCACGGCTTCGCCTACCTGCCGGACCTGACCCCGGAGTTCGGCGGCTGGTTCGGCGAATACCTCAGCCACCACCGTACCGCCCCGCAGCCGGCCCAGCCGCCGGCGCCCAAGGTCGTGCCGGAAGAGGTCAAATAGGTCCGTACGGGAGGCTACCCAGCCTTTGAAACACCCTTGAGATCGTAAGGCTTGGCCAGGCAGTCCAGGGAAATCCCAAGAAGGTCATGAAGCCCTCTCATCATGTTGATGCTCAGGGGCCTTTTGTAATTCAGCACTTCGTAAGCGCGGTTCCTGGGCATCACCGAGGCCAGATCGGCAATGGTCATCCCCTTCATCTCCAGCATGCATTTGATGGCTTCAATGGGATCGGGCGAAACATCCGGGAACGAGCGCTTTTCATAGGCTTCGACCAACTCCATGAGGATCTCAAGCTCATCCCCCTCCGGGGTTCCAGGCAGTGCCTCCCAGAGCTGCTCGATCCGGGCACTTGCAGCATGAAGATCGTCTCGGGTTCGGATGGGGTGGATGTCCATTGGGTTGGTTCTCAGTAGAGGGAAACGGTCGTGGCTTCCACCTTGTCGTAGGCTGCATGTGTGCCCAGGAATTTGACGAAGACCGTGGCACGTTCATATTTCATGGCAGCGATCAGTCGGAAATTGTTCCCGCCGATATTGAATACCACTCGATCGTTCGGAATGGGGCTTGCCGAGTTGAAGGTGGCCAGGACATCCGTGGCATTGGCCCAGGAAGCGGCCCTCGTAACGGTGATCCAGGTTCTCAAGGGGATTTCGGAATCAGGATGTTCGCCCCAGAATTCGGAGAGGGTGCTGATAGAGAAAATCCTCATAGGCAGAATCTAGTCCCATTTTGGGACTCGTCAACCCCTAGGCCCTAAGGCCCCTACCGGTGGTCGATCTCCGCCACCACACGGCTGCCGTTGCCCATGTAGATCACCCGGTCGAAGGCCTCCCACTTGGCCAGGAGGATGCCCCGGCCGTGGCTGTCGAACAACCGCTCCAGGCTGCACTCCTGGAAGTCCTGCCAGGGAAAGCCCTGGCCCTGGTCCTGGATCCGGTAGCGGGTCAGGTGCGGGTAGCGGCGCACCGACACCTGCACCCAGCGCTCCCGGTTCTCGGGCAGGTTCTGGCGCCGCTCCACTTCCGCGGTCCAGCGGCCGGCCTCGATCAGGGCCGATTTGTCCTGGTAGTTGATGCCCAGGTTGCCGTGCTCCAGGGCATTGATCATCAGTTCCGAGAGGCCGGTCACGGTCCGGATGGGATCGGGGGCGGCCTTGGCCAGCAGGGTCGCCAGATCCCGGCACTGCTGGATCGTCTGGTACATGAACAGGCCGTGGCGGATCCGGCCCATGGCCGCTCGGGTGGCCGCCAATTCCGCCCAGAACTGCTGCCGGGAGGCGTGCTCGCCGGTGGCCGCGGCCACCACCTGCAGCACCAGCCGGGGATCCAGCGGCTTGACCAGGTAGTAGAAGGCGCCGGCCTTCAGGCCCTCGTGGATGGCGTCGACACTGTCCATTTCGGTGGCGATCACCACCGGAATGTCCTTGAGGTTCTCGGCCGCCTTGATGTGATGCAGCACTTCCATGCCCCCGACCACGGGCATCCGGCGATCCAGCAGGACCGAGGCGAAGCCGCCGTCCTGATCGAGCAGGTCCAGGGCGATCTGGCCATTGGCGGCCAGGGTGACCTCATATCCGGCCGGGCCCAGGATGGATTTCAGGAACGCGGCGGTCAGGGCGTCGTCCTCGACGATCAACAGGCGGGGTCTGGCCATGGCGATCTCCAGGGAGGCGGCAGGTGAGGGTCGGCAGGCCGGCGGGTATTTCCACCATCATTCCACCAGCGGGGACACCATCGCTAGGCCAATGCTCACAATTCAGGCGTTCTGGCTTTCGTCCCCGGGCCGCAGGCCGCGTTCGATCCGGGAATCCGGGATCAGCCAGGCCAGGGCCACCGCCACTGCGATTCCCAGTCCCAGGCCCCGGCTCACCAGGGTCAGCGGCATGGCCGCCGCGTAGGCCAGCAGGCTGAGCAGGCCCTTGCGGTCCCGCCCGACCGCCCGCGCCAGGGGCGAGTCCTGGCCATGGTGCCGGACCAGGGTCCGGGAAAGGATGAAATAGGCGACCGCGGCCATCAGGAGGTCCAGGTTGTAGAGGATGACGGTCGTGCAGGCGAACGAGTTGGTGCCCATCCAGGCCGTGACGAAGGGCAGCAGGGACAGCCAGAACAGCAGGTGCAGGTTGGCCCAGAGCACCTTGCCGTTGACCTGGCGCGCCGCCTGGAACAGGTGATGGTGGTTGTTCCAGTAGATGCCCAGGTAGAGGAACGAAAGCAGGTAGCTGAGCAGGACCGGCAGCAGGGGCCGCAGGTCCTCGGCCCGGGCGCTGCCCGGCGCCTTGAGCTCGAGCACCATGATGGTGATCAGGATGGCCAGCACGCCATCGCTGAAGGCTTCCACGCGGTTCTTGGGCATCACGGCCTCCTCAGGGGCGGCAGAGCCGGCGGCCGACCCCCATCATGGGCTTTTCCAGGAAGCGGTAGGTGAGGGCCGAGAGGCCGATGGTCAGGCCCAGGCCCAGCAGGAAGTGCGGCCAGGCGCCCAGCGATCCGGGCGTCCACCGGCGGACCCCCTCGTAGACCAGGGGGTGCAGCAGGTACACGGAGTAGCTGACGTCCCCCATGAACTTGCCGGCGGTCTTGAGCGGGGAATCGGGGAAGTCGTAGAAGGCGAACAGCGCCACCCCGGCGAAGCAGATGGCCAGGAACCAGTAGCGCGCCCAGCCGGCCATGATCACCCAGTCGTCGTAGAAATTGCGGTATTTCAGGGTGAAGGCCAGGGTCAACAGGACCGCCAGGATCAGGAACGGCCCGGTGCGCAGGCGGAACCCGGAGCCCAGCCGGGCATGGGCGATGAGCCCGCCCAGCAGGAACAGGAAGGCATGGTTGGCCACCTGGACGTACATGTGGAACTTGGGGTCGGGGTCGGCGATCCCCGGCACATAGACGAAGCTGAACGGCAGGGACAGGGCCAGCAGCGCCAGGGCCGTCACCGGCAGGAAGGCCCGGGAGCGCGAGGCGCCCCAGGCCAGGAACGGGAAGCCCAGGTAGAAGACGTATTCCAGCCCGATCGACCAGCCCCCCAGGACCAGGGAATGGTTGGGGTGGATGAGCCCGAAGGCCAGGCTGGCGTTCTCCAGGACCATCCGGACCGAATGCTCAGGCCCGGCCCGGAGCCCGAGGATCAGGTTGGCGGCCACCGCCAGGTAGTACAGCGGGGCGATCCGGAAGAACCGCTTGGTGAAGAAGTTCCGCAGCCCGCGGCCGCGGCAGACTTCCGCCCCGTACAGGTAGAAGAAGCAGAAGCCGCTGATGATGAAGAAGCCTTCCACCCCGTAGGCGCCGATCTTCTTGATGGTGTAGGCGGGAAAGCAGCCCTCCTGGAACGGCCGGTACCAGTTGCTGAAGTGGTACACGGCCACCGCGAAGGCCATGTAGCCCCGGAAGATGTCCAGGGAATCGATACGCTCCCGCACGGGCTCAGCGATAGTGCACCTTCCCGGTGCCGCGGGTCAGCTCCCCGAGCACCCACGGCTTCTCGCCGGCGGCCGCCAGCGCCTTGAGCACCGCGCCGACCTTGGCCTTGGGGGCGATGAGCACCATCCCCACCCCCAGGTTGAAGGAGCGCCGGGCGTCCTCCAGAGGCATCCCGCTCTGGTCCATGAGGAACCGGAACAGCGCCGGGATCTGCCAGCTGCCGGTCTCGATGGCGGCGTCCAGGTGGGGCGGCAGGACCCGGGGCAGGTTGTCGGTGAGCCCGCCTCCGGTGATGTGGGCCATGGCCACCAGCTGGCGGGCCTTGACCAGGGGCAGGACCGGCTTGAGGTAGCTGCGGTGCACGGCCAGGAGCGCCTCGCCCACCGTGGCCTCGGCTCCCGGCAGGGGGTCGTCCACCCCGAGCCCGGCCAGCTCGAAGCAGACCTTGCGGGCCAGGGAGTAGCCGTTGGTGTGCAGGCCGGAGGAGGCCAGGCCGATCAGCACGTCCCCGGCCGCCATGACCGAAAGCGCGGGCAGCAGGTCGGCCTCGTCGACCACGCCGACGATGGTGCCGGCCACGTCCACCTCGCCCTCGGCGTAGACGCCCGGCATTTCCGCCATCTCGCCGCCGATGAGGGCCAGGCCCCCCTCGGTGCAGGCCCCGGCCATGCCCTTGACGATCTGTTCGATCACCGCCGGCTCCAGGCGCTGGGCGGCCACATAGTCCAGGAAAAACAGGGGCCGGGCGCCCTGGACCAGGATGTCGTTGATGCAGTGGTTGACCAGGTCGGCGCCGACCGTGTCCCATTTACCGGCCAGACGGGCGACCTTCATCTTGGTGCCCACCCCGTCCATGGAACTGACCAGGATCGGCTGCTTCTCCGGGAACTGGGCGGCGTAGAGCCCCCCGAACAGGCCGATGTCGCTGCGCACGCCGGGGGTCCGGGTGGCCTTCACCAGGGGCTTGATCCGGGCCAGGGCATCGTCCTGGCGGTTGATGTCGACGCCAGCTGCGGCGTACGTGGCCTTGGGGTCGGTCATGGGCTCTCCCGAACCACGATGATCCCACAAAGATGCGAATTCTTGGAACGAGGCTATCGTCCGGGTCGGCATGTGCCGATAATGATGTGACGAGGCGTGTCATGGATGTCGCCACAGCAAGTTCCCAGAGCCTGTACAGCTACCAATCCGCACTGGCGGGCGGCAGCCAGGCCGGGGCCGTGCTCCAGGCCCTGACCCAGGCCTACACCAATGCCAACAGCAACGCCAGCACCGACCCCACCGCCGACCCGCTCGCCAGCCTGGTTGGCGAGGCTTCTTTAAGCCCCCTGGTTTCTGCGATATATACCCAAAGCCGGACCGCATCCTCGGGAAACGGGACCACCCCCTCCCTCGGGATCAGCGCCTCCCAGCTGTTCGGCGGCCTGGATTCCAGCTCGGCCTCCGCGCTCCTGTCGGGCCTTTCCTCGGGGGCGGCTTCCGGCCTCCAGGGCTTCGATTCCGCCACCACCGGCGGCTCCGCCCTGGCCTCGGCCCAGTATGCCGCCCAGCAGGCCTATGGCAGCGGCACCCTGTCGGCCGATGCCCAGGCCCAGGCCAATGCCGAGACCCAGGCCGCCAACGGCAGCAACTCCGCGGATGCCACCGCCGCCACTACGCCCGCCGCGTCCTACGTGGACCAGGCGCTGCAAACGGCCCAGCTGGCGGCCATCAACAACACCTTCACCCTCCTGGCCTGATTCCTGGCACCCTGGAGCCTGGGAGGAAGGTCATGACCTTCGACAGGGTGGGTGCGGCGGCGGCGGTACGGCAGCTCCTGGCCAGCTTCGGGGCGGACCCGGACGCTCCGGAACTGGCCGCGACCCCCGGGCGGGTGGCGGAATTCTGGGCGGAGCGGCTGGCCGGCGAGGGCGTGGACCCCGGCCTGGAGCTCGAGCCCCTGCCCGGGGAGCTGGAACCCTGCCCGGTGATCCTGGAGCGGGTGCCGTTCGTGAGCACCTGCGAGCACCACCTCGCGGCCTTCGAGGGCCTCGCCACGATCGGCTACCTGCCCGGGGCCGGCGGCACCGTCGGCCTGTCCAAGCTGGTCAAGCTCATCCATGGCTACGCCAACCGGCTGCAGGTCCAGGAGCGGCTCACCGCCCAGATCGGCGAGGCCCTGGAGACCCGCCTGCGCCCGGCCGCGTGGGGGGTGAAGCTGGTGGCGGTGCACACCTGCATGGCCCACCGGGGCGTGCGCACCCCCCAGGTGCCGGTCACCACCGTGCGCACCGGCGGCCTGTGGCTGAACCAGCCGCCTTCCAGCTTCATGTATTAAGGAATTTTTTTCTTTTTTTCTTTTCTCGACCGGTTTGGTAGGATTTCGTTAATGCGTACGCGCATCTCACGGAGGATTCCATGGCCTACGAACCAAAAAACTATGATCATCTCAAGGGCGGAGCGCTCAAAGGCTTCAGCGACAGTCAGTTGGATCAGCATTTCACCCTCTACAAGGGCTACGTCGCCAAGCTGAACGAGATCGAGACCAAGCTCGAGACCACCGACAGCACCAAGCCCAATTATTCCTTCAACGAGTTCTCCGAACTCAAGCGCCGGGAAGCCGTCGCCTTCAACGGCTCCTTCCTCCACGAGCTGTATTTCGAGAACCTCGGCGCCAGTTCCGAAGTCTCCCCGGCGCTGCAGAAGGCCCTGGATGCCCAGGGCGGCAAGGACAAGGTCCTGGCCGACCTCAAGGCCTGCGCCCTGGGCGGACCCGGCTGGGCCCTGCTCACCCGCAACCGCCGCGACGGCAAGCTGCACTCCTATTTCATCGCCGAGCACCACCTGGGCCTGCCCATCGAGCAGGACCTGCTGGTCGTGCTGGACAGCTGGGAGCACGCCTTCATGGTGGACTACGGGATCAAGCGCCCGGACTACATCAACGCGTTCCTGGAGAACATCAACTGGGCGGAAGTGTCCAAGCGGTTCGCCAAGTAAATAATCCGGTAGTGAATCAAAGGGGGGCTCCGGACGGAGCCCCCCTTTGATTCATGGGCCGCGGCGCAGGGTCAGGACGGCGATCTCCGGCCGGCACCGGATCCGGATGGGGATCGAGGTGACGCCCAGGCCCCGGGTCACGAACAGCTGGGCGGCGCCGTCCCGGAACAGGCCCGAGACATAGGGCGTGAATTCCTCCGCGGCGTTGAAGAAGGGGCGGAGGTCCACCTGCCCGCCATGGGTGTGGGCGGCCAGGGTGAGCCGGGCCCGCTCCCGGATGAACTCCGGCCACATGACCGGGGAATGGCCGATCCCGATCCGGAACCCCTCGGGCCAGGGCTTGCCTTTCCAGGCCGGGCTCGGGCTGTCGGGATAATGGGGATCCAGGTAGTTCGCGCCAAATAGCAAAAGCCGCTGATCGGCCCGTTCGATGGCCATCGCCTCGTTCTCCAGCATCACCCAGCCATGGCGGCGAAGGCGTTCGGCCACTTCGTCCCGCCGGGAATGCAGATCATGGTTGCCCAGGATCCCGATCCGGCCATCCGGTGGGTTCACCTGGGCAAAGGCCACGCCCGTGCGTTCCGCCTCTTCGCCCCGGAAGGCGATGAAATCCCCTGCCCCGATCAGGAGATCGCAGTGCTGGTCGGCGACCGCGGTCGCCCAGCGGCGCAGGGTCCGGGTGCCGGCGTAGGGGCCGGCGTGGATGTCGCCGATCAGGGCGATCCGGTAACCCTCGAAAGCCGGTGGGAGATCGGGAAAGACCAGGGTCTCGCGGGTGATCGCCGGCGGGCCATAGGTCTCCCCCAGGCCCCAGCCATAGCCCAGGACGATCAGGGCGATGCCGACCACGCGAATCGTCCAGCGTCTCTGAGGCAGGAATTTCGACAGGCATTCCACGCCCACCACCGGCCCGAGCAGACAATGGATGGCGATCCAGGTGGCGATGGGGGAAAGCGACCAGAACCCTGAAACGGCGAGGCTCCGGTCATCCATCGCGAACCATATGCACCAGCCCAGATCCAGCCCGATCGCGAGGCCGGTCAGAAGCCCCCGCAGCCGCTTGGGGGCGAACGCCGCGCCGACGACCTGGACCGTCAGACCGGTGAGCAGGATGAGATGTTGGCCACTTCTCATGGATCAAGCCTATCCCGGTTGTTCATTTCGGCAGGATGAGCCGGGTGGCCGGATCGCCGATGAGCGGGAAGTGCCGGAGCAGGTCCACCGAGGCGCCCATCTTGTATGCCTTGATCCTGGCCTGGGTGACCAGATCGCCGATCCGGGTGTGGGCGGGGTTGAAGAGCTCCTGGAAGAAGGCCGTGCCCAGAAGGTCGTGGTCGGTCTGGTAGCCGAAGGAGCTGCAGCCCAGGACGCCCATGGTGCCGCAACCCGGGTAGGCGAGCATCGATTCCGCGAGGCAATAGTAGCCGACCATGCCGAAGTAGGCGTTCTCGCAGTTCAGCATGAGGCCGAGCACCGGGCTGGCGGCATTGGTCAGCAGCGGCAGGTCCCCGGCGTTGAAGACCAGCTTGCCGGACCAGTCGGCCACATCCCCGTGGCCATTGTAGGTGGCCAGGAACAGCCCCTTGTTCATGGCCGCGAGGATGTCGCCGGTGCACTTGCTGAAATCCGAATAGCTGGCCAGGTCGATCTGCTGGGCGGCCACGCCGGCGGGCAAGGTGGC
>Ga0316221_1000499_pt1 | contig 50739 bp, 51 predicted proteins | sample TBH18007metaG_FD_206003 | JGI IMG/M metagenome (GOLD analysis project Ga0316221, IMG submission 206003) | Freshwater microbial communities from Trout Bog Lake, Wisconsin, USA - TBH18007 | ecosystem: Environmental > Aquatic > Freshwater > Lake > Hypolimnion/Profundal zone | place: USA: Wisconsin... | reverse complement strand
TTTGCCTTAAAATCTTGGAATTCGAATAGATATTTGATGATACTTCCATATGCCGTTCGCGCACCCAGGTGTGGTATTCCCGATGTTGGTCACGGCCGGTTGAGTGCAATTCAGACTTTGGATCGAATTCTGATTTCGGAAAGGTAAATGTTCCTTCCTTTTTCGCTGGAGTTGGGGTCTCCAGTGGCGGCATCGAATCGGACTCTGTTTCTGTTGCGGAGCGGGTGAACGTAAAGGATCTCCTTTCTTCTGAGGCACAGGGCGTCTCCAGTGCTGGCATCGATTCAGGTGTTGGTGATGCCGATTCCTCGACGTAATCCGAGGGTGTGCCAACGTCAAGACGACGTGTTCCTGATGTCGACTGCTTGATAATTTTGCTGGTGACAAAGCACCCGGTTACCGTTCTGCTCGCGCCATTTTCGTCTGTCTTCGGTGCCAGTTTGGCCACCAGTGCCCCGGCTCTGTCGCCCTCGGTCGCACCGGATGCACCGGTAGTTTTTGAACTGCCAGTCGGTCTTTGACTTGGAAATAGTGTTAATTTACTTGGCTCCGGCGCACTGGTGGGTGCTGATGAACCAGTTCTGCTGGTGGACGAAAGTGGAGCCAGGTTTCTCAGTGCTTTCGATAAATGTGTGCCTAAGGCTGGCGCGCCTCTAAGAGGTATCATGGTGTTCTTCCTTTAATCTGAACAGGGTTCCAATGCCCTTGTGATTGAAATTTGAATACAGTTAAATTTGAAATCATTCTTCGATGAACAATTTCGAACGGATTATTGATTTGATGGATTCGCCCTGAAAATTGGCGAAAACTCGCTTCGGGGAATGGGGTAGCGGAATTACCCGACCCTGTTTTGACCTGCCTGGACAACACCAGCGCACCATCGGGCACAGCCCACCGTCCCGTAAAAATTGCTCCGTTATGACGCACTGCTGTCAGGTTTTGGAACGACTCCTGGTGAGGCTGCCATGCAATCGCACCCGGTGTGACGCAACGGGCATGGAACTTGCGTTTGGCGTTGATGATCTGACCGTTCCAGAACAATGTCAGCGCGTTCTGCAGACATTGCTTAAAGGCTTATACGTATGCACATTCTTATTTTGGGTTCTTCTGCCGGTGGTGGATTTCCGCAGTGGAACTGCAATTGTCACAATTGCGCCGGTGTGCGCAACGGCACTGTCAATGCGAAGAGTCGCACCCAGTCGTCGATTGCGGTGTCAGCGAATGGCACCGATTGGGTGCTGGTCAACGCCTCGCCTGAGATTCTGACGCAGCTGCACGCCACGCCGGCCCTGCAGCCAGCACGCGGCCGTCGGGACAGCGGCATTGCCGCGGTCATGCTGACTGACGCACAGATCGACCACGTGGCCGGACTGCTGATGCTGCGCGAAGGCAAGCCGATCCCGTTGTACTGTACGGCCTCGGTGTGGGATGACCTGACCGAGGGGCTGCCGCTGGTGCCGGTGCTGTCGTTTTACTGCGATGTGCAGTGGCATATTCTGGCGCCCAATCACTCACAGGTGCCGATGGAAATCCCAGGTATTTCCGGCATCAGTTTTACGCCCGTGATGTTGTTGAGCAAGGCGCCTCCCTATTCAACGCACCGGCATTCCTCGCAGCCCGGCGACAATCTGGGTCTGATCATCGAGAACAAGAAAAATGGCAAAAAGCTGTTTTATGCACCCGGACTGGGCAAGATGGAAGAGCACGTGCTCGCGGCGATGGCGGATGCCGACTGTGTACTGGTCGATGGCACGTTCTGGACTCGGGACGAAATGATCCAAAACGGCTTTTCTTCGCAACGTGCCGCAGACCTGGGGCATCTTCCGCAATCCGGTCCCGGCGGCATGATCGAGGTGCTGGATACGCTGACCCACCCCCGCAAAATTCTGACTCACATTAATAATACCAACCCGATACTGGATGAAGATTCGGGGCAGCGCGCAATCCTGACACAGCACGGCATCGAGGTGGCGTTCGATGGAATGGAGATCATTTTATGAGGTTAACCTGCCCGGATGGAACATTGTAACTGCTCCATTCCGGGACAGTGTCACACTCTGGAACACCGGGCGTGTGACAGCGCATTTTTCAGTGTTGAAATTAATCTTTTTAAAATCAATGAGTTATTCGCAATTTCTGCTTGGCATGGTTCCTGCGAATAGTAAATCGCCAAGATGGCAATTGCTCTATCAAAATTCATTCAGGAGACCAAGATGATCTACGCAGCCCCCGGTGCCGAAGGCGCCAAAATTCAGTTCAAAGCCAAATACGACAACTTTATCGGTGGAAAATGGGTTGCACCTGTCAAGGGTGAATACTTTGATGTGATTACACCCATCAACGGTAAACCTTTTACCAAAGCCGCACGCTCTTCGGCCGAAGATATCGAGCTCGCACTCGATGCTGCACATGCTGCTGCTGACAAATGGGGCAAGACCTCACCAACTGACCGTGCCAATCTGCTGCTTAAAATTGCTGACCGGCTGGAAGCCAATCTGGAATTGCTGGCGTATGCCGAAACCGTCGACAACGGCAAGCCGATCCGTGAAACACTCAATGCCGACATTCCGCTGACAGTTGATCATTTCCGTTATTTCGCCGGTTGCGTACGTGCCCAGGAAGGCGCGCTGAGTGACCTCGATGAAAACACCGTGGCTTACCATTTTCATGAACCGTTGGGCGTGGTTGGTCAGATCATTCCGTGGAATTTCCCGATCCTGATGGCCGCCTGGAAACTGGCACCGGCTATCGGCGCAGGCAATTGCGTGGTATTGAAACCAGCTGAATCCACCCCGATCAGCATCCTGATCCTGGCCGAGCTGATCGCTGATCTGCTGCCACCGGGCGTACTGAACATTGTTAACGGTTATGGCCGCGAAGCCGGTATGCCGCTGGCCACCAGCAAGCGTATCGCCAAAATTGCCTTTACCGGTTCCACCAGCACTGGCCGTGTCATCGCTCAGGCTGCCGCCAACAACCTGATTCCGGCTACGCTGGAACTGGGTGGCAAATCACCTAACGTCTTCTTTAAAGATGTCATGGACCGCGATGACGGTTTCCTCGACAAAGCCATTGAAGGTCTGGTGCTGTTCGCATTCAATCAGGGTGAAGTCTGCACCTGCCCGTCACGTGCACTGATTCATGAATCGATCTACGACAAATTCATGGAACGGGTATTGCCACGGGTAGCCGCCATCAAACAGGGTAATCCACTCGATACCGACACCATGATCGGCGCGCAGGCGTCCAAAGAACAGATGACTAAAATCATGTCCTATCTGGATCTCGGAAAACAGGAAGGCGCTGAGTTGCTGATCGGTGGCGCGCAGGCACACCAGACGGGTGACCTGGCAGGCGGCTATTATGTCCAGCCTACACTGTTCAAAGGCCACAATAAAATGCGCATCTTCCAGGAAGAAATTTTTGGACCGGTGCTGGCCGTGACGACGTTCAAAGATGAAGCCGAAGCACTGTCGATTGCCAACGATACGCTGTACGGACTGGGTGCCGGTGTCTGGAGCCGCGACGGCAATGTTGCTTACCGCATGGGTCGTGCCATCAAGGCCGGCCGGGTCTGGACCAACTGCTATCACGCCTATCCTGCGCATGCCACCTTTGGTGGTTACAAGGAATCCGGTATCGGACGCGAAACTCACAAGATGATGCTCGATCACTATCAACAGACTAAAAACCTGCTGGTCAGCTACAGTGAAAGCAAACTGGGATTCTTTTAAACGGATCTGCATCGATGTAACAAAAGGGGAAGCGATTCCCCTTTTTTTTTCACAGTGAGGCTGCCATGGTAGACAAAGTAATCGCCACAGAAGCGGCGTTGAATCTGATCGAGTTACTCAAGAAAAAGCATCACAATATTTTTTTCCATCAATCCGGCGGCTGTTGCGACAACAGTGCCGCCAACTGTTACGTGGTAGGTGACCTGACCATCGGTGCCGGTGACGAGTATCTGGGTGACATCGGCGGCTGTGCGTTCTATATCGGCAAAGCGCAGTACGAATACTGGAAGCATACCCAGCTCATCATTGATGTCATCGAAGGCACTGGCGGCACCTTTTCTCTGGAAGGATCGGAAGGGGTGGCGTTTCATACCCGCTCCAGATTGTTTACGGATGCAGAGAATCTGGAATTATTCGGCAGCCCGTAGCGTTAGCAGTCAGTCTTGTTGAAATCTTTCGATTGAAAGTACGGAGGGCGTGGGCTGGAATGCGTCGTAGGCTGGGATGCAATCCCAGCATCACCGGTTGAAATGCTGGGATTGCATCCCAGCCTACGACGCATCCCAGCCAACGATTGCATCCCAGCCAACGATTGCATCCCAGCCAACGGCGTCGCCATTCATGACACGGCAGGACTAGCTCTGCGTCATTTTCATGGGATCAACCCACAGATCAAACTGTTCCGACGTGACCAACCCAAGTTCCAGCGCAGCATGGCGCAGCGTTGTGTTGTCATGCTGCGCTTTTTTCGCAATCCGCGCGGCATTGTCGTAACCAATATGCCGGTTCAGCGCGGTAACCAGCATCAGATTGTTGTCCAGATTGCGGCGAATTATGTCGATATGGGGTTCGATGCCCGAGGCGCAATGCAGATCGAATGCCCTGCAACTGTCGGACAGCAGCGTGATACTTTCCAGTACGTTATGCACCATGACCGGCTTGTACACATTGAGCTGAAAATTGCCCTGAGAGCCGGCAAACGCCGTGGCAACATCATTGCCGAACACCTGCACGCACACCATGGTCAGTGCTTCACACTGGGTCGGATTGACCTTGCCCGGCATGATGGACGAGCCCGGTTCGTTTTCAGGTATCAGGATTTCGCCGATGCCGCAGCGCGGACCACTGGCCAGCCAGCGCACGTCATTGGCCATTTTCATCAGGGCGCCAGCCAGGGTGCGCAAGGTCGCCGAGGTATTCACCAGCGCGTCGTGGGCAGACAGCGAGAAAAACTTGTTGTCGGAGGAGCGGAACGGATAACCGGTCAACTCGGATATACGGGCAGCACAGGTCACACCGAAACGGGGATGCGCGTTCAAGCCGGTGCCAACGGCCGTGCCGCCAATGGCCAGATCATACAGACCGTTTAGCGCGTTCTTGACCAGAGCCAGTGCAAAATCAATCTGCGCAACCCAGCTGCCGATTTCCTGCCCGAGCGTGATCGGTGTGGCGTCCTGCAAATGGGTGCGTCCGGTTTTAACGATGCCGGCAAACTGTTCGGACTTGACCGCCAGCGTGTCGCGCAATGCCTGCACGGCGGGGAACAGGTTTTGAAACAGTTCAGTGACCACTGCAATATGCATGGCGGTCGGAAAAGTATCGTTGGACGATTGCCCGCGGTTGACGTGATCATTTGGATGCACCGGGATTTTTGAGCCGATCTGACCACCCATGAGCTCGATGGCGCGATTGGCGATGACTTCATTGGCATTCATGTTGGACTGGGTGCCGGAGCCGGTCTGGAACACCACCAGCGGAAAATGCGCGGTGAGCTTGCCATCGATCACTTCCTGCGCAGCCGCACCGATTGCCGTGGCCAGCTCTTGCGGTAATTCGCCCAGTTCCAGATTGGCCTGGGCCGCTGCCTTTTTCAGGATGCCCAGCGCATGAATCATCGAAAATGGCCATTGGTAGCGGTCGGTGCCGATAGGGAAATTGTCGATCGAGCGCTGGGTCTGGGCACCCCAGTACCGGTCCGCCGGGACTTCAATTTCCCCCATCGAGTCGGATTCAATGCGGAATGTGTCCATTTTTATGATCCTTCGATATGCGTTGACTGACGCACACTATAAGCCGATTTGCGGTTTGCCGGATCCTTTGATTCTGAAAATTCCGGCGCGCCGCAATAAGCCGTGACTACTATTCCTGCTGTGTCATGAACGGCGACCCCGTAGGCTGGGAAGAAATCCCAGCATTGCAACTGATCTCAATCTGGTGGTGCGTCAGTGTCGTGTCTCCTGGTGACAAGGCTTGCATGTTGAATCCTTTAGTTTGTTGCCAATCGCATTGTTCGATCGGAAGTTCTGACACAGTGGAGGTGACTTCGTTGCTGATTGACATAGTCCGGCAATTGAGCGAGCAACGCCGTTCAGGGTTTCTTGGGCATCGGCATAATTATTTTTTTGCCGGCAAAGTGAAATGATCGGTATCCGGCAATGCCGTGACATGAACGCCAGTCAGACAGGTGCTTTCAGCACCGGCAATCATCACCCCGGATTGATCCGCTCCCCCTTATCCCGCACATCTTTCATGATCTGAGCCAGATCGTTATTGAGTGCGCCACGGTACTGTTCGCGCGCGTAAATGCACATATCGATTTTTTCAGTCGCATTGATAAAGTTCAGTGGTTACCCCAAATTGCACGATGACGGACTGGAAACTCTGAACACAATGTCCGGATGTCTTGCGGTAACGGTCAGTTTTGGGAGGGGAAATGTGAACGCTTTCATGTCAGGCATTGCAGTGACCAGTCGGCCCGCCAGGCAACTGGTCTCGACCTGAACAGTGACGGTATTGAGGATGGTCTGCTGCCAATAGCTGTCCCTGCGCTGTACCATGCCGGATTGATTGCTGATTAATTCGCTGGCAGCAGTGATTTCAAACCAGATGTTCAACAGGGTCGCATCGGTGAAAATCGCCTGGGCGAGGTTGGCGCGCGCCAGACAGACGTTGACAAACCTGGCACCTGTGAAATCGCCGCACTCCATATTCAGACTGTCCATGGCGATATTGTGAAAGGACGCACCTTTGGCGGACACCCCTTTGAGATTGATATGCGTTGGAGAACACAGATTGAGATCGGTCAGCGCGACTGAGTCCAGATTAATCTGCTGTTCTCTGGTCTGCAGGTCGTCCACGATTTGCACCAGATACGGTTTAAGCAAGTACCGGTAATAGCCAAGCGAATGAACGAAGTCGGTCGCATTGAAAAATATTTTTTCCTTGATGTGCGGTTCGCATTCCGTTGAAGGTGATGTCAACGCAAATTCAATATTGTTGATGATCTGTTGATTGGCTTCGTTGGCGATTGCGTGATCATTGCTGTCGAGCTCGAGTTGTCTGGTCGCCAGCGAAAAATCGGGAATTGCCATCTGGCTGATCAGGTCAGACACCACCAACGGAAATTCCGGCACGACTTTGGATAGTTCGGCACTGGCCTGAATCTGTCGTTGGGTAAGTGAATAATTCCCTGATATTCCGCCGTTCATGTCCATTCCCTTAATGCCGCAGCCGAATTCGACTGGGTGGCGTATTCTCGTCAAGATGGCCTGTTTACTCCATGCAGGTATTTACTTATGGACATATTTGATCTTTGCTGGTTCCAAATTGCAACAAGGCGGGTGGTGTGGGCTATTTCTCCACTACCCGCGTTGCGGGCAGTGTGAAATTGTCACGGTCCGGTTGCGCAGTGACTTTCTCCCCCTCCAGAAAGGTCATGCTCACCACAGCATCCCGTTCAACTATTTTTCCCGGTTGTTCAATAATGTCGGTGCATTGAACAATGCCAGACTGATTGCCCCTGAGTTCACTGGCACCGGTGCTGCCAAAACTGACATTGGAAAAACTGGCGTCGGTGATGGTGGCGTTATCGAGGCAGGTCCACTGCAGCGAACAATCGACAAATTTGGCACCGCTGAAATCCGCGCCGGCCATTTTTAAAAAATCCAGTTTGACATGATTGAAGCTTGCACCTTTGGCTGACAAACCATCCAGACGGAAATCCGCCAGGAAGTTCAACTTCAGATGGTCGAGGCAAACGCCATCCAGATTGATCTGCAGTCCATGGCTAACGATGGATCCAATTATCTCAACCAGATACGGTTTAAGAATGCCGCTCGATTCCATCTGTTCCGTGGCATGGATAAAAACAATGGATTTGATGGAAGGCATGCATTCGCTGCTGGACGCAGTCAGAGCCAGCTCGATCGATGCAAGGATTTTCTGGTTTCTTTGATTCTTGATTACGCCACCTTTGTCATTGATTTCCAGTGGCTGCGTAGCGAAATAAAAATCAGGTATTGCCATTTGGCTGATCAATTCCGTAATGACGGATGGAAATTCGGCTAATGCTTCGGATATTTTCCTGTTGGTTAGCGTCTGTTGGACGGTAAGACTGGGCGTTCGTGGTGACAGGCCATGCATGTTGGGTTCTTTCTGAATATGAAAAATGGATTCCCGCTCCAATCTGCGGGAATGATGGTGGTAAGGGGGTAAGGGCTAGTCAAAAAAAGAGAAGGTCTTGTTCGCAGGCAGTGTGAATTTTTCCATGTCAGGTTTTGCTGTAATCCCTTCGCCAGTCAGATCTAAATCAACATCGCACACGCCACCTTTCCATAATTGGCACTTTTTAATGCCGTGCTGATTGCCGGTCAGTACCGCGCATCCGACCATAAAGAATGAACTATTTGAAAATACGGCGCCGGAGATGTCAGCCTGGTTCAGTGTGGAATAACTCATTGCGGTGTCGGTAAAAGTTGCTCCCGTCAAATCGGCGTCGTTCAGCGTCACTCCGCTCATGCGTATTGAAAGAAAAGACGCTCTTTTAGCCGAAATGCCGGTCAGATCACATTGTTTCCGATGATCGATGACCAGATTGACCAGTTCGACATCGTCAAGATTGATCCTCCGCCCATCTTTGTGCAATCTGTCAATGATCTCAAACAGATAGGGTCTGACGATTCTGGTGGATTTTTTAGGTTCAGATGCAGTAACAAAAATTTGCGCCTTGTACGCCGGGTGGCATTCGTCAGAAGGTGAAGTAAGTGCCAGTTCAATGTGGTCAACGATGCGCTGATTGTGTTCGTTCGGGATAATTTTACCCTGGTCATCGAGTTCCAGTTCCAGCGTCGCAATGGAAAAATCAGGGGTAGCCATCTCGCTGATCAGATCGGACAGCGTTGTTGGCATGTCCGACAGGGCTTGCGATATCTGTGCGCTGATCTGTTGCTGTCTGGGCGTTAATGTGTGGTTTATGGGGAATGTTCCAATCATGTTTTATCCTTTCAATGGGCCAGGTCAACGCACCCGTTACGGTTTGGCCAGTTAAAATTGGTAGCGCTTAGGCAGTGTCATCCGTTCCGCGCCCGGTGTTCCAGTAACCTCGCTGCCAAAAAGAAACGATCTTTTGACGTTGAAATGGCCACGTCCCCAGGTCTCCACTTCCGTGTTGGTTCTGGCGCATCTGAAAACAGCCATCTGATTGCCGCACAGTCCGCATGCTTCGGTGGAGTAGAAGCGCACATTCGTCAACGTGGCATCGGTAATATCTGCCTCACTGATGTCGGTATATTCCATGCTGGTATTAAAAAAGTGGGCGTGCGTGAAATCGGCCCGGACCATTTTGATCGCGCCAAAAGTGACGTCACTAAAGGTAGCCCCTCTGGCCGAGATGCCGGTCAGGTCGATACAGGGATTCCTTTTTATTGTCACAGAGCGCAGCATGATCTGGTCCAGATTGATTTGTTGCTGTCTGGCTGTCAATCCTTCCAGTATCGCAATCAGATACGGCCTGAGTATTGGGCTCATTGGCGTGTGCATCGTTGCATTGATAAATATGGCTGTTTTAATGGCCGGATCACACACTGACGAGGGTGACGTCAATGCGGATTCAATACAGGCGGTAATTTCCTGATTGTGCTGATTCTGGACCACGTCCCCGCGCACATCCAATTCCAGTGGTTGCCTGGCCAGCTCAAAACTGGATGTGGCCATCTGGCTGATCAGATCGGACAGCGAGGTTGGAAAACTGGGCAATGCCTGGGAGATTTCAGTGCTGAGTCGCGCCTCAATGCGCGTGAGTGATTTATTGACTGGTGATACGCTGTGCATCCTGGGTCCTTTCACAGGCCGTGGGTCGTGGTGATGTTCCGTGCATGTCGATTCTTTCCATTGTTCAGTTATCAGGTCAGTCGCGAGTTCTCATGTTGCCGCCATGGTCGATTGCGTGACGTCATAGTCAATTTCACTGAACAGCAAACTCTTCGGACAAATTTTTGTTATGGTCGCCTGATCGTAATTCGACTCCATGCAATCCAATTCAATTCCATCAATCAGCAGTGATAATTTATTCGTGGCGAGTTCGTATTTACAGACATACCTGAATCGATTTTCCTCATTGGCTAATTGCTGTAAAGCCCCAAAATGCCGTATTTTTTCCTGCATGCCGGTCGCACTGTACAAAGCATTGAACACGTTGTCGCTGTCGTCCACGCGGTCGCTCCTGCCATCTGAGGTCAAAGGGCAGGTGGCTCGGAACTGGGCAGGAATTTGACTAAAGTGGATGGGGAGTTCATATTCCGGCGATTTGACGAGATGACGATTGTTCTGGCCCGCAAAAACGCGCAGTTGATCTGCGCTGGATGGCGACATGTCTATCGTATAGCCAACCTTGATCAACCCTTTGAGCAGCGTAAAATTATCCCGAACCTTTGCCGTGTTGGCGATTTTTTGATCGATACTGGTTTCGGCGCTCAGGTTTGCATTTTCAAGCTGCACGATATCGAACAGCAATCCCAATGCCTTTCTTTGATTGCCATCGTTAAAGCAGTCAACAATGACGTCCCAGACCGACATGGTCTTGCTGATAACTGCTTCCTTTTCCTTCGCATTGGTCAGGCGGAACGTATCGATGACGTTGGTATGAATACTGCGTGAAAAAAAGCCGCCCCTGATTCCTACTTGCATGATTGTCCTCTCAAGATATTGGTGTGATCAAAAATGTGCAGTCCAGACGGAGAAGAAATTCTTGCCGTTGAACCAGCGCCAGCGAGATCATCGTTGTAAAGTTGGGGGTGTGCCTATCAGGTGTAACCCTGACAGCGGCCTGATGCGCTCCGGTTGGCTGTTTCAATAATGGGCGCAGGCTAAAAGGAATCAGGCCAGGGAGTCTGTTCCCGGTGCGTCGGCAATGTGAACGGGGCAGTGTCCGGTCTGGCGCTGACGTCTACTCCGGTCAGGCAGACTATGTCAAACAGCAGCTGTATCCCGTTCCACTTTTTTCCTGCTTCAAAACCGTCTTTGTGTCGATACAGGTCGGACTGATTGCCACTCAGCTCGCTGGCCTGAGTTTTTCAAAATTGCACGTCGGTCAATAGTGCTTCGGGAATCAGGGCGGGTTCCATCCTGATATTTACGGAGGGACTTCTGTTACCGGCGCGTGTACGCGTTGCTGAAAATGGCAAGGTGGGCAGTTACAACAGATTTTTAAGGGCCGGGGGCAATGCCGGAAATGCAAACTCGAAACCCAGCGCCTGCAGTGCTGCCGGCACCACGCGCTGACCTTCCAGCAGCAAGGCCGCCTGCTCGCCCAGCAGCACCTTGACCGGCAGTGCGGGCGTAGTCAGCAAACATGGCCGGTGCAGGATGCCGGCTGCGATCTGCATGAACTGTTTTTGGTGCACCGCTTGGGGTGCCGTGAAGTTGAATGCCAGTACCGGTTGTGCCAGCGCTGGCTGGTTCCATAAAAATGCCATGGCGCGCAGAATATCCTCAACATGGATCCACGATAACCATTGCGCCCCGCTGCCCAGCGCGCCACCCAGTCCCAGCCGGACGGGCAGCATCATCAGCGGCAGTGATCCCTGTTTGCCCAGCACAAAACCAAAGCGCATGAGTCGCACCGCTACGCCGGACCGGCTGGCCTGCGCAGCGCACTGTTCCCATTCCTGACACAGCTGTGACATGAAGATGGCCTGGGCAGGGTTGTCCTCGCTCAGTTGAGCATCGTCACCTTGCGGTTGAATGCCGTAATAGCCGATGGCCGAGGCGGACAGCAGCAGGCGCGGTTTGGTTTGGGCCCGTGCGATCCAGTCGATCACGGTTTGGGTCAGACCAATGCGACTTTGCCGCAACACGGCTTTGCGGTGCGCGCTCCAGCGCGCGCCGAGTATGCGCGCACCGGCCAGGTTGACGATGACATCGAAATGACAGTCTGGTGGCAACGTGTTTAACGCGGCAACGCACTGCACCTTGCCGTTGAAGAGTTTGCCGGCACTGGCCGGGTTGCGGGTCAGCACCGTAATCAGTTTGCCGTTGGCGAGCAAGGTGCGCACCAGCAGCCGGCCGATGAATCCGGTGGCGCCGGTGACCAGAACATGTTCCGGGCTGGTGTCAAACAGGTTCGACATTTGAACTTTTCTGCAGTGGGATATTCGCCCCATTGTAATCCAGGTATTTGATGAGCAGTTGTTTCGTTATCCTGACCAGATGTCGGTAGAAATACGAATTGGTTTAATTCCAATCCGGTTGCAGCATGTGAGTGGCCCCAGCCTGCGGGGTCGCCGTTCATGACACAGTAGGTCTAGACAAACAGCGCACCAAATCCCCGCGCGGCCAGTTCCGGATTGTCCGTCATGTAAACACTGCTGATGGCCGCCACCATGTCCGCACCGGCTGCAATTAAAGGTGGGCAGTTTTCAATGGTCATGCCGCCAATCACCACCACTGGCAGGGGAATTTCCTGTCTGGATTGCGTGACAATGCCAAACGGTGTCGTGACCGGATATTTTTTGATGCGCGACGGATAAAAACCGCCAAAGGCCACATAGCTCGCACCTTCCTGGTGGGACCGGTGCGCCAGCTGCAGATCGCCGTAGCACGAAGCGCCAACGATTTTATCCGGGCCGACGGCTGTTCTGACTTCGGCCACTGATGCATCGGTACCGCCGACGTGGATGCCATCGGCATCGAGTTCCAGACATAAATCCACATAATCGTTGATGATGAACAGGCAGCCGTAGCGCCGGCACAGTTGCTGTAAAGCGCGGGCCTGCTGCAATCGCAGCGCCGCGTCGGCCGACTTGTGACGGTACTGCAGAATGGTTGCGCCGCTCTTCAAGGCCTGTTCACTGCAGGCCAGCATTTTTGCAGTGTCGTCCCAGTCGGGTGTAACCAGATACAGTCCGGATAGCTTAGTCATGATGTGCTCTATTTCGTTCAGGTATGCGTTGGCCATCAGCGATGGCGTAAGAACTCTGCAAGGCATGGTAACAATATTGCTGTGCCGATTCGAGTGCGGCAGGCAAGGAATTTCCACAGGCCAGTTGCCCGGCAATTGCCGAAGCGACGGTACAGCCGCTGCCATGAAAACTGCCTTCCAGGCGTGGCCATTGCCAGCTGGTGCTCTCATTTTGATGGAACCAACTATTGGTTACCATGGCGTCGCTGGCGTGCCCGCCTTTAATCAGTATATCGGCACCGTGTTGCATTAATTGCTGAGCCTGTTCTTGCACGGTCTGGGCCGTTGGACAAAGTCTGGCCGCTTCCGGCAGGTTGGGCGTGATCAAAGTCGCGATCTGTAACAGCGGTCCCAGCGCTGCAACGGCATCTTCGGTCGACAGCGCATCACCATGGCCACTGGCCAGCACCGGGTCGAGGATCACCGGTACGTTTGGATGGCGGGTGGTATACGCCGCAATCCAGCCGGCCAGTGCCACGGCATTGTTGCGGTTGGCAATGATGCCGATCTTGATGGCGCGGATGCTGATTTTGTCAGCCAGCACCTGTGCCTGTTGCAGGATCAGTTCGGCCGCGACCGGATGCACGGCAAATACCCGGTCATTGTCCTGCACCGTGATGGCGGTAATGATGGGTAAGGCGTGCGCACCCTGCGCGGCAATGGCTCCGATGTCGGCTGAAATGCCGGCGCCACCGCTGGGGTCGCTGCCGGCAAAAACCAGGACACAGGGCTTCATTTAAACGACGCGCCCGGCCATTGGTGAAGAGGGGGAGGCGGCAAATTTTTTCGGCATGCGGCCGGCCAGATACGCTTGTCGACCGGCTTCCACCGCCAGCTTCATGGCGCGTGCCATGCGAATTGGATCCTGTGCGCAGGCAATTGCGCTGTTCATCAGCACGCCGTCACAACCGAGTTCCATGGCAATCGCCGCATCTGAAGCAGTGCCGACGCCGGCATCGACCAGCACCGGCACGGTAGCGCGTTCGATGATCAGTGCCAGATTCCACGGATTCAGAATGCCCATGCCCGAGCCGATCAGCGAAGCCAGCGGCATGACTGCCACACAGCCGATGTCTTCCAGCATTTTGGCCTGGATCGGATCGTCGCTGCAGTACACCATCACCTCGAACCCTTCTGCGACCAGCGTTTTGGCGGCGATCAGGGTTTCGGGCATATTCGGGAACAGGCTTTTTTCATCGCCCAGCACTTCGAGTTTGCACAGCTTTTGCCCGCCCAGCAATTCACGTCCGAGTTGCAGCGTGTAGATTGCATCTTTGGCGTTGTAGCAGCCGGCGGTATTGGGCAGAATGGTGTAGCGCGACATCGGCACGGCATCGAGCAGACTCGGCGCATTCGGATCCTGACCAATGTTGACGCGTCGGATTGCCACCGTGATGATATCGGCGCCGCTGGCTTCAGTGGCCAGCCGGGTCTGGTCCAGATCTTTGTATTTGCCGCTGCCGACCAGCAGGCGTGAATTGTAGGTTTTGCCGGCGATAGTAAATTGTGACATGGTGGTCCTGGTGTGAAAGTTAGCCGCCGCCGATGGCGCGCACCACATCGACGATATCGTGGGTCTGCAATTGATATTCCTGCCAGCGCCCGCGGGCAATGACATTACGGTTGACTGCTACCGCAATGGCCTTGTCAGACATGTTCAACTCCGCCACCAGCGCGGCGACGGTCTGCTGCGCGAGCAGGCGATGGGGTGTTCCGTTGAGTACGATTTCCATGATTACTGTTTGTGATAAATTTCTGCGCCGGTTTTGATAAATTCCACCGACTTGACTTCCATACCTTTTTTGAGCGCGGCGATTTCGCTGATGCCCTGCTGCGCTGCATACTCACGCACTTCCTGCGTGATTTTCATCGAGCAGAAATGCGGGCCGCACATCGAGCAGAAATGTGCCACCTTGGCCGAATCCTTGGGCAGGGTTTCATCGTGGAATTCACGCGCCTTGTCCGGGTCCAATCCGATATTGAACTGATCGTCCCAGCGGAATTCAAAGCGTGCCTTGGACAGTGCATTGTCGCGGATCTGCGCGCCCGGATGACCCTTGGCCAGATCGGCCACATGCGCGGCAATCTTGTAAGTGATGATGCCATCCTTGACGTCGGCTTTATTGGGCAGACCCAGATGTTCTTTCGGCGTGACGTAACACAGCATGGCCGTGCCGTACCAGCCAATGGTGGCCGCACCGATACCGGAGGTGATGTGGTCATAGCCTGGTGCGATATCGGTGGTCAACGGTCCGAGTGTATAGAACGGCGCTTCGTAACACTGTTCCAGTTGCAGATCCATGTTTTCCTTGATCAGGTGCAGCGGCACGTGGCCCGGGCCTTCGATCATCACCTGTACATCATGCTTCCAGGCGATCTGGGTCAGTTCACCCAGGGTTTTCAGTTCGGCCAGCTGCGCTTCATCGTTGGCATCGAAAATCGAACCGGGCCGCAAGCCGTCACCCAGACTGAACGACACGTCATAGGCTTTCATGATTTCGCAGATGTCTTCAAAGTGGGTATACAGGAAGGATTCTTCATGATGCGCCAGGCACCATTTGGCCATGATCGAACCGCCGCGCGAAACGATGCCGGTCAACCGTTTGGCAGTCATCGGTACATACTGCAATCGCACGCCGGCGTGGATGGTGAAGTAATCCACACCCTGTTCCGCCTGCTCGATGAGGGTGTCGCGGAAAATCTCCCAGGTTAAATCTTCGGCCTTGCCGTTGACCTTTTCCAGCGCCTGATAAATTGGCACGGTACCGATCGGCACCGGTGAATTGCGGATAATCCATTCGCGCGTTTCGTGGATGTGCTTGCCGGTCGACAGATCCATGACATTGTCGCCACCCCAGCGGATCGCCCAGGTCATTTTTTCGACTTCTTCGCCGATTGACGATGTCACTGCCGAATTGCCGATGTTGGCGTTGATCTTGACCAGGAAGTTACGGCCGATAATCATCGGCTCAACTTCCGGGTGATTGATGTTGGCCGGAATGATGGCGCGACCGCGTGCGATTTCGGAGCGTACGAATTCTGGTGTGATCGTGGTCGGTATCGAGGCGCCGAAATGCTGACCCGGATGCTGGCGGCCCATCAGGTCGGCCAGTTTGTTGCCCATGACACCGGAGGCACGCAGGTTGTCCAGATACTGCTCGCGCTGCATGTTTTCGCGGATCGCCACGTATTCCATTTCCGGCGTGATGATGCCGGCGCGTGCGTAGTGCATCTGGCTGACATTTTTACCGGCGCTGGCGCGGCGTGGCAGACGTTTCAGGTTGAAGCGCAGTTCGGTCAGTTTCGGGTCGTGCAGCCGCTCCACACCATAGGCAGAGGAGGGGCCGCTGAGTACATCACTGTCGTTGCGCTCTTCAATCCAGGCCGCGCGCACCGGTGCCAGACCGGAACGGATATCGATTTTGACGTTCGGGTCGGTGTAGGGACCGGAGGTATCGTAGACATAAATCGGCGGATTGGTTTCAAAGCCAAACGAGGCCGGGGTATCCGACTGACTGATTTCACGCATCGGCACCTGGATATCGGCACGGCTGCCCTGCACATAAATCTTGCGCGAATTCGGCAAGGGGGCAATCGCTGCGGCGTCAACCGTGGCAGTCGCAGAGAGGAATTTGGGAATGGCGTTCATGGTGCTTCCTAGTTTGTAAGTGAATTACGGCGCAGGGAAGCGTGAAGGACAGACCGATGGCCTGTTACAGCGTGCTTCCCTACGCTGGCATTATCCAGATCAGGTCAAGGGTATTTCTCACCTGCTTCAATATTTTGCAGGACCCCTAGCTAGCCGACATTATAGTCAACTATGTCCGTTTCCGGCTTTCTGTTTGACAGTCTTTTTAGCTGCCTTTTCAATATAACAATTGTCATGTAAAAAACGCATCGCCAGATGCAGATCATGATCCCAGTCATCCAGCAGGTACAGTCGCGCCTGTTCGCAAAACTCGTCCCAGTCCAGCAGCAGGCTTTCCTGTTTTTCATGTGGCGCATGCAGTTGGATGAACTGGCTGGCCAGTTCCGGCTGAAATCCGTCTTTACGTACCTTTTTGATCAGATTTTTCGCACCGGTTTCAGTCAGGCTGTTTTTGCCCGGCATGGCACAGGCGATACACAGCAGTACGGTAAATATGGCATCGATATCGCTTTTGCCTCGGGTGTATTTGCTCCACTCTTTGGACACCAGTGCATCGTAGCGTGCCACATCGTGTTCATCCTGTTCGACGATGAAATAGCGCGCTGACAGTTTGCCGATGAGGATATCCAGAGGTATCGCCGTGTCGCTGATCAATGGCCGGTCGTTGCTGTCCATCTGGCTGTGTACCTGCCTGAGCAGTTCGAGTTCGTCTGCGCTGAATTCGCCAGCCAGCGTGCCTGGGCTGGTCGGTGTTTTTTTGCGCAGCTGGCTCAGAATTTCAGCGAACCCCAGCAGGTTGATCGTGACAGCATGCTGTGGGCCGGCAATCGACATCAGTAATACGGTGCGGATCAGGGCATCGGCTTCGCAGTGCTGTTCCTGAGTGACGGCATCGGTGAGTCCCAGCGTCTTGCCCAGTTTTCTGGCCAGCCGGATTTTGGCCTGATTCTGTTCGCGTTCGGTTCTGGCCAGGCGATAGTCGTCAACCGTCTTTTTACGCGACCAGAATTCCAGAAAATCTTCTACCCGACCCTGCTCAAACTTGCCCAGAATGGCATATTCAGGCAGGGCGAACAGTTCCTTGATCAGGTTTGAGCCACCGCGTGACAGCGCCAGAATGGTGTTGTCGCGGATCTGGCGTGCTGCCGTGTCCAGGTCACCCTCACTGGTTTCGAACAGGTACAGGCTGATCAGCTGTACCATGCGGTCCTTGGCCAGTTCCAGTTCGGCGCGCAGATAGGGTGACCCGAAAGCGGTCGCAATCTGTACCAGTCCCTTGGGTGCATCGGCAGCGATGGCGTCGAGCTTGGCATCGTCGATCAAACCCATCTGTACGCCGTGGCGCAGGGCTTTTTCAAAAAAAGGCCGGTTCTCATAACCGGCAATCTGGAATGCTGTCATTGCTTCGGTATGTGAATTCGTCACAGTGCGGATTCTTCCTGCAAACCTTCGAAGTCCGGCCGGTCCTGGTTTGGCATTGGTTTGTCGTTATCCAGTACGCCTTCGGGCAATTCTTCCATTGATTCCATGAAGGCATCCTGGGCAGCCAGTTCTTTTTTGAGCCGCGCGCGCAGTTTCAGCAGCACTTCCCGGAAAATGTCCGGATGCTGGTAGCGCAAAATCACGGTGACTTCCTGCCAGTCATGGTCTTCGAAATTGGTCATGTCGAGCGGCGATGACTGCGGTTCGTTGTCGCGGGTCAGGTTGAGCAGGTCGTCGTCGATGGCCTGGGTTTTGTTTTCATCGCTGTATTCAAACAGGTCGAAGGTCGCGTAGCGGTAAAAAAATTCGATGCGTTCGGTGCGTTCGGCCAGATAATCTGCCAGCGCTTCGTAGCCGCCTTCGACTTCGCTGATGGCATACAGAAATTCGGACGGGGCGGCGTCGGCGCGAAAAATGACGGAATTGATCATGCCGCGCAGCTGTTCATGGCTCAGATCGGCGTAGCGTTTTTCCAGCACCACGGCTTTGGCAAACTGTTGCGGTGTGACCAGCAGATTGACCAGCGATTCCTTGGAACAGTCGTATTCGCGGATGATGGCCAGCAGATCCTTGGCTGGAAACTGATCCAGCGCGACCACGAGTGCCGAATCGCCCTCGGTTTCGGCCAGCGTTGCCAGCGCGTGTTCAGCGCCGGCGATATCGCCGGATTTGATTAATTTCTGGGCTTGTACTAAGGCAGGCACGCTCATGATTCTGAATCCTTTATTGGGTATTCGCAGGCCGGGATGAAATCCCAGCATTGCAGTCGGTGAAGCTGGGATTTTATCCCAGCCTACGTATTCGCCAAATTGTCTTATTCTTTGCGGTCAAAACCCTGTTCGGCCAGGAAATCGGCACCAGCCTTGTCCAGATCAAACTCATTGGCGTCGCCGTCATGGCTGACGACGTCGTCCGAACTGAGCAGCTCGTCGTTGTGGTCGTGATCCAGTTCTTCCTGCTCGTGCTCCAGATCCTCGTCATCCTGATCCAGTTTTTCTGCAACCGGTGCGGTGGATTCCTGACCATGTTTCATCAAAAATTCCAGACCCACGGTGGTGGCCAGAAAGTGCTCGCCGGCCGGGTCTGTGAGCACGATGGCAATCAGACTTTCTGCCCAGGGCTCGATGGTGACGGCATGTTGCAGCGTAGCCCAGCCCGGCAGGCTGGGGGATTCTTTGGCGACCAGCGCTTCGAGCGATTTCCTCTGTTTGAAAACGAAGCCGCCGTGAAACGCTGCGGCCACCATTTCCGGCGCAAATTTCATCATCGGCAGCAACTGCTGCATCTGTTTGCGTTTGGTATTGAGGCGCGCCTTGAGGACGTTGTTGCCCTCGGAATCGGTGCGCAGATCGTCCAGTTCGGCCTGGTAGGACGATGCCAGACCGCCAAAATAACGTGAGATTTTCAATTCAGTACTCCTGATACATAATTCGACCAGATTTCCTGGGCAGTTTCCAGCGGTACTTCGAGCAGATTGCGTCGCCGGTTGTCGTCGTAGTCGGCGCGTTTGGCCGGGTCCGACAAGACGTCATACGCCTCGCGCACAGCCCTGAATCTGGCCGGCGCCAGTTCCGAGTTGTTACGGTCCGGATGGAATTCCGACGCTTTTTGCCGGAATGCCTTTTTAATGTCATCCGCTGACGCCGTGCTGTTCAAGCCCAGGACGGCGTACAGGTCAATATCAATGCTCATGGTCGTCGTGTTCGCCATGGTCATGTCCATGGGCACCGTGCACATGGCCGTGTGCAATCTCTTCTTCTGTGGCAGCGCGCACTTCCAGCACCGTGGCTTCAAAACGCAGTGGCATGCCGGCCAGCGGATGATTGCCATCGACGGTGACCTTGCCCGCGTCGATCTGGGTAATGCGGAACTGCAGCGCGCGGCCGGTTTCGGGGTCATGGGTTTCAAACATCATGCCGACTTCGATATCAGGCGGGAACAGGCCAACTTCTTCTTCCCGGACCAGACCGGCGTCGATTTCACCAAAGGCTTCCTCTGCGCGCATGCTCACTTTGACCACATCACCGACGGCACGGCCTTCGAGCGCCGCTTCTACCGGAGGCAGAATGTTGTCATAGCCGCCATGCAGATACACGATAGGTTCGACGTTTTTGTCGATTAACTGATTGTCCTTGTCGAACATGCTGTAGTTCAGGCTGATAACGGTGTTTTGAGAAATTTTCATAATTTGGTATGTGTGTGGTGGTTTGAGCCTGGGTGCAGCTTCGCAGTGGTCAGGCGATCAGGCTGATTCTGATGATGTAAAACGCAGCATTGTAGCAGAGCCGGTCGCCATTATACTCCTCGTGCTCAACGCCAATTTATCCGCGGTCAAAACAAAAGGTGGTGAATTGCAGTGGCTTTTTGGCAAGTTCGAGAGACTACTCGTACTCAACAACAGCTATCAGCTTTATAATCACCGCTTCTCAAAATAATCAAGAATCACACCATGACGGAATTAGCAAAGTCTTTTGAACCCGCAGAAATCGAAAAAACCTGGCGCACTCTGTGGGAGCAGCGCGGCTACTTTGCCGCCTCCATGGACAGCAGCAAACCGGCCTTCTGCATCCAGCTGCCGCCACCGAATGTCACCGGCACCCTGCATATGGGGCATGCCTTCAATCAGACCATCATGGATGGTTTAACCCGTTACTACCGCATGCGCGGCTTCAATACCACGTGGGTGCCGGGTACCGATCACGCCGGTATTGCCACCCAGATCGTGGTGGAACGCCAGCTGGATGCGCAAAAAGTTTCCCGTCACGATCTGGGTCGCGACAAATTCGTTGAAAAAGTCTGGGAATGGAAAGAAAAATCCGGCTCGATCATCACCGGTCAGATGCGCCGGATGGGCGCCTCAGCCGACTGGCAGCGTGAATATTTCACCATGGATGAACCGCGTTCCAAAGTAGTCGCCGAAGTCTTTGCCCGTCTGTATGAGCAGGGTCTGATCTATCGCGGCAAACGTCTGGTGAATTGGGATCCGGTGCTGGGCACGGCCGTGTCCGATCTGGAAGTGGTTTCGGAAGAGGAAGACGGGTCGATGTGGCAGATCCGCTATCCGTTTGCCGATGGCTCAGGCCATTTGACGGTGGCTACCACCCGTCCTGAAACCATGCTCGGTGACGTGGCTGTGGCAGTGGATCCGACCGATGAACGTTATTCCCATTTTGTCGGCAAAACCCTGAAACTGCCGCTGACCGGCCGCCTGATTCCGGTCATTACCGATGAATACGTGGACAAGGCGTTTGGTACCGGCTGCGTAAAAATCACGCCGGCCCATGACTTCAACGATTACGCCATCGGGCAGCGCCACAACCTCGAGAAAATCAGCATCCTGACGCTCGATGCAAAGATTGTGGATGAGGCCCCCGAAGCCTATCGTGGCCTGGACCGTTTTGCGGCGCGTAAAAAAATCGTGGCCGACCTTGATGCGCTTGGCTTGCTGGAGTCCGTCAAGCCACACAAACTGATGGTGCCGCGCGGTGACCGTACCGGCGTGGTGATTGAACCGATGCTCACTGACCAGTGGTTCATGGCGATGAGCAAACCGGCGCCGGAAGGCACGTATTTCCCCGGCAAATCGATTGCCGAAGTCGCACTGGAAAAAGTGGCCAGTGGTGAAGTGAAATTTGTGCCGGAAAACTGGAGTACCACGTACAACCAGTGGCTGGGCAATATTCAGGACTGGTGTATTTCGCGTCAGTTATGGTGGGGTCATCAGATTCCGGCCTGGTATGGTGAAGACGGCCAGATTTTTGTGGCGGCCACGGAAAGTCAGGCCCAGGCCAAGGCACAGCAGGCCGGCTATACCGGTCTGCTGCGCCGTGATGAAGATGTGCTCGATACCTGGTTTTCTTCGGCACTGGTGCCATTCTCCACCATGGGCTGGCCGGAACAAACGCCCGACCTGTCGGCATTCCTGCCATCGTCGGTACTGGTCACCGGATTCGATATCATTTTCTTCTGGGTCGCGCGCATGGTCATGATGACCCTGCACTTTACCGGCAAGGTGCCGTTCCATACCGTGTATGTGCACGGTCTGGTGCGTGACGCCAATGGTCAGAAAATGTCCAAGTCCAAGGGCAATACGCTCGACCCTATCGACCTCATCGATGGCATTGCCGTGGAAGATCTGGTGGCCAAGCGCACCACCGGTTTGATGAATCCGAAAGACGCCGACAAAATCGCCAGGGCCACCAGAAAAGAATTTGCCAATGGCATTCAGGCCTATGGCACGGACGCGTTGCGTTTCACCATGGCCAGCTATGCGTCGCTGGGACGCAATATCAATTTTGATCTGGGACGCTGCGAAGGCTACCGCAATTTCTGCAACAAGCTGTGGAATGCCACGCGCTTTGTGTTGATGAATACCGATGGCAAGGACTGCGGTTTTGACAGCCATGTCGATGGTGTGTGCAAACCGGAATATCTGGATTTTTCGCAGGCTGACCGCTGGATTGTGTCGATCCTGCAGCGCACCGAGCAGGATATTGCCAAAGGATTTGCCGATTACCGCTTCGACAATATTGCCACCAGTATTTACCAGTTTGTCTGGGATGAATACTGCGACTGGTATCTGGAAGTGGCCAAGGTGCAAATGCAGTCCGGAACCGTCGCACAGCAACGTGCTACGCGGCGTACCTTGCTGCGCGTTTTGGAAACCATTTTGCGTCTGGCGCATCCGGTGATTCCATTTATTACCGAATCGATCTGGCAGACGATTGCCCCGATGACCGGACAAAAAATGAACCCGGCCGGTGACAGCATCATGCTGCAATCCTATCCCGAAGCGAATCTGGATAAACTGGATGACGCGGCCGAAGCCTGGATGGCCACGCTCAAAACACTGACCGATTCGTGCCGCAACCTGCGCGGTGAAATGCAGTTGTCGCCGGCGCAGCGTGTGCCGCTGTTGATGCAGGCAGTCAATGCCGAACAAAAGCAGCAGCTCGAAGGATTTGCGCCATACCTGCAGGCACTGGCAAAATTGTCGGAAGTGCTGGTTCTGGACAGCCTGCCTGAATCGCCGGCGCCGGTCTCGGTGGTCGGGGAAACCCGGCTGATGCTGAAGGTGGAAATTGATGTTGCCGCCGAGCGTGAGCGGCTGAACAAGGAAATCACCCGGCTGGAAGGTGAAATCGGCAAGGCGCAATCCAAGCTGGATAACGAAGGATTTGTGGCCAGGGCACCGGCCCAGGTTGTGGCGCAGGAAAAGGAGCGGGTTGCTGCTTTTTCCGCCACATTAGTGAAGTTGCGTGAACAGTATTCAAAATTACCGGCGGCATAATAATCAAAATTTATAACTTCAATGGAGACAGGCATGAACTTGAATAAATGGGTTGCGGTTGCAGCAGTGTTGTTGGTCAGTTTTTCGGTGCAGGCCCAGAACGTGACAGACTCGCCGGTTGGCTTGTGGAAAAATATTGACGATGTGACCGGCAAGGCCAAAGCGCTGATCCGCATCACCGAAACCAACGGTGTGCTGTCCGGAAAAATCGAACGGCTGTTCAGAGGACCGACCGAAGACCAGAATCCGAAATGTACCAAGTGCGACGATGCCAACAAGGATCAGCCGATACTCGGCATGGTGATTCTGGGTGGCCTCAAAAAAGAGGGTGGCGAATATGACGGTGGCGACATTCTGGATCCGGACAATGGCAAGCATTACAAAAGCAAGCTGAAGCTGGAAGAGGGGGGCAAGAAGCTCAATGTGCGCGGCTATATCGGATTCTCGTGGATCGGTCGTTCGCAGACTTGGGTGCGTGAGCAATAAGTTGATTTGTCAGGTCACGCAGGCTGGGGTGCAAACCCGGCATTGCAACCGCTGATGCTGGGTTTGCAACCCAGCCTACGAGACTATTTCACACCGGAGTGTTAATGATGAGATTTCCTGTTGCAACCGTGCTTTGCAGTTTCCTGTTCTGCGCCCTACCCAGTCAGGCCGCTGACGAGTCGCCACTTAAAGAATTTCCCTACACGCCGGGCCTGGACGTGAGCGCCATGGATGTCTCAGCCAATCCCTGCGACGATTTTTACCGGTATTCCTGCGGCGGCTGGCAGAAAAATAATCCGATTCCTGACGATCAGTCGAGCTGGGATGTGTATTCCAAACTGTATCAGGATAATCAGCGTTTTCTGTGGGGAATTCTCGATACGCTGTCCAAAACGACTGGTGCGCGCACGGCCAGTCAGCAAAAGATCGGCGATTATTTTGCCTCCTGCATGGATGAGGCGGCCATCAATCAACTGGGCCTGACACCGGTCCAGCCATTTCTGGATGACATCAACGCGACCAAGAGCAGACGCGAACTGCCTGCGCTGCTGGGGCGACTGACCCTGAATGCGCCCGGTTCGTTTTATTTCGACACCGGTTCAACCCAGGATTTTTCCGATTCGAGTCAGGTCATTGCACTGCTGTCGGCCGGCGGCCTGGGCCTGCCGGATCGTGACTATTATGTGAATACGGATGATAAATCGGTCGAGCTGCGCGCCCAGTATGTCAGTCACATCGCTGCCATGCTCAGCCTCACAGGTACTGACAGTGCAGCAGCAAAGGCGCAGGCGGTTCGCGTCATGGTAATGGAAACCAGACTGGCAAAGGCAACCCTGACCAACGTTGAAAAACGTGATCCGTACAAATTATTTCATCGCATGAATTCGACGTCGGTGCAGGCACTGACGCCGGCATTGTCATGGCAGCCATTCTGGAAAGCCATGGAACGCACCCAGTTGAACACCTTTGATGTGACCGAGCCGGCATTTTTTAAAGCGCTCTCGCACCTGTTGGCCACGGCACCGCTGGAAGATATCCGTTCCTACCTGCGCTGGCATGTTATCAGCGCGTCGGCACCCCTGTTGTCCAAACCGCTGGTTGAAACCAGTTTTGATTTTTACGGCAAGACGCTCTCTGGTACCAAACAGTTGCCGCCCAGATGGAAACGGTGCGTCACGCGCGTCGATGAGCAGCTTGGCGAAGCATTGGGGCAGGAATATGTGCAGCGCACCTTCGGTCCCAAACTCAAGGCCGACACTCAGCGCATGACTGATCAGATCGAAGCGGCCATGGCACAGGAAATCAAGGCGCTGGACTGGATGAGCGAGCCGACCAAGTTGCGCGCGCTGGAAAAACTGCACGGCATTGCCAACAAGATCGGCTACCCCGATCGCTGGCGTGATTATGCCGGCGTGCTGATCCGATCCGATGATTACTACGGCAATGTGGCACGTGCCAGTCGTTTTGAGTTGAACCGCCAGTTCGACAAGATCGGCAAACCGGTGGATCACGCCGAATGGCAAATGACGCCGCCGACTGTCAATGCTTATTACAATCCGCAGCTCAACGATATCAATTTCCCGGCCGGCATTCTGCAAAGCCCGTTGTACGACCCCAAAATGGACGCTGCGCCGAATTACGGCAATACCGGCGGCACGATCGGACATGAACTCACGCATGCCTTTGATGATGAAGGCCGCCAGTTCGATGCACAGGGCAACCTGAAAGACTGGTGGAATGACAAAGATGCGCAGGCATTCAAAACACGCGCCCAGTGTGTGGTCGATCAGTACAGCCAGTACACGGCGATTGATGATCTCAAAATCAAGGGTGAGCTGACCCAGGGTGAAGATATCGCCGATCTGGGTGGGCTGGTGCTGGCCTGGATCGCCTGGAAGGAACAGACCAAAGATCAGGTATTGCATGATGCCGATGGTCTGACACCGGAGCAGCGTTTCTTTGTCGGCAATGCGCAATGGGCCTGTGCCAACGTGCGCCCGGAAAAAGCCCGGCTGCTGGCACTGACGGATCCGCATTCTCCGGCCAGATATCGGGTCAACGGGCTGGTTGCCAACATGCCGCAGTTTGAGCAGGCCTTCAACTGCAAAAAGGGTCAGCCCATGGTTGGAGAAAAACGCTGCAAGATCTGGTAATTGCAGCAGGCGCGGCAAGGCTGTTGGCCTGCCGCATTCATTGTTGATCTGTATTTGTAACAGCCTGTCAGGACCGTCATGGCCAAAGCGGAAGTAAAACCAGTCAAGAAGCCGGCGTCAGGTTCGGATGGCATGGACAAGTATGCGTTGCACGTGGCGATCTTTACCGTCGTGTTGCTGGTGGCGTCGCTGGGCCTGTATTTCTTTACCCATTCGAAAACCAAAATCGAAAAAAAGGAAAATTATCTGGCACTGCCGCAGCTGGTTTATTCTTCGGCCAGCGAAACGGTCAGAATGCAGATCGCTCTGCAGGTCAATGATAAAGATCAGGAATGGCTGAACAAGAACAAGGCCGCCATAAATGAAATATACAAAATCACGATTCAGGAAATCGATCCTTCCACCTTTCGCAGTAATGATGGGCGGGTTGCGGTGCAGGAAAAATTGAAAGAGGAAATCAACAGCAAGATGAAGGTGAATAAAATTGAAGCTGTCCTCTACAATGACCTGCTTGTCCAGGTCAAGGAAGAAGAGTAAAACACTGCCTGAATGATGATGGTCGACCCAACCCGCTTTTACAGCCCCTTTAAAATTCCAAGCCATGAAAAAACAGATTGCCCGCCGGGTTTGTGCCCTGTTGCTGTGTTTAACAAGTTATGCCTGCCTGGCCGCAGCCCTTCCTGCTGCGCCAGTCAAAGATCCCTATTTGTGGCTGGAAGACATCGACAGTCCTGCCGCGCTGAACTGGGTCAGCCAGCAAAACGCCCTCACCGCCAAAAAGCTCGCGCGTGTGCCAGGTTATGCGGCCATGTACAGGGATGCGCTGACAATTCTGACGTCCTCGTCGCGTATTCCCCAGGTCGAACAGCATGGCAGTTATTTTTACAATCTGTGGCAGGACCCGCAGCATCCGCGTGGCCTGTTTCGACGTACTACGGCCGCCGAACTGAGCAAGCCCGATACGCAATGGGAACTGCTCATCGACATTGATGCCCTGTCCAAAACCGAAAACAAACTGTGGGCCTTTGGTGGTGCGCATTTTCTTGCGCCTGAAAACCGGCGCTGTCTGATCGCGCTGGCACCCGGTGGCGGCGATGCGGCCGAGCTCAGGGAATTTGATGTGGAATCAAAAAGTTTTGTTGCTGACGGATTTGTTCTGCCGGCGGCCAAGTCGCAGGTCAGCTGGCGCGACGCCGACAGTCTGTATGTTGCCACCGATTTCGGTCCGGACAGTCTGACCCGTTCCGGCTATCCACGCATCGTCAAGGTCTGGCAGCGTGGAACTGCGCTGGCCAGTGCGGTCACGCTGTCTGAAGCCGATCCTGCGTCCATGCAGACCGGCGTGCAGGTTCTGACTATGCCGGAGGGCAAAAAATTCGATCTTCTGGATGAAAAACTGACCTTCTGGACCAGCCGTTACAGTTTGATCGTCGATGGAAAACTGCTGCCTTTGTCGGTTCCGGCAACCGCCGGTATTCATGGCGCCTGGCAGGAGCGACTGGTGGTCTGGCTGAAGGAAGACTGGGTTGCAGCCGGGATAACCTATCCGGCCGGTGCCGTGGTGCTGGTCGATCCGATGTCCTCACCTGAACTGGCCGGTTCGGTCGAGCTGGTTGTCGCACCGCAGGACCATTCGAATGTGATCGGTGTGGAAACAACGCCCCACGCGCTGCTGGTATCGACCCTGGATGACGTGCGCGGACAGTTGAAACGGTATACCAGGACGGCATCCGGATGGGAATTTGTGCGGGTGCCATTCCCGGATAACGGTGCACTGACTGTGCAGTCGGTGGATGAGCAATCCGGTGCAGCACTGGTGCAGTTTCAGTCGTTCCTCACGCCACCTTCACTGTACGTTGTGGCGCCGCAAGGCAATGAAATTACCTTGCTCAAGCAACAGGCGCCCAGTTTTGACAGCAGCAAATTTGAGGTCAGTCAGCACTGGACCCATTCAAAGGACGGTACCGCGATTCCGTACTTCGTGGTCGGGGCCAAACATATCAGGATGAACGGTAAAAATCCGGTCTGGATGTTTTCCTACGGCGGCTTTGAAAATTCCCTGACTCCGAGCTATTCGGGCTCCTACGAAGACTTGCATGGCGCGTACGGCAAATTGTGGCTGGAACGCGGCGGCGTGTTTGTACTGGCCAATATCCGCGGTGGCGGTGAATTTGGCCCGAAATGGCATACCGCGGCCCTGAAAGAAAACCATGTCAGGGCGTTTGAAGATTTTGAAGCAGTTGCTGCCGATCTGTCCCGAACCGGACTGTCAGCACCGCGCCACATCGGCATTGAAGGACGCAGCAACGGCGGCCTGCTGGTGTCGGCGACCATGTTGCGTCATCCTGAGCTGTATGGGGCCGTGGTATGCGGCAATCCGCTCATCGACATGCAGCGTTACAGCAAGCTGCTGGCCGGGGCGAGCTGGATCGGTGAATATGGCGACCCCGATGTGCCTGATGAGTGGCGTTACATCAGTACTTATTCCCCTTATCAGAAACTCAGGCCCGGCATGCCTTTGCCACCGGTGATGTTTTATTCAACCACCCGTGACGATCGGGTGCATCCTGGCCACGCCAGAAAGATGGCAGCCAAAATGAAAGCCATGCATTACCAGGTTGAGTATTTCGAGAATGTCGAAGGCGGGCATCACGGACCGGTGGTGACAGCGCAACTGGCGACCCGGATTGCCAGGACCTACACCTTTCTTTGGCAGCATCTGAAATAAATAAGCTGGACTTCAGTTCTGTGTAATGGGAAAGACGATGGAATATCGGGTGGGATTGTGACGGTTGATGGTCAGGGTGCCATCGAGTTGCTGCGACAGCAGGGTGACCAGCCGCAGGCCCAGAGTGTCGCCACTGTTGAAGTCCAGTGTTGCCGGTATGCCCACCCCGTTATCGGCAATCACCAGCTCAATCATGCCGTTGTCGAGTCGTGACAGACTGACTTCGATTTCACACTGCTGCTGGACCGGAAACGCATGTTTGATGGCGTTGGTAATGAGTTCATTGATTAACAGCCCGCAGGGTATGGCTGAATTGATCGGCAAATTGACCTGGCCGGCATTGATCTTCAGATCAATTTTTTTGTCACTGAAGCCGTAAGTGGTGACCAGGGTAGGGATGAGGACATCCAGAAATCCGGAAAAATCGACACTGGCAAAATCATTCGACTGATACAGCGTCTGGTGTATCAGAGCCATCGATTGAATCCGGTTCTGGCTGTCCATGAGCATGCCTTTGACGGCGGGGTCGCTGATCATGGAGGACTGCAGGTTGAGCAGAGAATGGATTACCTGCAGATTGTTTTTGACACGGTGATGAATTTCGCCCAGCAGCAAGTCTTTCTCTTTGAGCGCTGCCTGAATTTTTTCTTCCTTTTGCTTGCGATCGGAAATGTCGACGATGGAGGACAGTACCATCAGGCCTTCGTCGGTTTCCAGCGGATTGAGTCCGATTTCCACCGGAAATTCGCTGCCGTTTTTGCGTCGCCCGAACAGGTCCCGACCAGCACCCATCGGTCGCGACTGTGGTTCGCCATAAAACATCCTGCGTTTGTCGGGATGTGCGCTTCTGAACCGTTCCGGCACCAGCATTTCGACCAGATTGCCCAGCATTTCTTCTCTGGGATATTCAAACAGGTTTTCTGCCTGCGCGTTGACCATCGCAATGCGGCCGGCTTCATTGATCATGACCATGGCGTTGGGGGCTGATTCCACCACCTTGCGAAAGCGCTCTTCCAGAAGCTTCCGGTCGGTCATGTCTCTGGTGATTTTGGTGTAGCCCTGCAGGTTGCCGTCCTGATCGAACAGCGCTGTGGTGACCACGCTGGCCCAGAACCGGGAACCGTTTTTTCGCAGCCGCCAGCCTTCATCGGTGAAACTGCCATGAATGCTGGCCTGCTCCAATTCAGTGGATGGCTGATTTTTTTCGATGGCTTCGCTGGAATAAAACAGCGAAAAATGCCGACCGATCACTTCCTCTCTGGTGTAGCCCTTGATATGAACGGCACCTTTGTTCCAGCTCATCACCCGCCCATTGATATCCAGTATGAAAATCGCATAATCTTCAATCGAATCAACCAGTCGTCTGAACTGATTGTCATCGAGACCGTTCTCATTAAAAGGCACTTCGGGAATCTGGTTCATTTCAATTTCCTCATTCAGCGAACAATGCATTGGATCCTGTAAACCGGTCATGCAGAGTGTTTCAGTAGCGCGCGGGATGTCGAAACAGGTGCTGTCACTGTAGTTCGTATTGCTATCTGGCACACTTTAAATTAATTTAATATTGCCTGTCGCAATTCTGCGTCCTTCAACCTGAGCAGAATCGCCCAAACGCTGCTAGACTTTGCGACTAATATTGCTAAATATTTACCAAGGGAAACAATATGACCGAAGAAGAAGTGCTACATAACGGTTTTGCCATGCCCATGCATAATCCGGCCTATCCGCCCGGGCCGTACCGCTTTATCGATCGCGAATTTTTGATCATCACCTATCGCACCGATCCCGAACTTCTGCAAAAAATCATACCGGCTCCGCTGCGGATGACTGAGCCTGTCGTTAAATTTGAATTCATCAACATGCCGGATTCGACCGGCTTTGGTCACTATTGCGAATCGGGTCAGGTCATACCGGTGACCCTGAATGGCGTAGCGGGCGGCTATGTGCACAGCATGTACCTCAATGACCATCCACCGATTGCCGCCGGGCGCGAATTATGGGGCTTTCCCAAAAAACTGGGTGAACCGGAGTTGCGCGTGCACAAAGACACGCTGGTCGGAACGTTGGATTATTCGGATACGCGGGTTGCAACCGGCACCATGGGCTTCAAGCATAAAACCCTGGATCCGGCAGCCGTGAAGGCCGGTCTGGCCGGGCCGAGTTTTCTTTTGAAGATGATTCCGCACGTGGATGGCACGCTCAGAATCTGTGAGCTGGTGCAGTACAACCTGACCGAGATTGTGATCAAGGGAGCCTGGAGCGGCCCTGGCGCGCTGGAACTGGGCGCACATGCTCTGGCGCCGGTGGCGGCCCTGCCGGTACTGGAGGTGCTTTCTGCGACCCATATCCTGGCCGATCTGACTCTGCCGTATGGCACTGTAGTACATGATTATCTCAACCGTTAATTTTCAATAAGGAAACTGGATTATGTTAAAAGGTAAAGTAGCCATCATCACTGGTGCGGCCAGTGGCATAGGAAAAGAAATCGCCATCGAATTCGCCAGGCAGAATGCCAAAGTCGTGATTGCCGATCTGTCGCTCGAAGCAGCACAGGCGACCGCGGCAGAAATTGTCCGGGCCGGCGGAATGGCCATGGGCGTGGCCATGAATGTGGTGGATGAAGCGCAGGTCGACAAGGGTGTGGCCGATGTGGTGGCCGCGTATGGCGGGGTGGATGTGCTGATCAGCAATGCCGGCATTCAGATCATCAGTCCGCTGGTTGATCTGAGCCTGGATAACTGGAAAAAACTGCTCGCCATACATCTGGATGGCGCGTTCCTGACGACGCGCGCCTGCATGCGGGCCATGATCAAATCCGGACGCGGCGGTTCGGTCATTTATATGGGCTCGGTCCATTCCCATGAAGCCTCGCCGCTGAAGGCGCCCTACGTGGCAGCCAAACACGGCCTGATCGGTCTGGCCAAGGTGGTGGCCAAGGAAGGTGCCAAAGACAATATTCGTGCCAACGTGATTTGTCCGGGTTTCGTGCGCACGCCGCTGGTTGACAAGCAAATCCCCGAGCAGGCCAAATCACTGGGCATTTCGGAAGCCGACGTCATCAAGAATGTCATGCTCAAAGATACCGTGGACGGTGAATTCACTACCGTGCAGGACGTGGCGCAGACTGCAATCTTTTTGGCCGGCTTTGGTTCCAACGCGCTGACCGGTCAATCGATTACCGTCAGTCACGGCTGGCATATGCAGTAAGCCACATGGAGATTCAGGATCTGGATGTACTGAAAACCGCGCTGGACTGGCTGCAGCGCGGTCATCGGGTCAGTCTGGCCACAGTCGTACAAACCTGGGGCAGCGCACCGCGACCACCCGGATCCGTTATGGCACTGCGTGATGATGGTCAGGTGGTCGGATCGGTATCGGGCGGTTGTATTGAAGACAATCTGATTGTGCGCCTGCGTGAGCAGGGCATGCCCGCGCGTGCCGAAGCGGTACAGTATGGCGTCACCCGGGAACAGGCGCAGCATTTCGGTTTGCCCTGTGGCGGGATACTGGAACTGGTTCTGGAGCCGCTGCAGGATGCCGTCTGGATATCTGACGTAGTGCAGCGCACCGGCAGACACGAACTGGTGCGGCGCACCCTGCATCTGGACAGCGGTGCAGTGCAGTTGTCCAGCGACCTGCAAAATCTGCCTCTGAGCTTTGACTCTCAACAACTGAGCATGACGTTCGGGCCGCAACTACGGCTGTTGGTGATCGGCGCCGGACAGCTGTCCCAACTGGTGGCGCAAATGGCGCGGCCTGTCGGATTTTCCGTGCTCATGTGCGATCCGCGTGAAGAATATACCGGCAACTGGCAACCGGCCTGGGGCACCCATGTTGCCGGCATGCCGGATGAGGTGGTGCTCCAGATGAAACCGGATGTGCATACTGCCATCGTTGCACTGACTCATGATCCGAAACTGGATGACATGGCTTTGCTGGAAGCGCTGAAATCGGATGCGTTTTATGTTGGCGCTCTCGGTTCACGCGCCAACAATAAAAAACGTCGTGAACGGCTGGCGCTGTTTGATCTGAGTGCCGCGCAGATAGAGCGGCTGCACGGGCCGGTAGGTCTTTATATCGGCAGCCGCATTCCGGCTGAAATTGCGGTATCGATTCTGGCTGAAATCATCAGTGTCAAAAACGGGGTTCTGCCGATTCAGCTGGGTAGGCCGGGAGTGAAGCAGGGGTTTCGAGGTGCATGCACCTCGCCTGCGTAACGGAGTGCGCCTGCCAGCGCACTCCTGCCAATCCCGGCATGTCAACTATTTACTCAACAACCGCATACCCCGTTCCAACCCATCAATCGTCACCGGAAACATGCGGTTGCCCATCAGCTCGCGTATGACTGCCACTGACTGGCGGTATTCCCATACTCCTTCTGGCTCGGGATTGAGCCAGATGGCTTTGGGAAAGGTGGAAGCCAGCCGTTGCAGCCAGGTCGCGCCGGCTTCTTCATTGTGGTATTCCACCGAGCCACCCGGTTGCAGCACTTCGTACGGGCTCATGGTGGCATCGCCCACCAGTATCAGTTTGGTGTCAGGCGGGTATTTGCGCAGCAAATCCCAGGTGGGCAGCTTTTCGGCATGACGCCGGTGGTTGTTTTTCCACAGGTAGTCGTAGACGCAGTTATGGAAGTAAAAAAACTCCATATTCTTGAATTCGGTTTTGGCCGCAGAAAACAATTCTTCGGTGCGGGCAATATGGTCATCCATGGTGCCGCCCACATCCAGCAGCATCAGCACCTTGATATTGTTTTTGCGCTCGGGCTGCATTTTGATATCGAGGTAACCGGCATTGCTGGCTGTGGCGTGGATGGTGGCATCGAGCGCCAGTTCCTCTTCTGCGCCCTGACGGGCAAATTTGCGCAAACGACGCAGCGCGATTTTGATATTGCGCGTGCCTAATTCGCGGTCGCTGTCGTAATCGCGGTACGAGCGCGTTTCCCAGACTTTGACCGCGGTGCGGTTGCCGCCCTTGCCACCGATCCGGATCCCTTCCGGGTTGGTGCCGCCATTGCCAAACGGGGACGTGCCTCCGGTACCGATCCAGCGGTTGCCGCCTTCATGCCGTTCTTTCTGCTCCTTGAGCAGTTCATTCAGGCGATCCATGAGTTTGTCGTAGCCGAATTTTTCCAGTGCCGCTTTTTGCTCATCGCTCAGTTCGCGTTGCATGCGCTTTTGCAGCCATTCCAGCGGAATTTCGGGATTTTTTTCAAACAGGGTTTCGATGCCTTTGAAGTACAGACCGAAGGCTTTGTCGAACTTGTCAAAATGGGCTTCGTCCTTGACCATAATCAGGCGCGCCAGAAAATAAAAATCGTCCAGCGAGGTCGATACCAGATGCTTTTCCAGTGCTTCGAGCAGCATCAGAAATTCCTTGATCGTGACCGGAATTTTGGCGTCTTTGAGCGTGAAGAAAAATCCGATCAGCATTATCGATCCAGTTTAAATCTGAGGTTTTCTTCGATGCCCATCCATTCTGTATTGAGAATGCTGTACACCACGGTGTCGCGGATTCTGCCGTTCGGCGCAATTTTATGATTGCGCAATACGCCGTCACGTTTGGCGCCGAGCCGTTCAATGGCGCGCTGTGACGGGTGATTGAGCCAGTCAGTGCGAAATTCCACCGCGATGCATTTCAGTTTCTCAAAGGCGTGTTGCAACAGCAGCAGCTTGCACTCGGTATTGATCGCACTGCGTTGTACCCGTTTTGCATACCAGGTGTAACCAATTTCCAGACGGCGGTTGTCCAGGTCGAGATTGCAGTAGCGGGTGGTGCCGATGACGTTGCCGGAAAAGTTTTCCAGTACCACAAACGGCAATGCCTGGTCGGCACCCTGCAGCGCAAGGGCATTATCCAGCCAGTTCTGCATGTGTTCCGGTTGCGGCACAACGGTGAAAAACAGCTTCCACAATTCACCGTCCGCGGCAGCTTGCTGCAGTCCGGCCAAATGCGCTTGCGCCAGTGGCACCAGCGTGACGAAGCGTCCGGTCAGAGTTACCTGTTCCAATTCATTCTCCTTAACGGTTGTGACGCGACATCATCACAATGCGTTCGAACAGATGCACATCCTGTTCATTTTTGAGCAGCGCGCCGTGCAGTGGCGGCACGATCATTTTCTGATCTTTGCTGCGCAGTGCTTCGCTCGGAATATCTTCGGCCAGCAATAATTTGAGCCAGTCCAGCAATTCTGAAGTGGAGGGTTTTTTCTTGATGCCGGCCACTTCGCGCACCTCATAAAAACTGGTCAGTGCCTGCGAAAGCAAATCAGTTTTGAGTGTGGGGAAATGCACCTGCACGATTTCCTGCATGGTTTGGGCGTCCGGAAATTTGATGTAATGGAAAAAGCAGCGGCGCAAAAAGGCATCCGGCAATTCTTTTTCATTGTTGGAGGTGATGATGACCAGCGGGCGATGTACTGCCCTGATCAGTTCGCGCGTTTCGTACACATAAAATTCCATGCGATCCAGTTCGCGCAACAAATCGTTCGGGAATTCAATGTCGGCCTTGTCGATTTCATCGATCAGCAGCACGACCGGCTGGTCGGCCGTGAAGGCTTGCCACAGTACACCCTTGATGATGTAGTTGTGAATATCCTTGACCCGTTCATCGCCAAGCTGTGAATCGCGCAGGCGTGAAACGGCATCGTATTCATACAGACCCTGCTGGGCCTTGGTGGTGGATTTGATGTGCCACTGCATGAGCGGCATAGTCAAAGCGGCAGCGACTTCTTCGGCCAGCATGGTTTTGCCGGTGCCCGGTTCACCTTTGATCAGGAGCGGTCGTTGCAGGGTGAGCGCTGCATTGACGGCCAGTTTGAGGTCATCGGTGGCAACGTAGGATTCGGAACCTTCAAAACGGGTGATAGTCATAATGGATTCTTCGAGGTAGTAGTGATTGCAGGCAATGGCGGCATAGTATAAACGCGGACAGGGAAAGTTGCTGCAGTTGTCACGCAATTAACTTTGAATTTGATTGCCTGCTGATTCAGGGCCATTTAGAGCATAAACTCAACGTTGGCTCTTGATTTATATCAAGAACGTGGACTGGAATTAATGCTTCGGTTAGAATATTTCTTTTTTGAGTGCAACTGTAAGTTTCCCCTAAGGGAATTTACGACTTGCTTTCAATCTTGCAGGTTTATCGCCAACTTATCAAATATTATGAAAAAAATTATTGCACTTGCTGCTTTATTAAGCATGGTTGATGTTGCTCTGGCAGCCGATATCACAGGAGACGCCAAAGCCGCCGAAAAGAAAGTGGCCATGTGCATCGGATGCCATGCCATTCCGGGTTACAAGGCTTCCTTCCCTGAGGTGTATCAGGTGCCCTTGCTGGGCGGGCAGTCGGCCAAATATCTGGAAAATGCCCTGCACGCCTACAAAAAAGGCGACCGTAATCATCCATCAATGCGCGGTATTGCCGGTGGTCTGACCGATCAGGATATCGCTGATCTGGCCGCTTACTACTCACAGCAAACACCTTCACATAACTAAGGTATTGGAAAGATTTCGATGAAAAAATTATTGTTATTAGCAGTCAGTGTCGCTTTGATGAGCAATGCGTGGGCCGGTGGCGATGCCGCCCAAGGCAAGGCTGCGGTTGAAAAATACGGCTGTATTGCCTGTCATGGCGCTGATTTTAAATCGCCGATCGATCCGACTTATCCGAAACTGGCCGGCCAGCATCAGGATTATCTGGAACATGCACTGGTGGCCTATCGTCGCGGTGGTGGTGTTGCGAACGGTCGCGTCAATGCAATCATGAATGGTCAGGCCAAACCGCTGACCAACACAGATATTCAGAATATCACTGCCTATATCAGCAATCTGCCTGGTACTCTGGTCATGCAAAAATAATCGGAGTTTGACCCGATTGAAAAGCCACGCGGTTGCGTGGCTTTTTTATTTCAGCCGGTGCTGAACTGCAGCGACATAGGCCGCGCCATCAAACGGTGTGCCGTTGCGCTGTGATTCCCAGATCATGGCACCCAGGCAGTCCATCATGATGTGGTGCGCTTCATGGACCGATTGCAGGCGTTGTGACAGTTGGGTAAATGCCGGCGCAATGCCGCCAGGCTGATTGATGGCGACCTGCTCGGCAATCGACAGGTGCATGGACAGATGCAGAAACGGATTGGTCTTGCCCTGATCGACCGGGTATTCGGCTTCCAGTGCTGCATTCACGTTTGCCAGATCGGTTTCATATTCGGGATGCTGCATGATCCAGTCTGAAGCAATACTTTCGAGCGGCGTCAGGATTTCACGTGCCAGACTTTTGCGGTAAGTCTCGCAGAAAAAGCGGCGCACATCGTGCTGGGAGGGATTGAACATGGAGCCTGCAGAAAAAATGGATCAGCCGGCATTGTACTGAGTTTCACGCTTTCATTTCCAATCAAATCGTGAATTGATGGGCTCTGTTATGATGCTGGCTTTAGTCAATCCCGAGGGAAAATCATGTTAGATAAAGCCGCACTTGCCACTTTGTTCACTGAAGCACGTACTCATAATGGCTGGCAGAACAAGCCGGTTGGCGATGAATTATGTCGGCAGATTTTCGATCTGGCTAAATGGGGTGCCACCTCGGCGAACTGTTCACCTGCCCGGATCGTATTTGTGAAGTCTGCCGCGGAAAAAGAAAAGCTGGTGGCGTGCATGGCACCGGGCAATCAGGAAAAAACCAGTCTCGCGCCTGTGACGGCCATCATCGGCATGGATATGGAATTCTATGAAAAACTGCCCAAGCTGTTTCCGCATGCTGATGCCAGATCATGGTTTGTCGGCAATCAGCCGCTGATCGACAGTTCTGCATTTCGCAACAGCAGCCTGCAGGGAGCTTACCTCATGCTGGCAGCGCGCGCACTCGGTCTGGATTGCGGTCCGATGTCCGGTTTTGACGGCGATAAAATCAATGCCGCCTTTTTTGCCGGCAGCAGCGTCAAGGTGAATTTTGTGTGCAGTCTGGGTTATGGTGATGCGGCCAAATTATATCCGCGCTCGCCAAGACTGGCATTCGAAGAAGCCTGCAAAATTATCTGATTCAGACCCCGGAGTCCGGTACCGGGGTTTTTTCCTGATAATCACACAGATCGGCCAGCATGCAGTTCCAGCACTGCGGCAGCCGCGCCCTGCAGGTGTACCGGCCGTGCAGGATCAGCCAGTGATGGGCATTGAGCAGAAACGGTTCAGGCACATTGCGCAGTAATTGCTGTTCAACTTTTTCTACCGTTGCGCCGGGTGCGAGTCCGGTGCGGTTGCCGATGCGGAAAATATGGGTATCAACCGCAATGGTTGGTTCGCCAAAAGCACTGTTCAACACCACGTTGGCTGTTTTGCGGCCCACGCCCGGCAGCGCTTCCAGCGCACTTCGTTCGCGTGGCACCAGTGAGTCATGCTGCGATATTAATATCTGACAGGTGGCCATGATGTGCCTGGCCTTGGATTTATACAGTCCGATGCTGGCGATATAACCGATCAGTCCTTCTTCGCCCAGTGCCAGAATCTGCGCCGGAGTATTGGCCACCAGATATAAACGACGCGTGGCCAGATTGACCGAGACATCGGTGGCCTGCGCCGACAGAATCACGGCAATCAGCAGTTCAAACGGGGTGGTGTACTCGAGCTCGGTGGCCGGATGCGGGTTGGCCAGTTGCAGTCGTTTGAAAAACTCGATGCGTTGTGATGGGGTCATGGTTTGTTCTTGCTGGCCTGGGCGCGCGCAATGGCGGCATTGATGATGGCTTTTTTGCGTGCCGCCTCGGTATACGCTTCGGGTGATGCGGCTATTTCATCCTGAATTGCACGCAGTTTTTCATGGGCCTTGACCAGCAGTCGTGCGTCATTTTCCTGCTTTTCGCGCTGCAGTCGTGCCAGTCTGAAATCGTGTTGCGCACGTGCTGCGTCGGCCTGTTTCTGTGTCCATGCATCCCAGCCGGTTTTTTCAGCGCTCACCGCAACCATGCTGATGCAGTCAACCGGGCAGGGGGGTATGCACAGGTCGCATCCGGTGCACATTGATTCGATCACGCTGTGCATCTGCTTGGCAGCGCCGACAATGGCATCGACCGGGCAGGCCTGGATGCACAGTGTGCAGCCGATGCAAACGGCTTCATCAATGACGGCCACGGCACGCGGATGTTCGCTGCCATTGGCCGGGTTCAGCGGGATGACGGGCCGGTTAAGCAGTGTGGCCAGGCGAACAATGCCCTGCTGCCCGCCGGGTGGGCACTGATTGTACGCAGCCTGTCCGCAGGCGATCGCCTCTGCATAGGGGCGACAGGCCGGATAGCCACATTTGGTGCATTGGGTTTGCGGGAGCAGGTCTTCGATCTGATCTGCGAGTGATTTGTCAGTCACGGTATTGCGCCAAAGTGTAAAGCCGTATTATCACCCGAGAGCCGTGTCTGTGCACCAACACGGCCTTTGAATCCGTCAATTATATTTTTGGATGAATTCGGTGATTTTTGGACAGATCATTTCGCGCCAGCGCCGTCCCGAAAATATGCCGTAATGACCACATTGCGGTGCAACGAAATCCTGCTGCATGCGAGCCGGAATACCGGAGCAGATGTCGTGCGCGGCCTGAGTCTGTCCCGGTCCGGAGATGTCATCGAGCTCACCTTCGACCGTGAACAGGGCAACGGTTTTGATATCCTGCGGACGAACCAGCTTGCCTTCGACTTCCCATGTACCCATAGGCAGATTGAAATCCTGAAATACCGTTTTGATCGTTTCCAGATAATAGTCGGCCGGCATATCCAGCACGGCATTGTATTCGTCGTAAAACTGACGGTGGGCTTCTGCCGGATCATCATCGCCGCGAATCAGATGCTGGTAAAAGTCCCAGTGGCTTTGCGCATGGCGACGCGGATTCATGGCAACAAAGCCGGTATGCTGCAAAAAGCCCGGATACACTCTGCGGCCAAAGCCTGGGAAGTTGGGCGGTACGCTGTAAATCACGGTATTTTCAAACCAGGAAAACGGTTTTTCAACCGCCAGATTGTTGACTTGAGTCGGTGACTTTCTCGGATCGATCGGCCCACCCATCATGGTCATGGTTTTCGGCAGCTTGGGATCTTTGGCCGTGGCCATCAGGGAAATGGCAGCCAATACCGGCACGGTCGGCTGGCACACGGAAATGACGTGCAGATTCGGTGCCAGGTGACGGATGAAATCCTGCACATAATAGATATAGTCATGCAGATGGAATTCGCCTTCTGCCAGCGGAATCATGCGCGCATCGGTCCAGTCGGTAATGTAGACATCATGTTCATGCAGAAGTGCACGCACCGTGTCACGCAACAGCGTCGAATGGTGTCCTGACAGCGGCGCGACCAGCAGAACTTTGGGCTGGTTGAGGTCTTTAATTTCTTTTGGCGTCAGGATTTTTTTGAAGTGCAGCAGCCGACAGAAGCTTTTGTGCATTTCAACTTCTTCCACAATACCGACGGAGGTGTCATTGACGGTGGTGGAAGAAATGCCAAATGGCGGCTTTTCATAATTTTTACCAAGCCGGAACATGAGTTCGTAACCGGCTGCGATGCGTTGGGAAAAGGGGGTGTGGGCAAGAGGGGAGATAGGGTTGCTGAATAATTTCGACGAGGCTTCGGCCCAGTTGGTTATCGGGGTGATCAGCGCGCGGTTCATTTCATGTAAATGATAAAGCATGGTTTTCCTCAATTCTCTCGGTTGTCTGCAGTTGCCACAGTTAGAGGCATTACTCAGTTGCCCTATATTAACTCAATGTTGCACTGCACGATTTATTGAATCTTAAATTTAAACCCAATTTTAGTGTTGGAAACATAATTATCCGCACAGTATTCAAGTAAAAAATAAAGTAAATGGTTTTTTAACCATGAATATTACTTGTTTCACAATGCATGGCAAGAAAAAAAGCGCCTGGTCTTATTTAGAGCAGGCGCTTTTTAAAGTGATGGAAAATGATTAATCAAAAACAGGCGTTTCCACACCCAGAATCTTGTGCAGCTTGGGTGAGGTGGTGGTGTACTGCATGTGAATTTTCTTGTCAGGGAAAATGTACGGTGCAGCACCGAAGGCTGCCAGGGCCGCCTCATGGAAGCCGGATAAAATCAGTTTCTTTTTGCCTGGATAGGTGTTGATGTCACCAACGGCGAATATGCCGGGAATATTGGTTTCAAATTTTTCGGTGTTCATCACCTTCAACTGCTTGCGCTCAATGTCCAGGCTCCACTCGGCTATCGGTCCGAGCTTGGGTGACAGACCGAAAAATACGAGCAGATCGTCCAGCGGCAGCCGGCGGGTCACACCATCCGGACCGGTAACCTTGATTTCAGTGAGGACATCATCTTTGGTCTCAATTGCCGTGATTTGCCCTATCAGTAACTGCATTTCATACTGCGCGCACAGTTCATGCATTTTCGCCACGGACGCCGGCGCAGCCCGGAAGTCATCACGCCGATGTAACAGCACCACCGACTCGGCCTTGCCAACCAGATTTAACGCCCAGTCCAGTGCGGAATCGCCGCCACCGCAAATAACAATGTTTTTGCCATGAAAACGGGATGGATCTTTGACCCGGTAAAACAGCTGTTTGCCTTCGAAGGCGTCGATGCCATCGACTTTTAACGTGCGCGGCTGGAATGAACCAACACCGGCTGCAATGAAAATGGTTTTGGTAATAAAGCGCGTACCGGTTGATGTTTCCAGATCAAAGCGGCCATCTTCGCGCCGCGCGACCAGTGTAACTTCCTGTCCGAGATGGAAGGTCGGGGAAAACGGTTCGATCTGTTTGAGCAGATTGTCGGTCAATTCCTGACCGGTACATACAGGTACGGCAGGAATATCGTAAATCGGTTTGTCCGGGTACAACTCAACGCATTGACCGCCAACGACAGCCAATGAATCAATAACGTGGGCTTTGATTTCCAGAAGGCCAAGTTCAAATACCTGAAACAGACCGACCGGGCCGGCACCGACGATGACGGCATCGGCAATAATTGGAGTCGAGGTGGATGATGAATGAGCATCAGCGTTGTTGGTTTGCATACGACTTGTGATTTCCTGTAAAAAAAACCAATCTGCACAAACTGCGCAGATCAGTTCTTGAGGCGAAATAAAACTGAATAAAATGAGTTGAATCAAATGAGTTGAATCAACTGAGCGCAGTAATCAGCGCTTTAAATGCTGCTTTTTAACTTTGACATCTTTCCAGTCTTCCGCATCCGGCAAAGGTGGCATGGTTTTGGTGATGGAAGGCCAGATGCGTGATAAATCGGCATTGATTTTCAGGAATTCCTGCTGGTCGGCAGGCATATCTTCTTCCGCAAAAATCGCATTGACCGGACATTCCGCAACGCAGACTGCGCAATCGATGCATTCATCTGGATCGATTGCCAAGAAATTTGGTCCGATGCGAAAGCAATCTACCGGGCAGACATCGACGCAATCTGTATAGCGGCAACGGATGCAGGATTCGGTGACAACGTGGGTCATAACTAGCCTATTTGAAAAATAACGGGATTAGTGGCAACGGAAGCAGACTCGGGAAATTCTGTGCGTCAGTTACAAAGCACTGTATTTTAAGGTAATTCCGAGGTTCCCACAAATCAACCTTATATAAAAAACGCATAAGCAAATTCAGACTCTGCGCCAGACTACAGTTTAAATCATCGATTTTAAATAGTTGGAATTCAACGCATAATGACTGATCCAGAACAAACACGCCGCCATTTAAATGTAGTTTTGGTAATTTAAATGCGACCAATCTCAGGCCAAACATACAATGACAAACAAACCAAAGCTGTGGATGACCTGTCCTGCGTTCCCGGAAATTGTCGCGCAGTTGTCACACTATTTTGACGTGGACGCCAGCCAGGAAGAGGTCAGTTACAGCGAAGCCGTGCTGATTGAAAAATTGCGTGCACGCCCCGACCTGCAGGCGGTTTTCACTGCCGGCAACGCGCGGTTTACCAGAGCGGTTCTGCAGTACCTGCCGGGTCTGAAAGTCATCGCGGCCATGACGGTCGGCTATGACAACATCGACGTGCAGGCCTGTGCCGAGCGTGGCATCGTTGTCACTAATACTCCGGATATTCTCAATCAGACCACGGCAGATTTTGCGTGGGCGTTGCTGCTGTCGACGGCGCGACGGGTGACCGAGGCCGAGCACTTTTTGCGCCAGGGGCAATGGAATAAATGGCAGTTACGCGGTTTTCTGGGGGCTGATGTGCATGGCAAAACCCTGGGAATATTGGGAATGGGACGCATCGGACAGGCCATCGCGCGCCGCTCCATGGGATTTGACATGCAGGTGCTGTACCACAACCGTAGCCGGATCAGCGCTGAACAGGAAGCCGCAGCCAACAATGCCAGTTATGTCAGCAAGCAGGAATTGCTCAATCGCGCCGATCACCTGATTCTGATGCTGCCGTATACAGAAGCTACCCGTCACTGCATGGGCGCTGATGAATTTGCCCAGATGCGACCCGGTGCGATTCTGATCAATACGGCGCGCGGCGGGGTTGTGGACGATGCAGCACTGATTGCAGCGCTGAAGAACGGTCAGATTGCCGGTGCCGGTCTGGATGTGTTTGAAAACGAACCACATTTCAATCCCGAATGGCTGACGTTATCCAATGTTGTTTTGACTCCGCATATCGCCAGCGCATCAGAATCAACCAGACGCGCCATGCAGCAATGTGCAGTCAATAACCTCATCCAATTCCATTTGTGCGGTGAAGTGTTGAATTTGGTGAAATCGCAAGATTAGCTTGACGTACGTCAAAAGCGATCGGCACTGTTCATTTAAAGTGGACTGTATCGTGGTGTGAAGTAAGCAGTTTTTTTAGGAGAAGATGATGTCTGATTCAGCACAGGAAAAAATGGCGCAGGCTTTGCAGGAACAGCAGGCGCAATGGAGTACGCTGGCAACCAAGGCGTTGGACAGTTCGATCAAGCTCGTTGAACTGAATCTGAAAATGACCAGACAGTCACTTGAGGAGTCGACGCAAACCGTGCGTGAGCTGCTGAAGGTTAAATCACCTGAACAGCTGCTTACGATTGATCAGGGTCTGCTGCAGGATCGATTGAGTCAGGCCATGCAGTATGCCAGTCAGATCGGTGCCATTGCATCGGAATTTGCCGCCGACGTGAGTCAGGTAACCCAAAACCAGATGGCCGGAAATTTGGGGAAAATAAACCAGTTGTCTGCAGCAGTTGAGGCACCTTTGGCAATGAAAAATCTGTTTCCGGATACCGGTGTGGCTCAGCAGGGCTATGAGCAGTGGGTGGAAGCAGGCAAGAAATTCGTTGAGTCATTTGGACAGAATTTTCCAGCGTCATTCAATGGTGCCGGCTTTACCGGAGTTGCAAAACCGGCAGCTGCAAAGCCTGTAACCGCAAAACCGGCTCCGGGGGCCAAGGCGCGCGCCCGGACCCGCTGATTCAGTCCGGTTTGTATGCTGTAAAGAGTAACGGAGCCGCAATATCATGACACTGCGCTGGCAGGACTGGGCGTGCGCGCTCATTGGGGTGTGGCTGCTGTTCTCCCCATGGCAGATGGGCTATGAACTGAATCTGTCTGCCAAAGGCAACGCCTGCGGCATAGGCGCGGCGCTGATTATTTTCAATCTGATTTCTGCCTGCAGAAAAGTGGATGAAGGGCAGGAGATTGTCAATATCCTGCTTGGCATCTGGCTCATTCTTGCGCCATACGCTTTTTCTTTTTCAGCCCAGGCAACGCCGTTGCTCAACATGACCGGCAGCGGCGTTGCCGTGATTCTGCTGGCGGCGTGGCAGATGTGGGTTACGCTGAAAAAAAATCAAAAAACACCGATCGTAAAACAGGACGATGTTTGAAAATTGCGTCTGGTTGGCGCAATCCTTTATTTCAGATCATTGATCAAATCAATATATTGCTGCTGGGCTGCCTGTTGCTCAGTGCCGGCCAGCGCATGCCATGCATCCCATTTGGCGCGCCCAATCATGTCGGTAAAGCCTGGGCGTTCGCCGCCGGCGTCACCACTGCTGGCCTGTTTGAACAGCGCGTAAATTTTCAGCAGTGTCATATTGTCTGGCCGCTCAGATAAAGTTTTAGAGTCGAGCTGGGCCTGGGCAAATTGGTCGGATAAACTCATTGTGATTCCTTCTGTGTGGTTGTTCTTAAATGGATGAGATCAATAAATTAACACGGAATGGCGCGCCCAATTTCAGGTTTGTTTAGAGTATTCGTTCAGCGCGACGAGGAAATGAAAGTAAAAAAAGCCCGCCGGAGTAACCCAGGCAGGCACTTTATGCATTCAAATGTTGTTTAAACGGCCAATAATTCAACATCAAATATCAAGGTGGCATTGGGTGGGATAGCGCCGCCTGCGCCGCGCGGACCGTAACCCAGCGCCGAAGGTATGATCAGGGTGCGCGCACCGCCAACCTTCATGCCCTGTACACCTTCATCCCAGCCTTTGATGACGTGACCGGCACCAAGCGGAAATTCAAACGCTTCATTGCGGTCTTTGCTGGAATCAAATTTGTTGCCCTTGCTGCCGTCCGGATTTTGTAACCAGCCCGTGTAATGGACGCTGACCAGGTTGCCCGCAACGGCAACGGTGCCTTCACCAACAGTCGTATCCAGATATTGCAGGCCGGAAGAGGTCATGGTTGTTGTCATAAATATCTTTCAAAAATTAAAAAAAGTGTGGCGAGATTGTAAGCTAATTTGCAGCACTGCGGGATGATCAATCGGGCGGATAAAAAGGTATGATTCGTCCGGAGTAAATCAGATGGCAAAAAAACGGAGCAGGGATGAGGAAAGTATTGAAGTCGTATGGTCGCGCATTTTTGATGCAGTTCAGTTTCAGAATGGTGATGCTGTCTATGCTGCCCAGTCTGCTCGCTCTGGGTTTGTGGGCTGTGCTGCTTTATTTCAGTCTGCAAAGACTGATTGATTTTTTGCAGCAGAATTTCGTGAACACCGGCAGTTATCAGCAGGTGGGCAGTATTCTGACCTTTCTGGGCCTGGTTGCGCTCAAGGCGTTTATTGTTCCGTTGTTCGCAATGTGGTTGCTGTTGCCGCTTATGCTGGCGACGGCGCTCCTGTTTGTCGCCGGTCTGGCGATGCCCGTTATTAATCGTTTCATCAGCCGCAAATATTTTCCGGCACTGGAAAAAAAGCATGGCGCCGGCTGGTGGCGCAGCAGCGGATTTGCACTCAAAAGCCTGCTGTTGTTTTTGGTCGCCTGGTTATGCAGTCTGCCATTGAGCCTGTTTATGAATTTCGGCCTGTTTTTTCAGCCAGTGCTGATTGGATGGTTTACTTATCGGGTGATGGCCTATGATGCACTGGCTGCCCATGCCAGTACAGAAGAACGGGAAATCATTATGAAGCAGCATTCCTGGCAACTCTGGAGCGTCGGTATTATCATCGGGTTGCTCAGTTCCCTGCCTGGCATGGTCTGGCTGGGCGGTGTACTGTGGATCGTTGTTCTGCCGTTATTCGCTGCCATCGCAATCTGGCTGTATGTACTGGTATTCATGTTTTCCGGAATCTGGTTTCAATTGTTTTGCCTTGATACGCTGCAGCACCTGCGCGACGCAACAGCCGCAGCCGCGGCTGAGCACCAGCCGTTACTGACCATTTGAAAGGAGCACATCATGGCATTCGGACTCATCATCATCGGTGACGAAATTTTATCCGGCAAACGCGCCGATAAACATTTTTCCAAGGTCGTGGAGTTATTGTCTGCACGCGGCTTGCAGCTGGAGTGGGCGGAATTTATCGGTGATGATCCGGCCCGTATCACTGCGACCCTGCAACGCACCATGAGTGGCAACGATATCGTATTTTGTTGTGGCGGCATTGGTGCCACGCCTGACGACCATACCCGGCAATGTGCCTCTGCTGCACTGGGAGTGGGACTGGAACTGCATCCCGAAGCGAAACGTCTGATTCAGCAGCGCATTACGCAGACCTTGCAGGAGTCAGGAAAACCGGTAGATCTGAATACGCCTGACCATCTGCACCGTCTTAAAATGGGTGAGTTTCCGGTTGGTTCAGACATTATTCCCAATTCCTTTAATCTGATACCGGGTTTTTACCGGTCTCGTCATTATTTTGTACCTGGATTCCCGGTGATGGCCGAGCCGATGATTACCTGGGTGCTCGATACTCATTTCTCGCATTTGTTTCATCAGCATGAGCGCGCTGAAAAATCACTGCTGGTGTTTGAGATTGCTGAATCGATTTTGACGCCACTGATGGAGCAGCTGGAAGCCGATTTTCCTTTGATTAAGGTATTCAGCCTGCCCAGCGTTGGCAATCATCAGATCAGGCGCCATATCGAACTTGGTGTGAAGGGCCAGCCTGCAGCGGTTGACCAGGCTTTTGCCATCATCGAACAGGAACTGGACCGGATGAAGGCCGAATACATTCCGATTTGAATTCAGGCTCCACGCCATGGCAGGCCAGCATGGCACCAGCCATTGACAGACTTGCGGTGGCCGGCGCTGTCCCTGTCGCCCTCGAAGCCCTCCAGAATATCGAAGCAGTTGGTATAACCCTGTTCGGTGGCCAACTGGGCCGCGGCACGCGAGCGCACGCCGGAGCGGCATAAAAACAGAAGTACCGTGTCCTTGCCGGCAACCTGCGCCAGCTCGCTTGAAAAAGCCGGATTGAATTGGGTTGGATACAGATTCCACTGGACCGCATGGCATTGTCCGGGATTGATCTGCACCTGCCCAACCCAGTCGCGTTCTGCATTGGTACGAACGTCAATCAGCATTACTGCTGCATCATCCTGCAGCAACTGAAACGTTTCGCCTGGTGTGAGCGCGCCCGCATAAGGCAGTGCCGCGCCGCGTTGTTTTGCCAGTTCGATAAGTGGATGGGTCATGATGGTCTGGTATGTCAATGAAAAGTTCTGAGTTAAAGCAGCATTATGAGAGATCTCAATTCCAGATCAGCGGTTCGACGGAAAATTAATTTCTCATTATCGGCTTTTTGAACGAAATGTTGTCTAGAATTATAAAACTGAATTTTAGCGGCAACGCTGCACCATGATTCAGGTTTGAAGCACCAAAAAAGTGCCTCTTACTTAAATTAATCACCAAGTTGGTGCGTCAATTTAAAGCATGCCCCGTTGCGCAGTGCGGATTTGGGGATGATATTCCGGTTTTGTTTTAAAAAGTGCACTTTATATGTTGGCATGGAAAGTGCATACACTAGGCAGGCTTGATGGATCAATTCATGATCATGATCCAAAGATAAATTTATCCAGATATTTAATGAGGAGTTTCGAATGGCAATGACACCAGCAGAAGTATTGAAGATGGCCAAAGACAATGAAGTCAAGTTTGTCGACTTCCGTTTTACTGACACCCGCGGCAAAGAGCAGCACGTAACAGTGCCGGTTTCTCAGTTCAGCATTGATAAATTTGAATCTGGTCATGCTTTTGATGGTTCGTCCATCGCAGGCTGGAAAGGTATTGAAGCGTCGGACATGTTGTTGATTCCGGATTCGAATACCGCCAATATTGACCCGTTCATGGAAGAAACCACATTGTTCATGCAATGTGATGTCATTGAGCCATCAGATGGAAAAGGCTATGACCGTGATCCACGTTCGATTGCAAAACGGGCTGAAGCCTATTTGAAATCATCCGGCATGGGCGACACCGCCTATTTCGGCCCTGAACCAGAATTCTTCATTTTTGACGGCGTACGCTGGAAAATTGACATGTCCGGCTGCTTCGTGAAAATTGATTCCGAAGAAGCATCATGGTCAACCGATGCCAAAATCGAAGGCGGCAATTCAGGTCATCGTCCAACCGTCAAAGGCGGTTATTTCCCGGTTCCACCAGTTGACAGCTTCCAGGACATGCGTTCGGAAATGTGTCTGATTCTGGAAGGTATGGGCATTCCGGTTGAAGTGCATCACCATGAAGTAGCCGGTGCCGGCCAGAATGAAATCGGCACCAAGTTTTCTACCCTGGTAGAGCGTGCTGACTGGACCCAGAATCTGAAATATGTAGTCTGGAATGTCGCTCACTCCTATGGAAAAACGGCGACATTCATGCCTAAGCCTATCGTTGGTGATAACGGTTCCGGCATGCATGTGCATCAGTCCGTATGGAAAGATGGTAAAAACCTGTTTGCAGGCGACGGCTATGCCGGTCTGTCTGAATTTGCCCTGTACTACATCGGCGGTATCATCAAACATGCCCGTGCTCTGAATGCCATCACCAATCCAGGTACCAACTCGTATAAACGTCTGGTTCCAGGTTATGAAGCACCGGTTAAACTGGCGTATTCAGCACGTAACCGTTCAGCTTCGATCCGTATTCCTTACGTTGCCAATCCTAAAGGCCGTCGTGTTGAAGCCCGTTTCCCTGATCCGCTGGCCAACCCATACCTGTGCTTTGCCGCGTTGCTCATGGCAGGTCTGGATGGCGTGCAGAACAAGATTCACCCAGGTGAAGCAGCATCGAAAGATCTGTACCATCTGCCGCCGGAAGAAGATGCACTGATCCCGACAGTATGTGAATCGCTGGAACAGGCGTTGGGTTATCTGGATAAAGATCGCGAATTCCTGACTCGCGGTGGCGTATTCAGCGATACCATGATCGATGCCTATATTGAACTCAAGAAGAAGGAAGTGGAACGTCTGAACATGACTACCCATCCGGTTGAATTCGATATGTACTATTCGCTGTAATTGGTAATTTGATCATAAGGCAGTGTACAAAAGCGAGGCTGTGCCTCGCTTTGTTGTTTACTGTTGGTAATGTTAAGGTTCTTGTTTTAAACTGGCGCTCCAATATGAAACAAAGTAGACCCATGAAACAATTTTTGTTTGCAGCGATTACTTTATTTGGAGTCGGTCAGGTCTGGGCTGATTCGGATATTTATGTTTGTACGGACGCAAATGGTGTGAAATCGTATGGCAACATCGGCGATGCCAAGGGATGCAAAAAAGTAGACCTGCCCGGATTGACGATATTCCCTGCCCCCAAAAAATCCGCCAAGGCGCCGAGTGACTTTCCCAAAGTGGATGATTCAACCCAGAAACGACGCGATGTCGAACGCAAACAGATTCTGGGGGATGAGCTGCGGAAAGAACAGCAAAAACTGAGTGATTTGAATTCGCAGTACAACAACGGCGAACCGGACCGTAATGGCAATGAACGCAATTACGCCAAGTATCAGGAGCGGGTTCAATCCATGAAAGACGAAATCAACAGAACGCAACAGAATGTGGATTCGCTGCAGCGTGAACTCAACGGGTTGAATTAGACCCGTTCGCAAATCAGACGCTGTACGGACTATCGGGCTGCTTTGGCGGCCTTTTTTTATGAAGGAGTGACATTGGAATCGTTAGCCGGCCTGGATTTACTCGCTTCAAGCGTGGTGATATTAGATGCCACCGGAAGTATCAAGTATGCCAATGCCGCAGCGCAGGATCTGCTGCAGGCATCGGTCAAAACCCTGTTAAATCAAAAGCTTGCAGACCTGTTTGTCAATGGTCAGGAACTGCAGCGACTGTTCGAACAGTCACTGGAATTACAGTTTGCCGACAAGCGCCAGGATCTGATTCTGGAACGGGCCGGCTTTGAACCGCTGCAGGTGGAAATCATTATCAATGTGCTCGACAATGCCCAAACTCCGGTCCTGATTGAATTCCGGGAGAACGTGCAACAGATCAAGCAGGACCGGGAGGACCGTATTCTCGATCACTCGTTGGCCAACAAGGAACTGTTGCGCAATCTGGCACATGAAATCAAAAATCCGCTGGGCGGCATTCGCGGTGCAGCCCAGTTGCTGGAAATGGAGTTGCCGGAACGGGATGCCAGGGAATTGCGTGAATATACGCAGGTGATTATCAAAGAAGCGGACCGGCTCCAGACTCTGGTTGACCGGTTGTTGGCCCCGCACCGTGTTCCGCACATTGTCGGCGACGTGAATATTCACGAAGTATGCGAACGGGTCCGCAGCCTGATCATGGCCGAATTTC
>Ga0316221_1000491_pt1 | contig 51257 bp, 73 predicted proteins | sample TBH18007metaG_FD_206003 | JGI IMG/M metagenome (GOLD analysis project Ga0316221, IMG submission 206003) | Freshwater microbial communities from Trout Bog Lake, Wisconsin, USA - TBH18007 | ecosystem: Environmental > Aquatic > Freshwater > Lake > Hypolimnion/Profundal zone | place: USA: Wisconsin... | reverse complement strand
GTTTTTATCAATCCTTCGTTTATCAGATCCATATAATCTTTAAAATATATTATTATCATTTTATAATTATTTTTTATCTTATATTAATAATATTTGGAATATCACTTTTAAGGTCAAGTATTTTACTTGGATTTAATAAAAAATCCATTTCTATAAAATTATATTTTATATTTAATGTAAACTCTTTATTTATTATTTTTTGCTGAGAATAATCAAAAGTATTTTCACTTAAAGTATAAGCTATAATTTGCTTAAAAATTATATTATATATAGCATCTCTATTAACATCTAAAGCTGTAATTGTAAATGGTTTAATAAACAAATTTTCTGAATCTAAGTATTGGTCATAAAATATTTTTTGTAATATCCAATAATTTAAGTCAGAATCAACTGACCTAAAAGTTAAAGTTAATTCTCTACTTGATAAATCTTGAATATTTTTAGCAGGTTTGTAGGATATTTTCTTACCAAATGGTTGCATCTGCTCAGGCATTTCAAAACTTAATCCTGGATAATTAACAGATTTTATTGTAGAATTTAAGTAATCTAATACATTATCATATTGGATATAATTTTTTTCCAATAAAACTCTGTACTCTAATATAGCATCTTCTGTTAAAAAGTCTTGCGGTAAATTAAAAATAAACGCATTAGACATTGAACTTAATCTCATCTTATATCATATAATTTTTTTTTATCCTCCACTCTGAGTTCCACTCTGAGTTATAGATATAATTTGTCTTGTTACAACAGCTACTCCTGTAGGAGTTTGTGTATTACTTATTATATAAGGAGTTACATTAATAGGTTGCGCTGTTTGTAAATTATTATTTAATGTAGTTACATTAGTTATGGAATCATATACATTGAATAAACCAGTGTATAATACAGTACTTACACCATTACTTGAAGATGTAATATAAAATAAATTTATACCCCCATTATATATTTTCTTAACATCATTAACACTACCATTTGGTAATAAAAATACTACCATACCTTTTGATAAATCAATGCTTCCTGATTGATAATAAGGTGTTATACTAACAGTATTTATTGAATCTTTAATAACCATATTAATAGTACCTAAATTACTCATATCCAAATAACTAATTGTACCATCTTTAATTTGATTTGCCAAAACAAAACTAAATACATTATCAAAAGGATAAATTGAAATAACTAATTGTCCATTTCCATAAAAAAGACTACTACCAACTAACACATTATCCGATTTAGCTACTATATTATATTTTTCTATTAATACAGGAAAAGGAACTTTAACAGGTTGTAATTGTAAATTTACATTATTTGTGTTTGCATTTCCATTCATATTACCCAAAGACATTGTTGTTTTTAGATTATATATAACAGGTTTTGAAGCATTTGCTATATTAATCTTAGACATATGAAGACTATATTTAGTCACTTGATCAGGCAACATACCATAATCAGCTGTTCTAAGTATTTGTGAATTATCAACAGCATCAATAACACTCATTTGAACATCTATTATAGCAGTTGTTGTTGAGTATTTAATAATAGGTCTATATTCTACAGGTTGGTCGAAATTATCATTTAATATTACAGTAATACTATTACCTCTAATATTTTGTTCAAATACAGTAATTGTATATTCTACATAATAGTTATTACCTATATTCTGTGCATTTTGTAAAAAAAGATTAAACTCTGATATATTTCCATTATATGTTCCAAAAATTTCAAAATAATCTCCTTGAGAAGATTCTTGTATAGTTAATCCTAAACTTTCATATTTAGGAACAATAGGAACACTTGTTGAATAAGGTGATTCAAGTGTATAGGTAGTTATGTTATTAATAGTTTGATTACTATCAATAAATTGAAAGTTTATAAATAAAGGGGATGTAGTACTTATACCAATACCATTAGTTAAATTATAATTAATGGTATTAGAAGTTGGAGAATTATTAGTTAATTGGTTAGAAATAGCATATGCAGATGGAACCAATACATCTATATATTTACCCCACATTTTAGCATTGATTAATAAAGGAGGACTTGAGTAAGATAAATTATATAAATTATCACCTTGAGTAATATCATAATAAAAGTTGCTTATATCATAAGTATATTTATTATTAGTATCAAAGACGTATGCGTTTATTTTAAATCCTATATATTCACCAAAAGTGTAATTTATAGGAAAGTGTAAACGAATTGTATCAAATTGAATAGGAAATCCAGATGGATAATTATTAACTTGTAAAAATTTATAAGTATTAGTATCTATTAAAGCATTAGTATTTGATACTGGATCTAAAACAAATAACTGATTAGCTTGAGTATTTGCATTTGGAGAATTATTACTCTCCATAAAAGATCTTTCTCCTAATTTAGTATTAATTAGGACTTCGTATGGTACAGATATTAAATTTTGGTCATTATATATATACTCCAATAGAACATTAGGATCTAAATTAATAAAATTTGATAATTTCATGGATAAAATGTTTTATTTATATATAAAAAAAACATTATCACATATCTAAATAAGATTGAATTTCACTAATAATATCTTCATCTAAAATAGATGGATATTTTTCTTTTATTTGGTTAAATAATTGTTCTTCTTCTTTTTTCATTTTAGAAATTCTACTAGAAATAGGATTAATTTTACTTGTTATTGCATTTAATTCTTTTTCTAAGTTAGATAATTTAAGTTCTATATTTTTTTTAATATCATCTACATTAGCATCTAATGGATTAGTTTTTAAATTTTCTTCATAATCCATAAATTCTTTAATATAGTTTTGCAAAACTTGTTGCATATCATTAAATTCTTTCTGATGAAATTGAAGCTTCTTATTTAAGCCAATATACTCATTTCTTAAAACTTTTGCTCCTTCTTTATATTTTTTATCAATCATATTAAATATTATTTTTTTCTTCTACTACTTTTGTTATTTTTCTTTTTGCAGGTGCTCTTTTAACAGGTTGTTTAACTGTTTTAGGTAAAATATCTTCTACTTTTTCTTCTACTTTAGGATTTTTTTTTAATTTATCCTTATTTTCAATTAAAGACCTTATTTCATTAGCAATTTTATCTTTAAGTAAAGTAGGGTCAGTAAGTAATTTTTTAGTAAACTCCGATGCTAAATAATCAATAATAGATACTTCATAAGAATCTTCCATCATTTCTAAGAAATCAAGTCTTGGAATTTTTTCTGAAATATCCAATGAAAAAGAAAAATCAGTATTTTTCTTTACATTCTTAAAAATAGTAGTTATAGGATCTTCTTTAACTTCTTCCTTAAGAATTTGTTTAACTTCTTGAACTACTTCTTGTTTAACTTCACGTCTAATTTTTTCAGGTGGAGTAGTAACTATTTCTTGTTTAACTTCTTCAGAATCTTCTACATTTATACGAATAATAGTTTCATCTTGTGGTGGTGGATTATATGTAATATTTTGTTGAGGTATTGTATTAGGATTGATCATTTTTGTTAATTCATCATTAGAATATTCCTCTTCCCCAACTATATTTTTTAATAATTCTAATTGTCTTTGAGCACTAATTTGCGCTTGACGATTATTTTGTTGAAGATTATATTTTTCAGCAACCATTCTTTTTTCTTCTTCCACATCATAATTAGCAATTATAGCAGAATCATTTTCTGGTAATTTTTCTAATACTTCATTAGGTATTGATTTTATTTTTTCCGCAAAAATATTAAACGTATTTGTATTAAAAAAAGCATTTGGATCAATGTATTCATCAAAATACATTGGATTTAACAAACGATTAACATCGATTCTTTGACCATTATCTAATACGGCAATATTTTCTATTTGTTCATTTACGGTTAATATCTTATTTGATACAACATCTGTAAATTTTTTATTTCTAACATTTCTAAACATAAAATTCTTTTATTTTGTTTTATATACTAATATATTAAAAAGTATCTTGTCTATTCAAATATTTTTTAAATAAAAAAAGGCAATAAGTTTTAACACTTATTGCCTTTTTAACCTACCACTAACCTATTAAATATCTGCGAAGAAATCATCTTCATCATCAACTACTGCTGCTTTTGGAGCTGCTTTTGTTTCTGGTCCTTCTTCAAAATCGAAATCATCACTTGAAGCTGTTGTAAAAGTTGTTGTACCTTTACCAGTTAAATAAGCTTTGATATTATCAATTTTTTGCTTTTGTTCTTCGTTTAATCTCTTTGGAGAAAAATCTTCTAATTCAAAATCTCTCTTTAATAAGAAGTCTTTAACTGCTGCTTGAAACTTAGGATCTATACGTCCATCAACCAAAGGAACTTTCTTAAAGGTATGTGTACTTTCGTTAAAAATACCGATTGAAGAAACATCACGGAATGCTGAGTTTTTGTAATCAGGATAAGTTTCATCACCTGTTGCGATTTCCTTTACAGAAAGAACGAAGTCTTTACCTGAATCAAGTGAGAATACGTTAACGCTTTCACCACTAATTTCACCATTCTTTTCAGCTAAGATTTTATCTCTAATAGTTTTACCATATTGGAAAATCATAATCTTACCAACTAATTCTGGTTGTTGTTCATCTTCTAAAATTAATACATAAGAGTAATATTTTTTAGAATACTTTAAGCATTTTGCTTTTTCCATCAAAATTGCATTCTTTGAATTTTGCATTGTGTAATACAATGTAGTCAATTCACATGGTTCATTAAAGTTTTTACCTGAATCAAACCATCCGCTTAATTCTCTTACTGCTTTAATATCAACATAGTGAGTAATCTTCTCAATTGCTGATTGCCCTACTTTACCTTCTTTTGTTAAGTTAGGTAAAAATCTTACTACAGATCTGTAGCCTTTTTTCTTATCTTTTGCCTTTGTAAGGTCAATACGATAAATACCATCATTGTTTTTTGAACTTTTGTCATTTAAAAAGTCCATTTTAGAGTCCAAATTGCCGCTAAATAAGTCATCAAATTCTTGTGCCATAATCTTTATTTTATTTTTTATTTTAAATCACTATATCGTGATTAATTATTATAGTTAATTTTTATAAAAAGTTTATTTTTTTGCTATTTATTTTTTATTTTTTTATTTCATATTTTTTAACTATATTTGATATATAAAAAAATTAAAAAAATGTTTAAAAGTTCTTTTCTAACAAATGGTATCAAACAGTTATTAATTATTAATAGTGTAGTATTTATACTTACTTCACTTTTCCCATTACTAATTCCACTGTTATCCGCACATACCCCCGATAGCCCTTATTTTGAATTACATCAGTTAATAACCCATATGTTTGTTCATGGCGGACTTTCTCACATATTTTTTAATATGTTTGCTTTAGTTATATTTGGATGTACTGTAGAAAGAAGAATATCCACAATTTTATTATGGCTTTCATTTATCTTATGTTGAATTGGTGGATATATTCTTCAAATGTTTTTTAGTTCTCCCCTAGATTCAATGGTAGGAGCATCTGGAGCAATATTCGGTATAATGACTATGTTTACTTTATTTTATCCAGATGAAGAATTTTATTTATTTTTCATCCCAATTCCTATAAAAATCAAATTTTTATACACAACTTATATGATACTTGAATTATTAAGTATTAATAGTAATGATCACGTAGGTCATTATGCTCATATAGGCGGAGCAATAGTAGGAGCAATAATGTATTATTTAATCAGAAAAATAGAAAAAGATGCAAATTAAGATAATTAAAAGGTTCGTATTCAGTAAAATTACAACATTAAACAATAGTTGTAATGTAATAGATGTGTTAAACTTGTTAGATGATTATATCATTGAGATTGACAAAAAGATTTTAGATTCAAAATCTGAAAGAATGACAGAAACTCAAAATCAATTGAAAAAAATAACTTTTGAATTAATTCAAAATATAGAAAGTCTATCAGAAAAGGGTATCATATCATATAAAATGACCCCATATAAAATATCAAATTTAGTAAAACTAATTGATAAAATCAATGGATCTAAAGAAGAATATACTTTAACTAAAATAGTTCCGCCAACTGAGAAAGTTGAGCGTAGATATAAAGATATGATATAATATGAAAGATTATAGTAAACAATTTCTAATAGAGAACATCTATATTATAGTAGACAAAGATTATCGTAATTATAAGGAAAAAGTATTGAATAAATATCTAATCATAGATTTTGATGAAAATGATGTTCATTTATTAAGTAATCATGGGTTATTAAATAAATATGAAAATTATAAAGATATTGAATGGATTCCCAATAATTTAGAAATAGGAAAACAATTTCAAAAAATTGAAATGACTTTCTATAACGAAGATTACACACAATTAATGTATGCACATGAAACAGTAAGTTTACCTATTCATACTTACTTAAAACCTATGAGAAAATATCATAAATCCATTCAAGATAGGAGAACTATTGATATTTGCTCAATATTAATATCAGATGATGATTTATCACATTTATCTGATATAAAAAACCTTACAAATAGGGATGCTACGTTAGCATCATTTTTAACAGAACATTAAACATAATGAAATATTTTTTATATAAAATAAAAAAGTTTTATTATGAGATACTACAACGGACAATCACCAGCAGAATTTGAAAAAAATTATCAAAGAATTAAAGATATTGTATCAAAATCTTTAGGAGACCTTGATAAGCAAGAAAAGTTAGCAAATCAACAAGCTAAATTAATTAAAGATGAATGGAAAGCCATAAACAGAGCAATGGCGGCTAAAGAATTAGGATATATGAATATATATGAAGTTTTTTTCCGTAAGGCTTATGAGTTAGGATCTGTGCCTACACAAGAGTTTCGTGATTATATTTTATCAAAATTGTTGCAAGATTAATATTTATATTTTAATATATACTTTTATGAAAGATTCAGACATTTTACACTTTCTTTATGATTTACATGATTATAACATAAATGAAGAATTAGAAACTATCATAACATCTCATGATAATAGTGAGATTGAAGAAGCAATAAATTTTATTTATCAAGCTCTCAAAAAGAAGAAAATTGATAATATAGAAGATATAAAAAAAGAATTATTTACCTATGGAAAATATGGTCGTTAAGAACATCAATATTATTGATTGGGATTTGAAGCAAAAATTTGAAAATGTAAAAATTACAGAAAAATCTAAAAAATCAGATTTTTACTTTGAAATTTCATTAAAATCGAAAGTAGAAGGTGTTAACATACCGCTAGTATTAGAAATATCTAAAAATGAATTACTTAATAATACAATAAATTGGAGATACCTGGCAAGTGCTAGTGAAGACGAAAAAATCACTAAAGTATCTGAAATAAAAAACTTATCTAAAGATATTCAAGATATTTTTGAAAATAAAAGATTTGATAAAGATTACTTAAATACATTTTTAGAATGTTGGGATAAGCCTAAAGAAGATGAAACTAAAGAAGATGAAGAAGATTTAGGTGATAATTATTATGATGATGATTACGAAGAAGTGGAGAAGGTAAAGAAAAATATTTATAATATTGAAGAATCTTTACTAAAAAATATAGAAACTGAAATATTAATTTCAGAAAACATAACGGATAAAAGAAAAACAAAATATACATTTAACTTAAATAGAGAATTAAGTTATTTTGAAAGATTTAATTTAGAAACAAGTCTTTCTGAAATAGAAACTCTAATTGTTTCATCAGATAATATAAGAATAGTGATATAAATTATTCTTATTTTAATGTAAAAATAATGGTGTTTTTAATTAAACGCCATTATTTTTTTGTACATAACTTAAAATTAATTTTTTAATTCTAAAAAAATTACTTATATTTGTATAAATAAAACGAAAAATATGATTGTAGACAAAAACATACACGAGAAATTAATTGATTCCATTCAGGAAATGGCAGTCGATTTGAGAGTTAATTTGCCGTATTACGCAAACTTTTTATTGTTTGTATCTTTTCACGAAGATAAAAACATATCAACTTGTGGTGTTAATATGACCGCAAAAGGAATGAATTATTACTATAATTCCGATTTCTTAAATACTCTTTCACAGAAAGAAGTTAATTTCGTGAATGTTCACGAATGTTTTCACCTTTTATGGAATCACCCAAAAAGAACTATATCAGGTCAATACGACCACAAGCTATCTAATATAGCTCAAGATATGATTATCAATCATGTTATCGTAGAAGATTTGCCTAACTTTTTCGTGGAAATTCCAAAAGATAACGAAGGTAAGAATATGACACTTTTTGTTCCAAAAGAATATAAAGGTGAATTAATATTCGAAGAACTTTACGAATGGTTGAGAGACGAAAAAGAGAAAAGAGAAAAGAAGAAAAAATCTTGTTCTTCAAGTTGTAAAACTTGTAATGGTACAGGTAAAAAACAAGGTCAACAACCTCAACAAGGTCAAGGTAATGGTCAAGGACAAGAACCATGTCCTGATTGTCAAGGTGATGGTCAAGGTGATGGATATGGACCAAATGGTAAAAATCCAAGAGACGAAAAAGGAACTATTGATACTTGGTCATTAGATCATATATTTGACAACATTGACAACAATGATGGTCAATATTTAGATGTTCACTTAGGTGATGATATTCCAGAAGAATTGAGAGATGCAATGATTAAAGATTCAATGGAAAGATTGAAAGCAAGAGGTCTTGAAGCAGGTAATATTGAAAAAACTATCAATAAATTAAGAAAGAAAAGAAAAGATTATCTTAAATATATTAAGAGATCTGTATCTAACTTACTATTTGGTACTAAGAAAAACAAAACAATTATTAAACCTAATAGACGTCAAATCGAAGGGTTAAAAGGTCATAAGAAAATTAAGACAAGAATTGTTTGTATATTAGACGTATCAGGTTCTATGTGGGGATTAACTGAAAAAGTTCTTAACTATATTTATCGTAATGATATTGAGGTAATCTTAATTCAAGCAGATACTGAGGTTCAGGGGGTTACTCGTGTTAAAAGTATGAAAGAGCTTGAAAAGAAGAAGATCCACGGTGGAGGCGGGACTGAAATGAGAAAAGCTATTGAATATGCTAATGAAAATTATCCTGGAGTAAATATGCTGTTACTCACGGACGGTTATCACGAAAATTTAGTGTTGGATAAAGTTAAAGGCAATATATTAATTGTTTCAGCTGGAGTTAAAAGTCCAATTGCTCGTTCAAACGGAAAAGTTAAACAAATTTTAGTAGATAATTCCTACTCATAATAAAAAAGCCGAAGATTAATCTTCGGCTTTTTTTAATTCCTCAATAAATATATCATGATTTTTTTCACGTTTTTTTGAATTTAAGTAATGTTTAGTAAAACATAAATTATTAAAATTAGCAATCTCATCAATATCAATGCCATTAATAAATCCATAATAAACTGATACTTTATGATCTATTGTCGGATATAATCTATCAGTATAATCTAAATTAAAATTATCTTTAATATATTCACCATCGTAAAAATCATAACCATCCCATAATTCAATTAGTTTTTTTCTATTTACGTCTGTAAAATTATCAATTTTTCTTCTATATACTATATAGTCAGATAATTTTTCATCGGGAATTTGAGATCCTTTATTAATTCTTGTTAATTTTCTTTTTAATTTTCCTTCTTTGGATTGATTAGTATATTCAAATCCATATTTTTCTAAATTAGTTTTTTTAGTTTTTTCTATACATTCAATAGTTTTTGTATATGAACTAACTCCATATTTTTCAACACAAGTATCTTTAATTTTATCTTTTGTTTCATCTAAATACATTGGATGTTCCACTCCATATTTTTCCATTAAAGTATTTTTAATTTTTTCTTTGAACTCTTTTGCTTGAAAAGCATTTTCAACTCCATATTTTTTGAGACAAACTGCTTTAATTTTTTGGTTAGAACATTCTTTATTAGAACAAGCGTTTATATTAACATCTTTAATTTCGGTTAAATATTGTTTATAATCTTTGGTACTTTCTTTACCACAAAAATCACAAGCAACTATTACTTTTGTATGAGAACCTTTTGTTAAATGTTCTGTTTTAATTATAGTTATCTCTCCTATATCAACATTAGTATCATATCCTAAACTTTCATAATGTTTTTTATTTTTTCTTAATTGAACTTCAACTTCTTTAGTTATCAGCATCTTTTACCTCCTTTTCTAATTCTTTTTGTATTAGTTCTTCTATCCAATCAATAATTTTTATATCATTATTGGCGCAATAAACTTTTAATTTTTTGTGTATTTCTTCCGAAATTAAGATTGATTTTTTCATAAATAATATATTTTTATATTTATATATTAATATATTTATTCTCCCTCAAAAAATATTTTATTTAAGTAAAATATTTTTAATATATAATATTATGAAAACTTACTCATTAGAAGAAATATATGAAAAGATTATAAATAATCAAAAAGATAAAGATATTTTAAGAAAAAAACAAGAGGAGGAGTTGATTAGGGAATATAGTCAAAAAAATAATTTAATCAAAGAGTATAATAAAGAATATAATAAAATCCATATTAGTGGTCAAAACTCAACTAATAATGGATATGTTGTTTCCAATTATATTATTGATTTTTTTGATAAAATATAAATAATATAATATGTCATTAACAACAAGAGCTAGTAAAGGAAGTCCATTAACAGCACAAGAAATGGATAATAATTTAATCTATTTACAAAATTTGCATACTTTTGATTTAATACCATCTCAAGATAATACTTATGTATTAGGAACAAGTGCTAGTAGGTGGAAAAGTTTATCATTAGGTCAAGGAACTTTATTTATAACTGATGTATCGAATCCTTCAACACAAGCAGCTTTAACAGTTAATAATGGTTCATTACAAATTAATGGAGCCTCACAATTACAATTAGGAAATATAACATTAACTCCAACTGGAATTTCATCAGCTTCTTCTTCACAAAATATAACTATTGGTAATACTGGTGATACTGGTTATTTATCTACAGCTAGAGGAATTCAATTTCCTGATAATAGTTTACAAACAACCGCTTGGATTCCTTCTTATGGTTCATTTGAGAGTTCTGCAACACAAAGTAATTTAGGAATTACATATTCTAATTTAGTTACTTTTAATACAATAACAGGAACAAATGGTATAACTTTAGGAACAAGTTCACAAATTATTTATAATAATTCAGGAACTTATGTTATTGATTTTAATGGTTTGTTTTTTTTTAGTGGTGGGGCTAGTACTTATAATATTACAATTTGGTATTCTAAAAATAATATAATTGTCCCATCAAGTGCTTATACTTTTACAACTACAAGCGCACAAGGATCACAAGTTATGGGTCATATAACAGATTTAGTGATTCTTAATGCTGGTGATTATATACAGATTTACTGGTGGTCTGGAGCATCTGGTATAACATTACAACCTACATCAGCATCTACAAATCCGACAAGACCATCATCATCTAGTGCTACTTATAACACTTGGCGAGTTGGTTAATAACCATTAAAAATCCAAATAAATTAGTTTATTTGGATTTTTTTTATTATATTTGTATATAAAAATTAACTAATGAAAACATCTAGAATTAGCAATCCTACTAGAAAAAAGTTGTATTTTATACAAGATTTTAATTGGGTAAAATATGGCAATAATATAATAGGATATGATAATGATAAAAATATTTTTTATAGATTTAATGTATTTAATACTTTATTTACATTTTCAGATATAGATTATTTATATAATAATATAAATATGGTATCCATTTCTGAAAAAGAAAGATATTATTTAATTGAATTAAGACAAAGAAATATACCAGAGTTTAAATCGTTATTAGAAGTAAAAAAATATTTTAACAGAATAAAAGTAATAAATAGCATTTTATGAAAATTAATAAAAATCAGTATAAAATGATTTTTACCCCAATAAAAAAAGCTGAAAATCTTGAAAGGTTATTTTGGGTAAAAGTAGAAAATTATTTAGTAGGATTAGATGATATTGAGTATAAACTATATGTATATACCCCAAAAGGTAATTTATTTTATACTCCATCAATTTCATTTTTGTTTGATATAACAAATAAATTATTTCTTCGTTCAGAACAACATGATTATTTAATTGAATTAAAAACTAAAAATTTAATTCAATTTAATAGCGTTGTAATAATGGAAAAATACTTTAAAAGATTAAAAGTAATAAATACAATATGTGCAGATTAAAAATAATAAATGATACCAAAAACAATTGAAGATTTAGAAAAAATTGAATGGTCATTTGTCTATACTTTAAGTAATACCTACATTTTATGTGGGTATTACGAAGGAGAAATACATTATTATTTTACTAATGAAATGTATTTAGTATCTTCTGTTCCTGGTAAATACTTAAACTTAACATTAGCAAATGATTTAATTAGAGAATTAAATAATTATTGGGAAAAAGATTTACCTTTTTTTGATTCCGTTGACTTATTTGTAAAATACATAAATAGAAACAAAATAATAAATAGTATAATAAATGACTAAAATAGAGTTATTAAAAGAAGCATATAATTTAGCAAAATCCATAAAAGTCGGTAATACATTTGTATGTCCTTCTTGTGGAACGTCTGAAATAAAAAAACATTATAATCAAGCATTTTGTAAGAGCAAAGTAAAAACTAAATGTAAAGATTATTATTGGAATAATGTTGATGAAAGTAAAAGAAATAATGTAGATAGACCTTCATTAAGCAGAGTAAAATTCGTTACAAAAAGAAATAAAGAATTAGGTAAGGTATTAAATAGAAATTACACAATAAACCAAGTATTAAAAAATGATTAATTATTCTTACGAAAAAATGTGGCTTGAAGACCAATTAGCTTCTTTAAAAGATAAATATGAAAAATGTAATTTAAAATTACAAATGACACCTAATTTTTTTAATAATAGATTATACGATGAAATGTATAGAATCTCACTTGAAATTGCTGAAAAGCAAAAACAAATTGAAAATTTAAAGTGGGTTATTAGAGAACAAAAAATTAATCAAATATTAGATTAATATATACTTTTATGAAGTATATAAAACTATTTGAAGCCTATGGGATTAATTTATTATTAAATAAATTAACTGAAATGTTGTTTGAAATTGTATCTAAGCAAGATAAAAAAGAGTATAAATTTATTTTTACAACTCCAAATCATCTTATTAAAGAAGAAGGAGCGGAAGAGCATAAGTGGGAAAAAGTTAAAAAAGATATTGATGTTAAATTAATATCAATATCTGGAGACTTAAATCTAGAGTTAGGTAAAGAATATTTAGATATTTTAAAAATCGATTCTATTTTAATTATTAAGTTTGTTAAACAATCTGAATTAGAAGGTAGGAATATAGCACAATATAAAGGTTATGTTAATAAACAAGGACAATTTATATCTGAGATAGGATTAAAAAAGAGTAAAATTAATCTTTTTTCTCATGAAATGCGTCATTTTTATCAGTATCAAAATCAAGGTTTTAAAGATTATGATAGTCCTAATTTAGATAATTTAAAAACAGACTTTAAGGATATGATAGAGTATTTATACTATTTAATAGGACAATCAGAAATTGAAGCACATATAACAGGTATTTATAATGAAGCAAATGACTTAAAAATAACAAAAAAAAATTATGAATCATGGTTAAAAAATCATGAATACTGGATAACAATAGAAGAATATGAAGATTTTATCAATAAATTAGAAAATCATGAGTTAGATTATTCTCAATTAAAAGATATTAAAAACTTATTTAATTTATCTAATAAAGATAAAAAAGAAGATTTAATCAGAAAGTTTAAAAACTTATTAAAGTTTAAGTTTTTTGATTATAAATATGTTGATTTATTTATAAAAGCAGAAGTTCCTAAAATTAAAAATCATTTAAAACTAATTAAAAGAAAATTACTACGATTAGTAAGTGGATTAGAAAATTAATTTTTTATTTCAAATAATTTTCGTATATTTGATATATCAAAAGATTAAAAAATGATGAAATCCGCTATTGATATAGAAGCACTTAAAAGTATATTACATTTACTATCAATAAAACATTTAGAATTTTTTCTTAAATGTGCCTCTGATACAGAGGATGAACTATTAATTAAATCTCTCATAAGAGATAAAAAAATAGAAAAAATTTTGGAAAGTTAAAAATTTTTCGTATATTTGATATATCAAAAAAGATAAAAATGACAGATAGGAAATTTGAAGTTAGAATGCATAATGCATCTAATGATGTTTTACAAACATATATATCTATTTTAGATGAAAAAACGGATAAAGGTGCTGAAAGAATTGTTAAAATAAAATCTCTTATAAGAGAAAGAAAAATAAATAAAATTTTGAAAAGTTAAAAACTTTTTGTATATTTACATAAATAATTAAATAATTAAAAAACAAGGGAAATATGGCTAACGAAAATGTTGAGTATCAACAAACAATGACAAAAGTAATGTTAGAGGATTTGAAAAAACTAACAGAAAGAGAACAAAAGTATTTTAGAATGATGTGGCCAAAAAGTGGTGTACTTTACATCACTGCAAAACCAGGGGTTGCTAAGTCAGCTATCTCTCGTTCAATCGCAACAAAGATGAATTTCTTCTACTCAGATATTCGTTTATCTATGGTAGATGAAACTGACGTAGGATTGTATCCAAATGTTAGCTCTATTGAGATTGATCAATTTGATGGTTCAAAATCAGTAGTAAAGTGTTTAGATTTCGTAGTACCTCGTTGGGCTATCGAAGCTAACAAAAGACCAACAATTATTCACTTTGAAGAATTGAACAGAGCAAGTCTTCCAGTAAGAAATGCTGCTCTACAAATCTTGTTAGAAAGAGCAATTGGGGTAGATTTCAAGTTTAATGACAACGTTCTTTTTATAGCATCAGGTAATCTTGGTGATGAGGATGGAACTGACGTAGAAGAATTTGATGCAGCTTTAAATGGTCGTTTGATTCACGTATCTCATACGTTGGGTGCACAAGAATGGATTGATAATTTCGCAGTGGATAATGTACACAGTGATATTGTTTCATTCATTAAAAACTATCCTGATTATTTGTATAAAAAAGCTGAGGATGAAAGAGCGTATGCTTCTCCAAGAAGTTGGACTTTCTTATCTGATTTTATCTCAAATAACTTTGGTAGAAAATGCATGACTAAGGAATACCTTCCTTATTTGGAGCAAATAGCGTTCTCTTACATCGGTAAGAGTGCTAAAAGGTTTTTACAATATTGCCAAGACTTGGTTAATATTAATTTAGATGATGTTTTGAACAACTATCCAAAAATCAAAGATGAATTGGAAAAATTCAACAGAGATAAAAAGTCAGAGTTGCTTCAAACCTTGAGAGAAAGAGATTTGACAAAATTGAACGATAAACAAGTGAATAACTTGATTGGGTTCTTAAAGTCAATCGGACCTGATGAATTAACAGCATATTTACTATTCTTAGTAGATGCTAACTTAGTAGATATCAGCGATATGAAAATCAATTTCATATTGAAATCTTTCAAAGAGACTTTGGCTAAAATCAAAGCACTTAACCACAAAAATGCTAACCCATCATAGTTAGCATTTGGTTAAATCCAAAACGTAAAAAACCGCCAAAAAAGTCATTCATTTTTTAATGAATGACTTTTTTTTTAATATATAATCTTAAAATGTAAAACAAAAAAATTTTTTTATATAAAATCAAGAATGATAACGATAAAATTACCATATAAATCATCTAATGAATTTCAAGAAAAGTTAAATTTATTAAGAAAAGAATATTCCAATGTTGTTAGATTTTCTTTTAAAAAATTAAAAGAAAATTATATAAAGTTTCAACGGATTTAGTTGTTTTTAAGGAATTTAAACATAAAAAATCACATATTAATTGTTTATGAATAAAAAAACTATTTTAATTAAGATTATATTAAAAAATAAATGGTTTGAATACGAATCCTCAGAATTAGAGGTAAGTGATGAAGACTATGAACTTATAATAGAAAAATCTAAAAATTTCTACGAGACATCTTTTGAAATGTGGATTGATGATAGATTCATTGTCTTCCCTCCTGATATAACAAGAGAGTCAATTTTAGAAATAAAAATAATATAATAATATGGAACTAAGAAACAAGTTTACAAAATTTAATGGTGAAAATGTAGGAGATATAATTGAATATATCTTAGGAATTATTAACGAATACCCTGACACAACTATAAGTGTTGGTTGTGATTCTTCTTTAGGAAGAAAAACAACTTCTTATGTAGTTGCGATAATGATGTATTCTAATAGTTTTAAGAAAGGAGCTCATGTTATTTATTATAGAGAGAATATTGAAAGAATTAAAAATACTTTTGATAGATTACAAAGAGAAGCCGTGTATTCAAAAGAAATCGCTGATTTTTTACATGATAATTTAAAAGATGTATATATTAGAAAAGATTTGAGTACAGAAGAAAGAAAAAGATATAAGTTCCACTTATTAAGATGTAATGGTCAATATGAAGGGTTAGAATATCACACAGAAGAAGCAATTCGTAATTCTTTATTTTTATCTGATGAAGAAAAAAGTAAAGAATATAAATTAATTGATATTCACTTAGATTATAATATTACAGAAGGTTCAAAAGATAAAATGGGGAATCCAAAAAATAAATCTTACTTAGCATTTAAGGCATTATCCCCTTGGTTAAGAGGTTTAGATTTTAGAGTATTTTGCAAGCCACAATCATTTTGTAGTTCTTGTGCAGCAGATGCTCTAATAAAAATATAACACTATGAATGACACAACTAAATAATGAATTAAATGTTGAAGATAGATTAAATCGTATTTTAGATAAAATAAAAAGTATTGGACTTAAAAGTTTAGATAAAAAAGAATTAGATTTTTTAAACTCTTTCAAAACTGGTGATGAGGAAAATTTTAACAAAAAATTTAATTCTGATAAAATTCACTCAACATATATATCAGATGATGGTTTTTTTATGTTTAATGTTGAGAATGTTGGTTATGTAAAAGATGAATTAAGAATAGCTGGAGTTATTTTTGTGCCTGATTTAGTTGTGAAGAAAAGAGTTATAAAAGGAGAAATTAAAGGACAAATTATTGTATTTAACAATACAGAAGTTGGATTAGATTTTTTAAAAGGAAAATATGATATTTTCGATTTCGTAAATGGTTTAGAATACGAATTAGATCGTTTTATTGATGATTTAATTATCAGTATAAAGTGGAATATGGATTTTAATTAAAAAATGCGAAGGGATTACCTTCGCATTTTTTTTTATTCTTGTGGTTTATTGGTTTTGATAAAATTATCAGCAATAGTCAATCCTAATGCCCCTGCGGAGTAAAGTAAAAAGCTATTAAAAACAGCTTCACTTATTTTATGTCCGTAAGTATCAATAAATCCAAGAACAATAGCAACAAAAAGTGCTAAAACTCCTACGAATCTCTTGGAAGAAACATCTCCAGAATCCGAAAACAATTTCTTAAAAAAATCTAACATACATATAAATTATTTTTTGTGTATTTTCATACATATAAAATATATATAAAATATAGCGTTGCTAATATGATTAAATATTTCAGAATCCTAAAAGGGATTTATCAAGCAAAAACACCACATTATTTATCGGTGCCTTTTGCTACATTCAGAAAATTAAGACTACTTATTTGGTTAATGATTAAATTAAACAAAAATTATGTCTATTGCGAAATATTCCGCAAAAAATTTAAACTAGATAATAACTTTGTAGTAGTTGGCTTAAAATGGTCAGGTAAAAATGTTAAACGTAGAACTAACGGATTTGCTAAAGAATTTGTTCTTAGCAATGAAGATGCAAGATGTATCTACTGTGAGAAAAAACTAAACCTTGAAAATGCCACTACAGATCATATAGTTCCTATTTCAAAATGTGGAACTAATGTTAAAGTTAATCTAATTGCGTGTTGTAAAAAATGTAATTCAGAAAAATCAGATTCCGATTTCTTTGAATATTTACGATACAAAAATCCAAAATATAAAAAGATTAAATATCCTTTTTTCTAAAGTATTTTCTCTCTTTTTTAGGAATATATCTAAGATCCATATCATCTTGACTAAAGAAATTATTTAGTCTTAAAGATGAATATGGATTTTTTATTAATTGACTTAATTTATTTAAGTCTTTTATTTGACTAATTCTTTTCATCATAGCATACGGATCTTCAGGATTTTTCTTCTTAATAACATCTTCAAATAATTTCTTCCATAAGAAAACAGGATAACCTGCTTTTATTTTCTCCTCTGATTTTGAATGACCTGCTGTATCATTATCAAAAAAATACTGAATATCTAATTCATTTGTTTCTAAAAAACGAAAATCAGTATTTGTACCACAACATCCAATAGCATTAGGATAAAACAAAGAATCTATAAATCCTTCAAATATAGTTATTTGATTATAAAAACTAACATTTAATATATTAAAATACTGACTTAATTTATTATTTAGTATAATATCATTAATATCCATATCTAATTCATCGACTTTATTTACCCATTTAGCCAAAGTTTCATAATTAAATATTTTAAACCATCTATATTTCCCATCTTTAATATTTCTTATTTGAATACCTAATACTTTATCATCTTTTCTATTCAAAAAACAAACAATAGGTTCATACCGATTTTTATTCCAATAATTAGCTTCATATATGTTTGTATGTTTTTCATCAAAAATACCTCTACCTACTAAATAATTGTATATTACACTATTTTTTTGAACAGGTTGAAAATCAGTTATATTATGTTCCCCTGTAGAAAATATTTCAGTTATAGCAGATAAATCTAATAAATGGTCTAAATTAGCATCAGATAAATCAGAATTTTTATAATCATTATATGTTATATCTTTACTGATATAATCTATTAATTCTAATTTTTTATCTAAATCTATTTGAATATCAAAAGTTTTACATAAGGACAATAAACTACCTTTACAACCATCATTAAAACAAATAAAGAATAATTTATCAAAATATAAATTACCTCTTTTTGCTCGGTCATTTTTAGTTGAATCACCACATACTGGACAACAGAAGTTAATTCTGTCGTTATAAACGACAATTTTCCTTCTATTTGGATTATTTGACTTTTTATTGACTATATCTTGTATCGTGTTTATTATATATGCTTTATTTAGAATCATATAATTTATAAATTAATTTTGTTTTTGATAATTTATTACCTATCCTAATCTTTTTGTAATTAAAATTACTTAAAGACCTACGCCATCTAAATTTTGAGTAGTTTTTGTAAAGTAATTTCCAATTTAAATCATTTAAATTTTGAGCATCATTTAATAACTTTTTATTAGTTATTAATTCCAAAGTGTCAATATCTTTAATTAAAATTTTTGGGTAGAAACTACTTCCTTTTTTATATTTATTAAATCCTCTTCTACCAATCTCTATTGAGGCGGCAATTGGATCAAATTCTTCATGTTGTATATTCCCTATGAAACTTGTATATATCGGATTAACCTCTATTAAATTCATTCCTGATAAACAAATCTCTTTTTTAATTTTCCTGATTATAAGGTCTTTATTCCATACGTTATTTATTTTTATATTATTAACTTTTTTACCATCAATATCAGTAAAATTAAGTTCTTCCATAACAAAGTTGTAAACTTGATAATGTCTTAATTTTTCAAATAATCTTGATAGTGAATAAAGTATTTCAGCTTTACGTTTATTAGTTTGTTTAAGGTTTAATTGATGTTCTGTTGATAATTTCAAATTTAAGTTATTTTTTGAATAATCTATATAGAATTTTTCTAAAAAGATTTGCTTATCATTTTTTGAATCAAATATAGAAATACCAATTCCATCAGGATTCATATCAATTGAACAATATCTATTTTTAATCTTTTTAATTGATAATTCTTGTTCTAATTTCTTATATTCAACAGAATACATATCTTTAATAACTTGTTTATCAGTTATAAACTTTTCTTTAATCTCTTTTTGAAGATTTGATTTAATTTCTTTTAATCTTTGGTTAATTCCTAAATAAGAATTTAGATCAAATGTTAAGCAAATATATTCTTTATTAATTGTTGTTGTTATAGAAATTTCTTTATTATCAATTAAGTATTGAAGTTTATTAAAATCAATTCTTTTATCTTTATATTTATGAAGTTCTATTACACATTTTAAGCCATGTTTAGGTCTATATTCAACATTATTTTCTAAAAGATTAAATTTAACGAATCTATTACCTTTTTGATTTGCTTCGCCAACTATATAAATATTTCTTTTTCTACTTTCTTTCCATTCTCTAATTTTCTTAGAATCTCTAATACCTTTGTTAGCGTCTTTAGTTATGGATTGTAATAAAGATCTTTTACCAAAAACTTCATTATTTTTAATAGATTTTTTTAGAAATTCTATTTTTTGAGTCCATTTAAAAATATTTTTATTATTATTTAAACTTTCTATTGATTTATAAAGTTCTTCAATTCTATTTAATTTCTTTTTATTATTAGTTATTTCAGTATCTTTTTTAATTTTAATTTGACTGACAATAGAATCTAATTCAGTGTCATTTACATTAAATTTTAACATTGTTTCTTTAAAGAATTGTTTATCACTAATCTGTTCAAAACATTTATAAAGATAATTATAACAACCAGTATACATAAAGATCTTATCATCTATCAGTTTTTCATTTGAAAATGATTTAATTTTTATTTTTAAAGTTATTATATTTGAATCATTAAAATTCATATAAAGTATGTATTAAAAAATAGTTATTATATTTATCCATAATTTTTATATTATAAATAATAATTTTTGTTTTTATTGAAAAATTTCTTATATTTGTATAAATAATTTAAAAAATGGCAAATAAAAATTTTGAAAAAGGTGAAATAGTCGTATGCGTAATAAATGGGAAAGCATCATTAACCCTATTCCAAGAATATAAAGTAGAAGATGTTACATATTCTGGGGATTTACTAATTGAAAATGATAGTAATGATTCTTTTTATTATAATGAGATTAGATTTATAAAAAAATCAGACATGAGAGAAATTAAAATTAATAAAATACTAAATAATTAAAAAATGGATATCCTAGATACAACATAATTTTTAATATATAGATTATGTTAAGAGCTATTAAATTAAGATTATATCCAACTAAAGATCAAGAAGTTTATATTAATAAGTTATTAGGTTCATGTAGATTTATATATAATCAATGTCTTAACAAAAAAATTAATGATTATAAAGAACTAAAAATTAATCATAATTTATCAACTTTAGATAAGTTTTTTAGAAATGAATTAGTTAAAAATCCTAATTTTGAATGGTTAAAAGAGCATAATACCAAAGTATTTAATCAATCTTTAATTGATATGTTAGATGCTTATTCAAGATTCTTTAAACAGAAGAATGGATTTCCAAAGTTTAAATCTAAAAAAGATAAATTATCTTGTAGATTTACTTATGAAGCAATTTCTAAAAAACAAGATTTTTTAAAAAGCAAGATTAAATTAACAAAGCAGTTAAAAGATCTAAAGTTTAAGACATCTGACAAATATATTAATTATTTGATAAAAAATCAATCAAATATAAGATCAGCAACTTTATCTAAAAATAAATCTAATGAATACTATTTGAGTATATTAATTGATGGAGATTTAATTAAAACTTTAGATAATCCTAATAATTTTTCTATAGGTATAGATTTAGGAATTAAAGATTTTGTTATCACATCAAAAGGAGAAAAGTTTGAAAACATCAAGACAATTAGAAATAATCAGGAAAAATTAAGTTCTTTACAAAAACAGCATAGTAGAAAGAAAAAAGGAAGTAAAAATAAAGAAAAAGCAAGAAAACGTTTGGCACGTTTTTACCAAAGATTAACCAATATCAAAGAAAATTATTTACATAAAATAGTCAATACATTATTAAACGAAAATCAAGTTATATGTATGGAAGATTTAAATGTTAAAGGATTATTAAAAAATCATAAATTGGCTCGCTCAATAAGTGAATTAAGTCTTTATAGATTTGAAACAATACTTAAATATAAATCTAATTGGTATAATCGTCAAGTAATAAATATAGATAGATATTTCCCAAGTTCTAAAACTTGTTCGGATTGTGGTTATATTAACCACGATTTAAAATTATCAGATCGTGAATGGATATGTCCTGATTGTGGAATAATTCATGATAGAGACTTAAATGCTTCTATTAATATAGAACAAGAAGGTCTAAAAATCTATTTAGAATTATATAAAAATAAAATACCCATTCATGATGGGAAATTAACGCCTTTGGAGAGCAGTCATGAGACACTCAGTGAATTAGGAAGTTTTAAATTAAAAAATTAAATAATAATTAATATGGAAAAAACAATTGATATCCTAGATTTTTACAAAAGATTATCAATATTAGTTGATAATTATGATATGAATGGTCGTACTAAAAGTACTACTGAGTTAAAAAAGTTATTAAAAGAAGCAAAAGAAGCAGAACTTGATGTAGATATTGACGAAAATCTATTTCGAGATGTTGAAATCTTCTATGAGGAAAGTTCTTATGAAGAAGAAAGTTCTTATGAAAGTTCTTATGATGAAGATGAAGATTCTTCATACGAAGACGATTAAATATAAAATATGATATTAAATCTCTTAATATATTTTACTCTATTAAGTTTAGGATTATTATTTAAAGCTATTGCAGATGATAATGATTCTTTACTACCAATATCTATAGTTAGTTTAATTTGTATTTTTATCTTTGGTTGGGTTATAATTGGAACTTCTATGGATAAAGTTTCTATAGAAGTTAAACAAAAACCGATTGAAGCATTAAAAGGAAAACATATAGGAGTTATAGTGTTTGATACACATACTTTTATGGTTAAAGACTATGAATTAGAAAAAATAACAGATAAATCAACTTACTACTATAAAGTAGGGTATAATATATATAATTATGTAACAGACACAACTTTAATTATTAAATAATATGTTAATAGTAGGATCAAAAGCACTTAAATATAATTATCCTTTTTTGGATAAAATACCAAAAGATACAGATGTTATTGGTAGTAAAGAAGATGCTCAATATTTAATTGAGCTATTAAATCCATCATCTTCTAAAGAAGGTGATGGTATCATATCGTTGTATAATATACAAAATAAAAATGAAATTTTTGACACTATGAATGTTGAAATTTTATTAACTGATAATTCAGTTGCTAATGCTCTTTATGTAGAGAAAGAAAAGGCAAAATATGGTCTTAAATATGCTAGTCCTGAAACTTTATTCTCTCTTAAAAAGAGTCACATACATTTTCCATTAAAGTTTAAAAAACATATTAATGATTATTGCTTTTTAAGTGAGAAGTTAAATAATAATGATGTGTTAAAAGATATAACTAAAATAGCTTTTTCAGAAACGGAAAATAGGTTAGGAAAGTTAAAAACACCTTCTTTAATGAAAAGCACTAAAAGTTTTTTTGGACAAAGCACAAAGTTTGTTAAATCTTACTTTATTCATGACGAAATGCATGAAATGGTAGCACATTATGAAGAACCAATCTATAATAGAATGTTAGAAACTAAAGATTCTGTTAAATGTTTAAAATCTTTATGGGATAACTTTTCTTATGAAGACAAATGTAAATGTGTCTTAGAAGAAGGGTATGTAATTGCCTTAGAAAGAAAGGTATTACCTGCTTTATTTGGTGGTCAGCCATTTTTTACGTCAGTAGAAAGTATAGAATGGGCATTAATGAGAATATGTACTACTTTATGTTCGGGTTGGTTTAGACAATTTGCTACAGATAATTATGTTAAGATATATGAAATGTATAATAGAAATTATGTAGAGGATTTCTTAACAAAGTATAAATTAGGTTTAATCAAAAAAATCCAGTAGTAATTTACTGGATTTTTTTGTATATATCTTGTATTTCTTCTAATTTCATTCGCCACAATTGATCTTTATCAAATTTATTTTGAACTTTCAAAAGATAATCAATTAATTCTTCTTTATCATCAATTGGTGTTAAAATTTTTTTTTACCACCTTCTTTTTTATTTAAATCTCCTAATTGATTAATATTGTTTTTAAAGCGATTATGATAATCATCTTTTGGAGCATCTTTACTATTTGGGTATAATTGTTGAGTCAAATTATTCCATTTAGTAAATGGTAAAACAGAAGAACCTAAATCACTTGATGTTGATATTTTTTCATCTAATGGATTAATCGTAATTTTATTTTGACTTCCTCCAGGGATACTTCTATCCGATGTATCATACAATCTTAAATGTGTTTCTCTATCAAATTCCATTAAATCGGTTATTTTCTCGTGGAAAAATTTCTCAACGTGAGCTATATTTCTTTTATCATCATCTGAAAAAGAAATAGACACAGATTTAGCATTTATTTTTTCAGCATATTCATTACACTTATTAATAAAGAAATCAAGTGCTGCTTGTTTACCTTTTTCTGGATTATCTGCATTAGCAGAACCAAATTCATTAGCAAACCAAGTTGAACTAACTCCAAAGTAATAACAATTATCTAAATACTTTTTAACTAATGGTGTTTGACTCAATTCTCCTTTAGGTATTCTATCATAAGAATCTATATCTTCATCACCAAATATATAAGAATGTTTTAAACAATTACTATATAATAAGAATTGTTGATTTTCATCTAAATAATTATCAATAACCCATTCAATACCTTTTCTTATGGTTTCAGGTTCGTGTCCTCTTGCTGTAATGATAGCAAATAAATTTGCTTCTTCTAAACATTTTAAAAAAGCATCCCAACTAGGCCCAAAAGAACCATTTTTAATGGCTGTTGTAAAATCCTCTATAAAAGCCATTTTTCCACGAGGTCCATTATCTCTAAATTCAGAAAATGCCCCATTAGGAACTCTCCAATTTTCTTTATCATTTCTTACATCAGCAAATTCCGAAGTAGAAACATCTTGTGGTACCCAATTGGTACCAATTAAGTGTTCCATATGAATCTGTGTTTTTTGATATAATAAATTATCATCGATATCATAAGCTTCATATTTTAATTCTTTTCTATTAGAAAAAGCTTCGTTAAACTTTATTATTTTCATTTTTTTAGTATTGTTTTTATTAACTTTTAATATATATTAAATTATAATAATAAATTTTTTAAAATGTTAATTACAAAAACAATAAAAGTTCCAAATAAAGGACAACATATATGTTATAGAAATATTGGTACTATAAATACCATAAATAATACTATTGAGTTTGATATAATTCATTTAAAACCTAGTTCAACAATAATCATTGAGGTGATATGTGATATTTGTTTAAAACAAATAAAGACACCTTATGGATTATATTTAAAGAATATAAAAAAATATAATTTTTATTCTTGTCATGGACAATGTTCTAATATAAAAAAGAAAAAAACTTGTTTAGAAAATTATGGTGTTGACAATCCATCAAAAGTTAAAGAAATTAGAGAAAAAGCTAATAAAACCAATTTTAAAAAATATGGTGTAGAAAACGCATCAAAAAATGAAAAAATTATAGAAAAAGCTAAAAAAACTAATTTAGAGAAATATAAAGTTGAGTATTTTTCTAAAACTGAAAAATTCAAAGAAAAAATTAGAAAAATTAATTTAAAAAAATTTGGAGTTGACAATTATAAAAAATCTGAAGAAAGCAAATTAAACACAAAATTAGGTCAACATCCAAATTATATTAAATATATTAATGAAGGTTTATCTTTATTTAAATGTGATTTAAATAAAGACCATGAATTTGAAATTCATATTTATAATTTTCTTAGCAGAGTAAATTATAATATACCTCTTTGTACAATTTGCTATCCTATTGGAGATCAAAAATCTATTAAAGAAAAAATACTTTTAGAATATATTAAATCCATATATAATGGAGAAATAATTAGCGGTTATAGAGATGGTATAGAAATTGATATTTATTTACCTGAATTAAAGTTAGGTATAGAATTTAATGGTCTTTACTGGCACTCTAATAAATTTAAAGAATCTAATTATCATCTTAATAAATTAAATTGGTTTAAAGGAAAAGGTATAGATATAAAATTTATTTATGAGGATGATTTTAATACTAATTTAGATATTATAAAATCTCAAATATCTAATTGGTTAGGCATAACTGATAATAAAATATATGCTCGTAAAACTGAACTTAAACAAGTAATAAGTGTAGATGAATATAAAAATTTCTTAAATAAGAATCATATTCAAGGGTTTGTTCCTTCTAAATTAGTATATGGATTATATTATCAAAATCAATTAGTTAGTTTAATGTCATTTGATAAAAAAGAAGGAAGATTAAACATGTCTGATAATGAATGGAATTTGAATAGATTTTGTAATTTATTAAATACCAATGTTATTGGAGGAGCTTCTAAATTATTAAACTATTTTATAAAAACTAATAATCCTAAAAGAATTATTAGTTATGCTGATAAAGATTGGTCTAATGGAAATTTATATTTTACATTAGGATTTACGTTAGTTAATGAATCTAAACCTGATTATAAATACGTCATTGATGGATTAAGAAAATCTAAACAAAATTTTACAAAAGCTAAACTATCTAAATTAGGTCATGATATATCTTTAACAGAATCTAAAATTATGGAAAATTTAGGTATTAATAAAATCTATGATTGTGGTAAAATGAAATTTGAACTAACTTTATAAAAATAAAAACCTTCTTATTTAGTAACTCTTATTAAATTAATTTCTCATTATTTAATGAGAAATTAATTTCTTCTTTTGATAAAAGAATTGAAAGATTCTAATTTAGTTTCTTCATCTTGTGGAGCTCCACCGAAGTCATCGCCACCTTCTTCGTCTCCAAAAGCTTTGATGTCACCATCTTCACCTTCTTCACCTTCTTCGTTAAATTTCATTATTCTCATATTCGTTATTTTTTATTTTTTGAACTATTAATATATATTAATATAATATAATTAAAAAATATGTTAATTACTAAAATTATAAAAATAAATTATAATAAACAATATAAAAAATACCTTAGTAAAGGAGTAATGAATTATGATGATAATACTTTAGAATTTGAACTTAAATATTTAAATCTAAATTCTAAAATAGAAGTTGAAGTAAAATGTGACATATGTGAAATAAAGAAAAAAACAAAATATTTTTTGTATATTAAAAATATTAAAAATAATAGTATATATACTTGTAATAAATGTTGTAGTATTAAAAGGAAAAAAACTAATTTAGAAAAATATGGAGTGGAATATGTTTTACAAAGCAAAGAAATTCAAGATAAATCAAAAAAAACTAATTTAGAAAAATATGGAGTGGAAAATATTTCACAAAATGAAAAAATTAAACAAAAAATTAAACAAACCAATTTAGAGAAATATGGAGTGGAACATGCTTTACAAAGCAAAGAAATTCAAGATAAATTAAAAAAAACCAATTTAGAGAAATATGGAGTGGAACATGCTTTACAAAGCAAAGAAATTCAAGATAAATTAAAAAAAACCAATTTAGAGAAATATGGAGTAAAATTTGCTTCTCAATCCAATATAATTAAAGAAAAAAGTAAAAAAACTAATTTAGAAAAATATGATGTTGATAACTATGCTAAAACAAAAGAATGTTTAATAAAAACTAAAAATTCTAATTTAGAAAAATATGGTGTTGAATTTACCTTCCAAAATAATCAAATTAAAGAAAAAATTAAACAGACCAATTTAGAAAAATATGGGGTTGATAATTTTTCTAAATCAGAAGAAAGTAGAGAAAATTTCATAATATCAAATCATCCTAATTATATTAAATATCTAAATGATAGAATATCTTTATTTAAATGTGATTTAAATAAAGATCATGAATTTCAAATTTATGGTGATAATTTTTATAGTAGAATAAATTCTAATTTACCTATTTGTACGATTTGTTATCCAATTAATGATCAAAAATCTATTAAAGAAAAAATCCTTTTAGAGTACATAAAAACTATTTATTCAGGTCAAATTATTAGTGGATATAGAGATGGTATAGAAATTGATATTTTCTTACCTGAATTAAAATTAGGCATAGAATTTAATGGTCTTTACTGGCATTCTAATAAGTTTAAAGAATCTAATTATCATATTAATAAGCAAATATATTTTAAAGAAAAAAATATAAATCTTAAATTTATTTATGAAGATGATTTTGATAATAATTTTGATATAATTAAATCTCAAATTAATAATTGGTTAGGATTATCTAATAAAATTTATGCTCGTAAAACAAAAGTTAGACAAATTGAAAATGTAGATGAGTATAGAAATTTTTTAAATAATAATCATATTCAAGGATTTGTTACTTGTAATAAAGCTTATGGTCTTTATTATAACAATGAATTAGTTAGTTTAATGTGTTTTGATAAAAAAGAAGGAAGGTTAAATATGAAAGAAGGAGAATGGAATTTAAATAGATTCTGTAATCTATTAAATTATCAAGTAATTGGTGGTGCATCAAAACTTTTAAATCACTTTATTAAACAAAATAACCCTTCAAGAATAATTAGCTATGCTGATAAAGATTGGTCTAATGGTAATTTATATTTTAAATTAGGATTTACATTAGTTAATGAATCTAAACCCGATTATAAATATATAGTTGATAATGTTAGAAAATCTAAACAAAATTTTACAAAATCCAAACTTCAAAAATTAGGGCATGATATATCTTTAACAGAATCTCAAATTATGGATAATTTAGGCATTAACAAAATCTATGACTGTGGAAAAATGAAATTTGAATTAATTAAGAAATTAAATAAGACTCCACTATAATTAGCGAAGTCTTATTTAATAAGAAATTATTTTCTTTTTTTGATAAAAGAATTGAAAGATTCTAATTTAGTTTCTTCTTCGTCTTGAGCTGATTCTTCACCTTCTTCAAATTCTTCGTCACCAAAGTCTTCTCCGTCTTCATCACCGAAGTCTTCACCATCTTCATCTTCAAAATCTTCGTCATCTTCACCTTCACCAAAAGCTTGAACGCCTTCGCCTTCACCTTCTTCTGTAGTGTCAATTTCAAATTCTTCGATTGTTTCTTCGTCTTTTTGAGCTTTAACTGTTAAAACACCTTCTGTTTCTTCAATTACTACTTCGTAACCATTAATTTCGATTGTTGTTTTCATAATATTATTTTTTTTTAATTATAGTATATATATTATTATTAAATATTCGTTTTTAATCTTTTTAATCTTTTTTAATATATAATATTATGCTAATAACAAAAAATATTATAATACCTATTTCTAAATATTCTAAATACTATTTAGACAAAGGGGTTTTAAACAAAGAAAAAAATACAATAGAAATTGATATATCCATTTTGCGAAAAAATGCTTCAACTTTAATTGAAGCAGAATGTGATATTTGTAATAATAAAAAAAAAATATCTTTTAAAAACTATAATGAAAATATTAAAAAATATAATATTTTTTCTTGTAGTAAAAAATGCAGTCTAATAAAGACTAAAAAAACTAATTTAGAAAAATATGGAGTTGAGTTTGTTCAACAAAACAAAGATATAAAAGAAAAAGTTAAGCAAACTAATTTAGAAAAATATGGAGTTGAACATGTTTCACAAAATAATGATATAAAAGAAAAAATTAAACAAACTAATATAGATAAATTTGGTTCTCATTATTCAAAAACTGATGAATATAAAGAAAAAGTTAAGCAAACTAATTTAGAAAAATATGGAGTTGAACATATTTCACAAACTGAATTTTATAATAAATCCGTTAAACAAACTAATTTAGAAAAATATGGGTCTGAATACTATTCGAAAACAGAAGAATATAAACAAAAAGTTAAACAAACTAATTTAAATAAATATGGGGTGGATAACTATAGAAAAACAGAAGAATGTAATGATAAAATTGTTAAAACTAATTTAAATAGATATGGGGTTGAATATTATTCACAAACTAAAGAATGTAATGATAAAATTGTTAAAACTAATTTAAATAGATATGGAGTTGAACATGTATTACAAAATATAAATATATTAAATAAACTTAAACAAACTAATTTAGAAAAATATGGGGTTGATATTTATAAAAAATCTGAAGAAAGCCGATATAGTTATATCATATCAAATAACAATTATTATATAAAATATATAGATAATAATAGATCTTTATTTAAATGTGATTTAAATAAAGATCATGAATTTGAAATACATGTTGATAATTTCCATAGTAGAAATAATCAAAATATACCTTTATGTACTATTTGTTATCCTATTAATGATAATAAATCTATTAAAGAAAAAATTTTATTAGAATATATTCAAAGTATCTATAACGGAGAGATTATTTCAGGGTATAGAGATGGAATTGAAATAGATATATATTTACCTGAAATTAAGATTGGTATAGAATTTAATGGTCTTTACTGGCATTCTAATAAATTTAAAGAAAATTACTATCATATAAATAAAAAAGAATACTTTAAAGGAAATGATATTGATATAAAATTTATTTGGGAAGATGACTTTGATAATAATTTAGATATAATTAAATCTCAAATTAATAATTGGTTAGGATTATCTAAAACTAAAATTTATGCAAGAAAAACTCTTATTAAAAAAGTTAGTACAGAAGAATATAGAGATTTTTTAAATCAAAATCATATTCAAGGTTTTGTTGCTTCTAAATTAGTTTATGGACTTTATTATAATAATAATTTAGTTAGTTTAATGTGTTTTGATAAAAAAGAAGGACGTTTAAATATGTCTGAAAATGAGTGGAATTTAAATAGATTTTGTAATTTGTTAAACCATCAAATAATAGGAGGAGCATCAAAATTATTAAATCATTTTATTAGAGAAAATAACCCTTCACGAATCATAAGTTATGCCGATAAAGATTGGTCTAATGGTAATTTATATAAAGTATTAGGGTTTAAATTAGTTAATGAATCTAAGCCTGATTATAAATATATTGTTGATAATATTAGAAAGTCTAAACAAAATTTTACAAAATCCAAACTTCAAAAATTAGGGCATGATATATCTTTAACAGAATCTCAAATTATGGATAATTTAGGTATTAACAAAATTTACGACTGTGGTAAAATGAAATTTGAATTAACTATATAATTAATGTTTTTAAACTTTTTTGAAAAAAATTATATGAAAATAAAAAATAATATGAAGGATTTTGAAAAATACTTAATAAGTAAAAAAATACCACAATCTTATATTAAATACCATAAAAATAATGTATCCCCTATAATATCTGATGATAGAACAGGTGGTTATGTAGATGTTTTTACTAAATTATTAGATGATAGAATCTTATTTCTATCTGGAGAAATTGATGATATGTTATGTGATATTCTCAAAGCACAACTAATTTATCTAGAACAACTAGACCCAAATAAAGATATAAATTTATATATAAACAGTCCAGGAGGTAGTGTGTATGATGGTTTAGGATTATTAGATACAATTGAATATATAAAACCAGATGTATGTACAATTAATACTGGATTAGCAGCTTCAATGGGGGCTATAATTTTATGTTCAGGGGCTAAAGGAAAAAGAAAATCATTAAAACGTTCAAGAGTTATGATACATCAACCATCTGGATTTTTAGGTTTTTCACAAGCAATCGAAATAGAAATTGAAGCAAAAGAAATTAATCACTTAAAAAAAGAATTATACACTATAATTTCTGAAAGCACAGGACAAGATTATAATAAAGTATTAAAAGACGGTGATAGAGATTATTGGCTGAGTGCTAAAGAAGCTAAAGATTATGGAATAATTGATGAAATAATATATAAAAGAAAATAAATTAATGCTAATTACTAAAAAAATTATAGTACCAAATAAAAGTCATTATAAATATTATTTAGACAAAGGTGTTTATAATTCTAATGATAATACTATTGAATTTGATATAATTCACTTAAAATCAACTTCCCTTATAGAAGTTGATGTTGTTTGTGATATTTGTGGAATAGAAAAAAAGACTCAATATTATTTATATAATAAAAATATTGGTAACTATAATTTTTATAGTTGTAAAGGTAAATGTTCTCAAGAAAAAAATAAATTAACTAATTTAGATAAATATGGTGTTGAAAATCCTACACAAAATAAAATTATTAAAGAAAAAGGCAAACAAACTAATTTAGAAAAATACGGAGTTGATAACCCTATGAAAGTTGAAAAATTTAAAAATAAAATTAAAGAAACTAACTTAGAAAAATACGGGATTGAGTATTATTCTAAAACTTCTGAATGTAAGGAAAAAATTAAACAAACTAATTTAGATAAATATGGTGTTGAAAATTATTCTAAAACTAAAGAATATTTAAATAATTTTAAACAAACTAATTTAGAAAAATATGGAGTTGAACATTATTCTAAAACCAATACTTTTAAAGATAGAATAAAAGAAACTAATTTAGAAAAGTATGGGGTTGTTAACGTTTTTCAAAATGAAGAAATTAAAGAAAAAATTAAACAAACAAATTTAGAAAAATATGGGGTTGTTAACGTTTTTCAAAATGAAGAAATTAAAGAAAAAATTAAACAAACAAATTTAGAAAAATATGGGGTTGAATTCTACATAAAAAGTGAAGATTATTTAACTAAATCAAAAGATTCAAATATAAATAAATATGGTGTAGATAATTATAAAAAATCAGAAGAAAGTAAAATAAATACTATAATAGGTCAACATCCTAATTATATTAAATATATAAATAATTATACTTCTATATTTAAATGTGATTTAAATAAAGATCATGAATTTGAAATTAATTGTGATAATTTCCATGGAAGATCAAAAACAAATTTACCACTTTGTACGATTTGTTATCCCATAGGGGATAACAAATCTATTAAAGAAAAGATTTTATTAGAATATATTAAATCAATTTATAATGGAGAAATTATTTCAGGATATCGTGATGGTATAGAAATAGATATATATTTACCTGATCTTAAATTAGGCATAGAATTTAATGGATTATACTGGCATTCTGAAAAATTCAAAGATTCAAATTATCATATTAATAAATTGAATTATTTTAAAGAACGTCAAATTGACATAAAATTTATTTATGAAGATGATTTTGATAATAATTTAAATATAATTAAATCTCAAATAAATAATTGGTTAGGAATTACTAAAACTAAAATATATGCTCGAAAATGCTTGGTGAAACAAATAGTAAATGTAGAAGAATATAGAAATTTTTTAAATCAAAATCATATACAAGGATTTGTTGTTTGTAATAAAGCATATGGTCTTTACCATAATGGAGTTTTAGTTAGTTTAATGTGTTTTGATAAAAAAGAAGGACGTTTAAATATGGAAGAATCAGGTTGGAATTTAAATAGATTTTGTAATTTATTAAACACTAATGTTGTAGGTGGGGCATCTAAATTATTAAATTACTTTATTAAAGAAAACAAACCTAAAAGGATTATTAGTTATGCTGATAAAGATTGGTCTAATGGAAATCTCTACTTTAAATTAGGTTTTAATCTTTTAAGTGAATCTAAACCTGACTATAAATATATTGTTGATAACATAAGAAAATCTAAACAAAATTTTACTAAAAATAAACTTCAAAAATTAGGTCATGATATATCTTTAACAGAATCTCAAATTATGGAAAATCTAGGCATCAACAAAATATATGACTGTGGTAAAATCAAATTTGAATTAATTTCTAAAAAATAAAAAATAAAAAATGGCAAAAACAAAAAAAGATTGGACAGGTAATATCCAAAGCGTATTTAAAACATTAGGTTCTTCAACACATACAGACGAAGAAAGAGAAACAAATGACTTTTATGCAACTGACCCTATAGCAGCTACTTTATTAATACAGAATTATCAATTAAATAATAATATATGGGAATGTTCAGCAGGTGAAGGACATCTATCAAAAGTATTTGAAGATAGCGGATTCAATGTAAAATCAACAGATTTAATTGATAGAGGGTATGGTGAAACAGGGATAGATTTCTTAGCTCAGACAGGAAAGTTTGATGGGGATATCGTCACAAATCCTCCTTATTCATTAGCTAATCAATTTGTATATAAAGCATTGGATTTAGTAAATGATGGAAGTAATGTATGTATGTTTCTAAAAGTGCTTTTCCTTGAGGGAAAAGCTCGTAAGAAATTATTTGAAGAGCATCCACCAAAAGTAATTTTTGTATCATCTTCAAGAATTACGTGTGCAAAAAATGCGGATTTTGGAGGAATGAAAAGAAGTGGAGGAAGTGCTGTAGCTTACGGTTGGTATTGTTGGGAAAAAGGATATAAAGGAGATACAATAGTAAAATGGATTAATTAATTTAATCCATTTAACAACTCGTCTAATACAATATCTCTGTATAGAGATGGAAATTCCTTTTTTATTTTTTCAATAGTTTCATTTTCCATCTCTATACATTTTTCAATTTCTTTTTGATTTTCAGAAGCTATATATATCATTTTATTTACATTTACATATTTAAGATAATCAATAAACCTGTATAAGATTATTCTATTAATAATATTGTTATAGCTATTTAATTCTAAATAACTTAGAATTTTTTCAGCTGTTAATTGTGTCATATTTATATTTTTATGAGTTAAGTATTTCTTCTAATACAAGATCTCTGAGTAAAGAAGGGAGATCATTTCCAATTTTATTAATAATTTGTCTTTCTATATCTCTACAATAGGCAGCTTGTTCAAATTTTTGCTGAGTAATATAAATTCTTTTATTTATACATGCTTCCTTAAACTCACATAAATGGTTATATAAAGACTCATATTTTATAGTTAATTTTTTCGATTCCATATACTCTATATGCTTTGTAGCTTGTTCTACTGTTATTTCCTTCATAAGTATTTTTTTAATTATATTTTGTTTTATGAAAAAAGATACTTATATTTGTAAAAATTAAAAGTTTTGAAAACAAAATATCCACGTTCTTATCATTTTCCATATTCACCTGGAGCAAAAAATGATGATAGAATTAATAATGATGTAAGCACATTATTGGGCCCTAATATAATTATCACTGAAAAAATGGATGGAAGTAATACTGCGTGCTCTAATATAGCAGTATTTGGTAGATCTCATGTTGAACCCACTAAAAACTCTTGGGATGTTAAAATGTGGGAATTACATTCTAGAATTAAATCAGATATAGAAGATGATATGTTTATCTTCGGAGAAAATATGTATGGAGTACATTCCATAGAATATTCTGAATTAACGTCTTATTTTTATATGTTTGGAATAAGACATAAAAATACTTGGTTAAGTTGGGATGATGTAGAAGAATATTCTTATTTATTAGACATACCAACTGTACCTGTTCTTTTTAAGGGTATGACAACTGTTGATAAAGTATTAGAAAAGTTAGTTATTGATTTAGCATCACAACCTTCTGCTTTAGGTGGATTAAGAGAAGGGGTGGTTGTTCGTTTAAGAAATAGTTTTCAAGATGAAGATTTTTCTAATAGTTTGTTAAAATATGTTAGAAAAGACCATGTACAAACATCTGATGCTCATTGGACAAGAGATTGGAAAAAAGCAAAAATTAAATATTAAAAATATAATATATACCTATATGAAAAACTTAAAATCATATAGGTATTTTTGTATTAATGAGAATGTAAAAATAATTACAACTCAAGATAATGAAGATAGCTATGTAATAGCATTACGTGATAAAAATAGTTTTGTAGGTAGTTGTTTTTTAGATATAAAAACAAATGCTTATTGGTATTTTGAAGATGATATAACTGAAGAAGAATACAATGAATTATTTCCTGAAGATATATTTTTACATATTGAAAATATCTATATTGATCAAAAATTTAGAGGAAAAGGATATGCTAAAAAATTACTAGAGTTATCTATTAATAAAGCAAAAGAATTAGGAATTAAAAGAATTTATTTAAACTGCTCACCTATAAATATTAAAAGAGATTTATCTCGTTTAATAAAACTATATGAATCATTTGGATTTAATGTTTTTTTACATCAAGGAAATAATGCTCTAATGATAAAAAATTTAGAATAAAAACATGAATTATTTAAAAAAATTAAAAGAATGGCTAATAGAAGAAGGTGTTGATTTTAAAGATAATATACATCCATTATATCATGTTACTTCTTCTTTAAGAAATATCTTAAAAGAAGATATTTTAAAAATATCTTCTTTTGTATCAAGAGGTCCTATAGGTATTTGTTTAACAAGATCCAAACTATATGGACTAGATGGAAATCTAGGAAATATATATAACTATAGAATAATTTTAGATAGAGATCTCTTATTAAAAGATGGTTATAGATCTTATCCATTAGATGAGTGGGCACTTAAAAAGAATCCAAAAAATAGAACGGAATGGGTAGAAAAAGATTCTATAAAAAGAAAAAATTTTAGCAAATCTAATTTTGATAAAATTACTAATGGACCAAGATATACACCAAATGGTGAAGGTATATTAAAAAATAAAGATCAAACTTCTACTTTAGAAGTTGAATTTGAAGAGAGAATTTTAAAAGATATAAAAAATCTACATAAGTATATTTATGGTATAAATATACTTTCATTAGAAAAAGATGAGTATAAAAAAGATATTATGGAATATATTCAAAAATATCCATATATAAAAATATATACTGGAAAATTTTTCTTAAAGGAAGTATCTAAAGATGATTATTATCACCTAAAAAATTTAGAGTAATTTGAAATTTTTTTCGTATATTTGATTTATTAAAAAAATAAGTCATGAAAAATTACAACTACAACATACATTCCTACTATTTACCTTCTTACGAAGAATGTAAAGATATGTGCGATGCTCATGGTGAGTTAGTATTTTACGAAGTAAAAACTCAAATAGATAATTTTCAAATATCAACTTTTAATTACCGGCTGGCAAATTTTAAGCATTTTGTAGAAGCATTAGAAGGAACCGATGTTAAAGGGCATGAAATGCGTGGTATAACCTTTGTATTTAATACAGATGGAACTTTATTTAAAAGATATATCTTATTAGATAAGTTTTTTAACGTGGACCAAACTCCATGTTCTATGTATTCTGTTGTTAAAAACTTTGAAGTAGCTAATGTTTACATCAAAGAGGATGGATCTGTAGTTAACTTCATAATGTTGCCTAATCTTAAAATTGTGGCTAAATCTAAAATGTCTTTTGTATCTGAACAAGCAAAAGAAGTACAAGATTTATTTGATGCTGACGTAGTTTTACAAAACTTTGTAAGAACTATGTTAGAAAAAGATATTATGCCTGTATTTGAATTTGTTTCTCCAAGAAACCGTATTGTTTTACAATATGACAAAACAGAATTAATCTTATTACGTCTAAGATGTAATAAAACTGGTGAGTATTTGAAATTGGAAGATTTTAATACTACTGGTATAAAAACTGCTGTTTCTGTAGGTATAAAAACTTTAGATGAATTAATAGCATTAAAAGGTGAAATTAAAGATATAGAAGGTTGGATAGTTCAATTTACTAATGGTAAAATGGTTAAAGTAAAGGGAGAGCACTATTGTGCACTTCACGGAGTTTTGACTGAAGCATTAAATCGTGAAAACGATATAATAACTCTTATATTGGATAATAAAATAGATGATGTTTTAGGTCAATTAGCAGAACAAGATTCTAGAAGAATAAATGTTAATCAAATAGTTGATATAGTAAATTTTGAAATGATCAAGTTGAAAAATGATACTAGCGACTTATTAAAGCATTTTAACGGAATAAAAAAAGATTTTGCGATAACTTATAACAAGAATAAAAATTTTCCACTAGCGATGTCTAAAATAAACGGAAAAGATTTGCTTAAGAATATAGAATTACAAATCAGAAAAGAAACTAATCATTTGTTAGAAGCTAGAACTTGGTTAGCAAAAAGAGGTTGGGTTAGATATTAGTTAACTAAAAATTATTTAATTGAGATAAAAGTTATATGATGAGTAGATAATTTTAATATATAGATTATGTTAAAAGCGGTTAAATTAAGGCTATATCCAAATAAAAAACAAGAAGTTTATATTAATATGCTTTTAGGTTCATGTAGATTTGTGTATAATAAGTGTCTTAATCTCAAAAAAACCGATTATGATGATTTAAAAATCAACCACAACTTATCAAGTTTAGGTAAATATTTTCATAATGATTTAACAAAAAATCCTGAATTTTCTTGGCTTCAAGAATATAATACTAAAGTATTAAAACAATCAATTATAGATATGTTAGATGCTTATTCAAGATTTTTTAAACAAGGTAATGGATTCCCAAAGTTTAAATCAAAAAAAGATAAATTATCTTGTAGATTTCCGATAGATACTATATCAAGAAAACAAAATTTTATTAAATCAAAGATAACCTTAACAAAACAATTAAAAGATCTAAAGTTTAAGACATCTAACAAATATATTAATTATTTGATTAAAAATCAATCAAATATAAGATCTGCTACCTTATCTAAAAATAAATCTAATGAGTTTTATTTAAGTATATTAATTGATGGTGACCTTCTAAAAGAATTAGATAAACCAAAAAATGATATAATAGGTATAGATTTAGGTATTAAAGATTTTGTAATAACTTCAAAAGGACAAAAATTTGAAAATATCAAGACAATTAGAAATAATCAAAAGAAATTAAGCAAACTTCAAAAACAACATTCAAGAAAAAAGAAAGGCGGTAAGAATAAAGAAAAAGCAAGAAAACGTTTGGCACGTTTTCATCAACGCTTAACAAATATCAAAGAGAATTATTTACATAAAGTAATAAATACATTATTAAACGAAAATCAAGTTATATGCATGGAAGACTTAAATGTAAAAGGAATGATGAAAAATCATAAATTGGCTCGTTCAATAAGTGAGTTAAACTTAGGAAGATTCGAAAAAATTCTTAAATATAAATCTATTTTATATGGACGTGATATTATAAATATAGATAGATTTTTTCCTTCAAGTAAAACATGTTCAGATTGTGGTTTTATTAAACATGAACTTAAATTGTCAGATCGTGAATGGACTTGTTCTGATTGTGGAATAATCCATGATAGAGATTTAAATGCTGCTATTAATATAGAACAAGAAGGTCTAAAAATATTAAAAATACCCATCCGTTATGGGGAATTAACTCCTTTGGAGAGCAGTCATAAGACACTCAATGAATTAGGAAGTAAATTAACTCACTTTTGAGTAGAATTTTACAAACGGTAAAAAATTAAAATTATGATATTAAAAAAACAACGTTCAAAATATACAATTCATATTGTTGAACAAGACGACTTACTCTATATAAATTATATGGAGAAAAATTGCACAACTCCGACCAAAAGGTCTATAATAATTAAAAAAGATTTAGATGATTGGTTGAGACATTTTTACGAAATTGGATGGGTAGAACAAAAAAAGGACGCTTAATAGCGTCCTTTTTTTTAATCAATAACATATTCAATTTTAATAATTCTATCTAACGATTGTATAATATTTCTAGTTTCTTCATCAGGTATTGTATATATTTTCTTATTTGAATAATAATCAAAATAAGATCCTAATAATTCTTTTTTCACATCTTGTAATTCCTCAATAAAAGCATTCATACAATTAAATTTTTTCAAATATTTAATTAGTATTATATTAAATGGAAATTTATTTGATTTTATAGTTTTGTAAATATTACTATCTTCTAATAATAACAAATATGCTCTTATATTTAAGTTATGTATTTTATCTACATCAAATAATTCTTTAGTATTAATAAATCTTGACTTAAAATAAAATTCAACTCCTTTATTCAAGAGAAAAACCATCATCTTAATAAATGCTTTTGTATATCTTCTATCTAAGATAACCCAATATTTATCATCTTGATATGATAAAATTGGTATTTTAACCAAATAATTATAATAAATTGTATTTCCTTTAACAATCCAATTAGAATCATTATCAGGTATCATATCAGAAATCATATTATGTTTTTATTGTATATATATATTCTTTTATTAATTGGTTTGTCATTTTTTTATGAAAATTACGACACTTACTTTTTTTACCATACCAATCACATTTACTATTTCTCCACTTTGCTGAATACCTATAAGATTTTCTTTCATTCCCACCTTTATTCTTAAATAAGAAGTGAGTTTCTGTTCCTAACCAATCATGCCAATGAGGATTTTTGATGCGAACTTTATTCGCATCTTTAAACCAATAAAGGTTTCTATTTTTTCGTTTAAGTCTTTTAATTACGATACATTTTTCTTTATATCGTCTCCAATCTCTTCCTCTGTTCATGACATGAAATTATATATAAATATACGATTTATATTTCAAAAAAAAAAATTATTTTTTCAAGACCCCTACGAAAAAAAATCAAATTCATGCAAGATCATGATATATATAATTTATATAATTACTAACTATTCTGCGGAAAACTTAATTATTAATAATTTATATAAATAAAAAAATATAAATTATGGCAAGACCAATTTCAACAAGTATAATAGCAAAAGCTAATAAAGCTGCTATTACAGCAGGTACAAATAATATAATTCCTAGTGGGTCAGGAAATTATACAACAAGAACAAAAAATATAGCTATTGGACAAGGTGCTATTGGTTCAGCAAAACCTGCTGTGTTTCCTGGACCCAATGGTTATACAAAATCATACACAATTACTTTATTAGGTAGAAAGTTTGAATTAGATTATTATCTAAATGATACAACTAAGTTTCATTTAGCTCAAATTGATTTTCATGGTATTTTATTCTATAAATCATTAAAGAATATGAATATTGAATTTCATGTAAAAGAAATAACTGATTTTTTAGACACTATGCTAAAAATGCAAGAAAGAGATACACAATTAGAAAATATTTTAGAAAAAATAAATTAATATGAAACCAAGAAAATCAATAGCATCAAGATATGGTACTAATACAATAACCAATGGTTATTGCCAAACAATAATAACAGGAGCATCAGGATCTAGTACGACAACATTAAGTAGTACATCATCAACAGGAACTACTTATCTTCCTTATACAATTGGTACTTCTACATTTACTTATCAATATCCTAAAGTAAGTATTGAAGTATTGGGTAAAAAATTTGAAATAATAGAAGATACTTTTCAACAATTATATTTAACTCAAATAGATGTTCATGGAATTGCTTTTTATAAATCCTTAAAAAAGAATGGGTTATTAATAAATGATGATGATATAAAAAATTATCTTGATAAATTATTACAGGCTGAGGAACGAGACGATAGAATTGAAGAAATACTGAAAAACTTATAATAAAATTTTTTATATAATTAAAAATTATAATTTACATTTAAAGATTTTATTAAAGATAAATACACTTTGGATTATATGATGGATTTATTTAAATGATAAATATCTGTAAATTACTTACTACCAATATTCAGATAGGTAGGTCTAATAAAAATAGATTAGGGTAGGTCATTAAACAATGACATTACATATCTGAAAATTAATCTTATTTTTTGTCAGGTGAAATACCTAACAAAAAAATTAAAAAATTACTTTTATTTTGAAAATTAATCTTATTTTAGACGGAAATTATTTATTACAGAGAAATGTATTCTCTTTACACAAAAACAACTTGTTATACGGGGCTTTAGAAACAAGTTTAGAAATGTCAGTTAATAACTATAGACAATGGTTCGGTTTCGAAAATGTTTATTTTGTATCTGATTCCAAAGAAAAATCTTGGAGAAAACAACATTATAACGAATATAAAGGAAATCGTAAAAAAGATACCGATATTGACTGGGAATTCGTGTATAATACTTATGACACTTTCAAAGCAAAATTAGCGAATAAAGTAAAAATACTTGAATATTCTCAAGTAGAAGGTGATGATTGGATTTCTTACATTGCTCAAACTGCAAATAAAGAAGGTATTAGTAATTTAATCGTATCAAACGATTATGATATTAAACAATTAATTAAATATGAATTAGATCCATTATGGATTAATATCATGTCTAATGAAGTTTATACTAATCAAAAAATCTTTTTACCTGAAAACTATCAAATCTTTTTAGATAAAGTTAAATCAGCAGCAATAAACAATGATATATTCACATTATCTAATGATGGTGAATTTTTAGGAATGGTTGCTTCTTTCATGGAAAGATATGAAGTTAATGAAGTTAACGCAACAGAATCTTTAGTAATTAAATTAATATCAGGTGATGCAGGTGATAATATATTATCAGTATGGGCACTTGAAAAGAATGGAAAACGTAGAGGTATTGGTGGAGCAGGAGCTAAAAGTTTGTATGATACATATGAATTGGAATTTGGTGATGTGGATATAAATGCGGATGATTTTTTAGATAATATTGCTGATTTAATTTGTGAAAAAAAGAAATTAGTTAGGAGTAATGAGTTTGATAAAATTAAACAAAATTTAGAATTAAATTATAAAATAATAAATCTAAGTTTAGAAAATATTCCACAAGATATAATTAATAAAATAGAAACACAAATAAAATAATATATATGGCTGATGAAAGTCCGATTAAAATTATAGGAGATGCCCTTTTTAAAAATAAAAAAAATTGGTTTAATATTTCTGACGAAACAAAAAGTTTAGCATTTTTTGTTTTTAATCAAAGATTATCTAGATATTTTCCAAAACAAGCTCAATTATTAAATAATAAGAATATAAATAAAGCGTCCGCAATGGACGCTTGGTTTTACCACTTAAAAGATGTTCGATATATTCCTACTTTATGGAATAAAAGTGATGGTAAGAAAAGAGAAAAAGAAGCAATATCTAAAAAAGATAAAGAATTTCTTAGAATAAAATTAGATTTACATGAAGATGATTTAGATTTTTTAATCACTAATCATTTAGATGAGATTTTAGATGAATTAAAATGGTATAAAGACCAACAAAAAAATATGAAATAACATGGAAACAAAATGGTATACTCTAAGAGTACAAACTAATAAGGAAAGAGTAGTTAGTCATAAAATTCAAATAGAAATGAATAGGCAAAATATTTATTGCAATACATTAATTCCTATAGAAAAAGTATTTTATGCAAAAAATGGTAAGCAATTACACAAAGATAAAATGTTATATCCTGGATATTTATTTATTGAAACTAATAATTTAGATGAAATGAGAAATATTATTAGAAATATCTCAGGACATAGTGGATTATTAAAAGATAGACAAGGAGTTTTTTTAACTTTAAAAGATTCTGAAATTAAAAAAATGTCCCAAGACATGGTAGCCGAAAAGGAAAAAGAAAAAATAGATTATTTTATTTTTTCTATCGGTGAGGAAATTAGTATAAAAACTGGCATATTTGCTGAGTTTAAGGGAATGGTTGAAGAAGTTTTTAAGGAAAAACAAAAACTAGTAGTATCAGTCCCTATATTTGGAAAAAGAACTAATATTGATTTAGACTTTGTACAAGTAGAAAAAATTAAAGAATAAAAATGAATTACTTACAATTATTAACTATGGATACTGGTTTATATAAAGTAGACCACTTAACTTTAAATACATTAGTTCATTTAATAAAAACTTGTGACTCATCAGGAGTCACAAGTGATTATGTTAAAAAAATACCATTAGATTTATGGTTTACCGATTTTTGGGATAGATTAGGTTCTAAAATAGATTATATAACAATTTATATAACTACTCGTGTAGTATATAATACTGGTGAAGTTATCGAAACAAAAGCAGGTCATACATATTATGATACTTTAGATGATTATGAATATTATATAAATGGTATAAATGGATATTTATGTCTTTATTCTATAAATAAAATAATTAATTTAGAAACTATGCATGTTTGTTATGAGGTGAGAGATTGTGTAATAACTAATCATAGTATTCAAAGAGATTTTACATTAAATAGGATTCTTAATTAAGAATCCTATTTTTGTATTGAAAATTCATCATTAGAAGTTCCGTCTTCACCTCCATACTCTTTATCAAAATCTAGTGTTAATTTAATAAGATAATCTTCATTGAAATCTTCTACATCAATAGTTTTTGTGATTTCACCAATTAAATCAACAGTATCATCATTTTTATATTTTTTAAATTTGATATAAACTTTTTTGATTTTAGTATCATCAAAATCTTCTTCTTGATTATCATTAATAGCATCTTTTAAGTCAAAGAAAAGAGCTAAATCATAGATAAACTTATCATCAGAATATTTAATTTTAAGATTATCTCTTGTAAAAGAGTATTTAGATATTTCACAAGTAGCTAAAGTTAGACCCATGTCTTTTAATGACATTTGTCCTTTTTTCTTTTTTAGAGATTTTTCTCTTTCTTCAAAAGAATCAACTTTTTCAGTTTCTTCTTCAGTACTAAACATATTTTGTACCTTTTTTTGTAATTTCAATAAGGCATTTGAAATATATTCTTCAGGAGATTCTCCTAAATTTTCTTTGATAAATTCATAAAATTTTTGTATCTTCATAATATATATATTAATTAAACAAACTTAAAAATAAAAAAATAATAAAATTATATGAATATAGTATTTTTTACAGGATCTGGATTATCAGCAGAATCAGGGCTTCAAACTTTTAGAGATGCTGATGGTTATTGGAACAAATATAATGTGGAAGATATAGCTACAATTGAAGGATTTCGCAGAAATCCTGAATTAGTTAATAACTTCTTTAACGAATATAGAACTCTAATAAAAAACTCTCAACCAAATTATGCTCATATCCAAATTGCTAATTTTATAAAAAATAGTAAAAATTCATGTTCTATTATTACACAAAATGTGGATAATTTTTTAGAACGTGCCGGTGTAAAAGATGATGACATTTATCACTTACACGGACAAATAACTATGGCTAAAACTATAAATAGAGGATTTAGTTTTCATATCGGTTATGATAATATCAAAACAACTGATAGAGGGGAAGATGGTAGTGGGATAAGACCTGATATAGTATTTTTCGGAGAAATGCCACATTATTTAGAAGAAGCAGCTGAATTGATTAGCGAATGTGATGTATTGGTAGTTATTGGAACTTCTTTACAAGTTTATCCTGCGGCAGGTTTAATAGATTTATTACAACCAAGAAGTAGAGGTATTGTATTAGATCCAAATTGTGATGAATTGGATTTAGGTTCTAAATGGGATAAGATTGCTAAAAAAGCAACAGAAGGAATTGATGATGTTATTGATTTAATTAATATTTAATTATGAAAAAAGTAATATTATTTTTAAATTATCGGGGAGAACCTTACTATTTTTTCTTTGATAACGATTATTTATATCTAAAATCAACAAAATATGAAGCTGGTTATTATACAATACCATTAAATGAAAATTTTGGAAATCGAGGTCTTTATTATTATTTTACTGAGTTTAATGATAATATTTTTGAGCAATTTAAAAATGCTCAAGAAGTTTCCAAAACTAAATATCTTTTTGATGAATTTAATAATGAATCTAAGTTAGATTTAAATAAATTGTATTTTGAAAATATATATTCAAATATTTTATCTACTTATATTTCGTTAAAGCATTTTGCAAACTTATATAATAGAGAAGAAAGATTAAATCATATTCTTCTTAATATATAAGAATAAAATAACAAATTTATTAATTTTCTATATATTAATATAATTTATTCAAAAACATTTCATGCTTAAAACAATAACATTAAAAAGTACAATAACAAATGATGATTATACAGACTATGTATATTCTACATTTGATATTCAAGACAAACAACAAACAATCACAAAAATTCCAATGGATCTAGATGATTTAGATAAATTTGAATGGTCTATTGGTTTAATAGTAGGTGGTTCAGGTAGTGGTAAATCAACAATCCTAAATTATTTAGGTGGTATGAGAGAAGCTAACTTTGATGAAAATAAACCTTTAATTAGTAATTTTTCATGGTTATCACCAGAAGAAGCTAGTAAAGTTTTAATGTCAATCGGACTTTCATCAATACCTGCTTGGCTAAGACCTTACAACTTATTAAGTAATGGAGAACAATATAGAGCTAAATTAGCTTATTTAATTTCTTCCGCAGCAGAAGATGAAATCATTTTAATTGATGAATATACATCATTTGTTGATAGAGATGTAGCAAAAGCTATGAGTTTTGCCTTACAAAAGTATATTCGTAAATCAGGAAAAAAAATTATTTTAGCAAGTTGCCATTCTGATATAATAGAATGGTTATTACCTGATTGGACTTGTTCACCATTAAAAGGAGGCGGTATCGAAAGAGCTGACTGTCTTCGGCAACGCCCAAGCATTGAGTTACAAGCACATAGAGTCGAATATGATACTTGGGACTTCTTTAAAAAACATCATTACTTAACAGAAGATGTATCTAAATCTTGTAAATTCTTTTTATTTACTTGGAATAATAAACCTGTTGGAATAAATTGTGTAATACCACAACCTTCTGGATACTTCAAAAAAGGAGTTAGAGAAAGTAGAATTGTAGTTCTTCCCGAATATCAAGGTTTAGGATTAGGTACAATTATATCCGAATGGACTGCTTCTATCTATAAAGATAGTGGATATAAGTATTTTACAAAAACAGTTCATCCTGGATTAGGAAATTATAGAAATGCCCATCCTGAAAAATGGAAACCTACATCAAAAAATGGTATTTATCAAAGTGATAAAAACGATAATAGTATGGGAAATTGGGCGATAAAAAGACGAAAGTCTTTTTGTCACGAATATATTGGAAATGGAGTAAGTGGTCAGGAAAGATTACTTTTACCTGTATCAGATTTAAGAAAAGTGTGTGTATAATTCAAGAAGTCTTCTTTTTAATCTATCTGCTTTTTTCTTAAAATAATTATTATAATAATCAATATCTCTTTTTGGGGTAAAAGTTTGATTATTTATATTACTTTTATAAAAAGCAGAATTATCTATTTCATTAGTTAAAGTTTTATAAATAAAAATCAATTTTTGAATAAATAAATTAGGATTCTTTTTTCTTATTTCTTTGAATTTAATTTCATTTTTTTCATAAAAAAATAAAAAATTATTTAATAATCTATTATCATAATTATTAAAGATTATATCCATATTTATATGGTTTAAATATAAATATTTTTGATAACTTGGTGATTGTTTTATTAAATTAATAAATAGTTGTTGATTGATTTTAGTAAAAGATTTTTTAAATAAAAAATCTTTTATATAACCGTATGCTTCATTTACATTTGAATTTATTTCTTCATCAGTAGCTATGTACATTACATAAATAAAATTTTTTATTTGTTCATCTATATTTATAAAGTTTTTTGATTTTAAATAATCTAATTTTTTAACAACATTATTTTTACCCATATTAATTAGTTCATAAGCATGATTCATTTCATGCATAATTAATCCTAAATTAAAATTTTCTTTTAATTTAATAGATATATCCCAATTACCATTATAATTTTTATTACAATCTTTAGTTACTAAACTACCGTTAAATATACCATCATATTTAACTATTTCAATTTTTATTTTGTTTATATTTAATTTTAATGGTATATTATCCTTTATAATATATTTACCTACTGTAGCGGAATTATAATTATTAAAAATATATTCTGATATATTAGAAATATCTTCGTTAATATGCTTTTTTTCTAAAAATAAATAATAATCAAAATCAAAAAAATTTTTAATCATTTAATATATATTATTTTTTTATCTTCTAAATACTTTTTTAATAAGTTTTCTATCAACTTAGACATATTTATTGAATTTTCATTACAATAAATAACAAATTCTTCTGATACTTTTTTATCAATCGTAAAATTTTTTCTTATTTTCTTATCCATTTTTCTTATTTATTTTCTTTTGCCAATGCCCATTTTTTGGTCTATCTACATTATGTTTTATTAAACATAATTGTATTCGTCTAACCGTTATATTTATTAATTTAGAAATTTCTGGGATTGGCATCTTCCAAATTAAAGGTTTTATAGTATTTAATAATTCACTATCATCTTTAAAATAATTTTCAGTTCTTTTCTTCTTTCCCGCTAAAAATTCATTCTCATAAAAATCTTTTAGATCTAATTCTAAATATAGTTGTCTTTTTTCTTCAAAGTTAATAAAACAATCTTTCCCATATAAATATAAACAAACTTTATCATATATTTCTGCTGCTTCTATTTCTGAATTAGCATATTTTATTTTTTTGATAATTTTATTATCAAATTTACATACCCAACTTTTTTTATTTTTACGATAACTAACTCCTTTATATATACTACTTGATTTATTGGTAGGTTTATACTCAGTTCCTAATCTTATATTAGATAAAGAAATTTTTTGTTCTTCCATCATAAACTTATTTTCTCCACATCCTCTTATATTATACCCATAAGGTTTATATGAGTTATATAACTCAGCATAATAACATTCTTTTTCATTTAATAAATCTATATTAGCTATATTATTTTCAAGTATCTCTACTTCAAAATTTTCTAATCCATTTTTATTTACAGAATTTTTTAAAATCTCATTATGAGTATAAACCCACCATTTACCATTTTTATATCTTTCATTAAAAGGATTAATTGATTGCCCTATATAAGATTTGTTGTTTATTTTATTAAATATTCTATATACTATCATATATTTTTATTTTTATATATTAAAAATATACTTATTCGTGTGTATATTTTTTTTGTTTTTTTGATAATTTTTTATTATATTTGTATATAAAATAAAATAAATTAAAAAAATATGGCTATTGGATATTGTTGTATAAGTAATGGTATAAATATAGGTAGAAGACCAAAAGATTTCATAAAAGTTAATAGAGGTATGATTCGTAAAACTTTCTTAGAAAAAGGGTTACCTTACGCATCAGAACTATCTTTATTAAATTTAATTGATTGTTTAGAAGTTCTTAAATACAATGTCAAAAATAAAATTTTTGTTTATCGTCTATCAAGTGATATGATACCTTGGTTTAGTGAATTTAACTTAGAAGAATTACCTGACTATACTAAGATATGTAGTTTACTTAAAAAAATAGGAGATTATGCTAAAACTAATACCATTAGGCTATCGGCCCACCCAGGCCCTTATACAGTTTTGGCAAGTGAAACAGAATCAGTTGTTGAAAAATCAATTGATGATTTGAACAAACATTCTCAAATGATGGATTTGATGGGATTGGATGCTACTAGGTATTATCCAATTAATATACATATAAATACTACTCAACCTACGAGAGAAGAAGCTGCTGAAAGATTTACGGAAAACTTTTTTCTATTAGACGAAAATACTAGAAAAAGATTGACTATTGAAAATGATGATAAATTATCTCAATATTCAGTTAAAATGTTATATGAGTTTATCTATAAACAGATAAAAGTCCCAATTTGTTTTGACCAACATCACTATAAATATGGTCCACAAGACCAAACTATGGAAGAAGCTCTTAAATTAGCTTATTCAACATGGGGAAGTATTAAACCTCTAACACATATGTCTTCTTCAAGAAGAATTGAAGATGTTTCTTCAAAAGAAACTGCTCATGCTGATTTTTTGTATGAAAAAATTGAAACTTTCGGATTAGATTTTGATACAGATTTAGAATGTAAAGAAAAAGATATTGCTTTATTTAAGTATAGAAAAGATTATGGAGTATTATAAAATACAGAATTTTTATTCTTGGTTTGAGGATGATAAATTTTATATTAATAACACAATCATAAGAGAAACTAGTTTGTGGGAAACAAAAAACTATGTTATAGGATCTATAACTAATACTAGTATTTTTAGATATAAAGAATGGATTATGTTAAAAGATACTGATAAAATTATTGATGTAGATGTTAATCAAATGAATAATATTATAAAATGTAAACAAAGAGAATTAAAACTAAATAAGATATTAGATGATTTATAAATATGGAAGAGATTTTTTTTGGTTTGAGGATACATATATAGTATCTTCTCATAATGGTAGTCCTAAATTAGAATATTATTCTTTAATAGAATTTAGTAAAATTAGTGATTATGAATTTATTAAAGAAAAGCAAGGTATAGACTTTAGTAATTATTATGATATTTTTACTCATGAAGAATTTAATGAGATACTTGTTCAAAAAAGAAGGGAATTAAAAATTTCTTTGATATTAGAAGATATATAATATATAAATAAAAAAAATTATTTATGCCATATTATGTTGTTTCAAATAATAAGATAATAACTGACTTAGCAAGAAGTTCAGTATTTAGAACCGATTTAGGATATTCTGCTACATTACCAAATCCTAACGGTATGAGAAAAATTAATGGTAATGATGAGTTCGCTGCCTCATATAATACATTTTACAAAACTACTATATCTAAAAAAGGTAGAATAGGTGATATTCATTTTTATATAGATGGCGGCATCAATGAAAATGTTTTAGCATTTTATAAAAACTATGAAGAATTTATTTACGAGTATAATCCAAATTATATTAAAGATTTTGGTATAGATGCTTATGTAGGTCATTTACTTAAGAAAGTAGATCAAGATTATTCTATTAGAACTAAAAAAGATATACCTGTTCAAGAGGAAGTTGTGGTTAAACCACAAGGTAATGCGGATATTTTAGTAAAAAATCCTGGAGCAGTTACTTATGCTGATTTGGCAAAATATTTAGAAGAAAAGAGAAAAAAAAGTATAGAATAATTTATTCTATACTTTTTTCAAATTTCATTTTACCACAATCATATATTTTATTAATATTTAGATTTTCCATAATTTGAGATTCTGTTAAATTCAATATATCATACCCCATTTTACCTAATTTGCTTTTATTAAAGTTTTGTTTATTAATCCTAACACCATTAACAATATATTTATAATCAGGTTTAGATTCATTAATTAATTTAAATCCTAATTTAAAATAAAGATTTCCTGATGACCAATCTTTATCAGCATAACTTATTATTCTGGAAGGATTATTAATTTTAATAAAGTGATTTAATAATTTAGAAGCACCTCCAATTATTTGATGATTTAATAAATTACAGAATCTACTTAAATTCCACTCATTTTCAGACATATTTAATCTTCCTTCTT
>Ga0316221_1000487_pt1 | contig 51324 bp, 40 predicted proteins | sample TBH18007metaG_FD_206003 | JGI IMG/M metagenome (GOLD analysis project Ga0316221, IMG submission 206003) | Freshwater microbial communities from Trout Bog Lake, Wisconsin, USA - TBH18007 | ecosystem: Environmental > Aquatic > Freshwater > Lake > Hypolimnion/Profundal zone | place: USA: Wisconsin... | reverse complement strand
TACAGTTAATGTTGTAGTTGCACTATCGATATCGCTAGCAACTCCGCTGACAAATACTGGGCCAATAATGTTTGTTCCAGTTACCTGGTAGTTTATTGAAAATGTTCCAGTGATATTTGCTGTTGGAATTGTAATAGTTGTACTAGAACTTTTTCCGTTAGTAGCAACAACTGTGGCATTAGTTGCACTAGCTACACTTTGCAAATTCATGTTATAAGGGCTATTAGGCAATGCTTTGCCGCCTTGATCCATAATATTAACTACAATATTATGCAGAGCTGTTGTTAAGTCGAGACGCTTTTGATCGACATTTTGAATGTCAAATTCAAGGACGTTGTCGACCCCATTGTAAATTTTTATTGTTCTTGCGTACACGACACGGTTCTCCACAGTGAATCCTGCCAAATCGGCTAATAGTATTGTTCTATTAGGATATAAATAACTTTGGATTTTTTGCATTTGGCAGAACCTTTAATGTATTTATGGCAAAATTAAGAGACAACATAGAACAAAATTTACCCTTCATTAGCGTACTAAACTACGGCGAAAATGAATACGTGGGCATCATTATCAATCAGGACCAGTTTGTAACTAGCTTCTACGATCTTAATGCTATTAAAACTCCTGAGGAAAAGACGAATTTCTTAGAAATAGGAGAAACATGGTGGTGGGAATCGAATCGACAATTCCCTATTAATATTTTCTGTAGAGATCAAATACAGCCTTTTAACTATTGTATAAAAACTTTCAATAGTAAAGATGTGCGAGTATTACTTGGTCCTGTAGTAAATTTAATGAATCTTACTATGAAACGTGTGAAACGCAAGAGTGTACAGTTAGTCCGCAAGACTCGTTAAATTTTCACAAATTAAATTCATCTGCACAACGATAACATGTGCATAGGCAATGGCGTGTGCCTTCTTAAAATAATACTCGTCAGTCGTTGGTTTCGTCCAGACTTCTTTGAACACCTCGTCCCAATCCTTCCCTAATAAATGTTTCTTTGCTGGTCTTATGATTGCGAGACATGCCGCGAGCTGTTCGATACTTGTTGGCTTCATCTTCCTCAATACGTGCCCGTGCCCATTCACGTGAAAAAGATTGTTCGTAAATTCGTCTTCTAGAAGTAGATTCCATATAGGTTCCATATTCAGCAATTTTTTTAGATGCTGTATACTATTAACGCCTTCGTACACCGAAACGTTTAAAAAATCGAGCTTAAAATATCCTCTTTCTTCTGCCGTTTTATAATCTAACGTAGAAATTCTATCAATAGGATTGTACGGAACACCAGTGCAATAAACACCGGTGTTATGCTTTTTAGTACTGTCAATACGTGCGTCAATATGCTTTAATAAATCTAAAGCCTTTGTTCTATCTGCAAAATCTATATCAATATCTGGCATTTAATAATCCGTATGTATCCATTCTTTAGGTTCATCTTTAGTAGGATTGTATGGTTCCTTAGTAACAGGGTTAACTAGTCGCCAGATGTCTGCACAACGATTTTGTTCGGGTATTTCTTCGACAATCGTTCCATCTTGCAATAACCATGTTACTGGAGAATTCATATTCCTGACTCCTTTACTACTTGTTTAACTAGTTCAACATCTGCTGGTAATTTTTTAAATTTACTTACCCAGAATGGCGGATCAATGATATTTTGTATATGTGCCAACTGTTCATCGCTAAACTTTTGTAGCATAGTTTTTCCGCTGGCACTATTCAAGACCAGCCAAGGACTAATTTTTCCGTCTTTGATATCATAACAAGCACGACTTAGGCTAACATATAAGAAATAATGATTCCATGGCGCATTATTTGCATCACTCCATTCCTGCATATGAATGATACTGCGTTCAAGTGCCGTCTCCACTGATTCACGTTTAATTAAATCAAAAACATATTGTTCATATAATTCTTCACGACACCAATGATCTAGTTTTACCCCAGATGTAACCACATAATCAATAAATTTATGAGGATATAAAGGGTTAACATTACTGACGAAAGACCCAAACTTAACAAAAGCATTATAATAAGGACTTTTTGCAAATTCGTCATAGGTCTTATTACCTTTGTTGTTTTGTGTTGTTTGATAAAATCTATTAAAGGTATCATAAGCTAATACTACGTGTCTTTCTGTACGTGCAAGTGCTCTTCGTTTTTGTTCGCACACATGTACAAACAGGGTTTTTTCTTGCATAAACCCTTTATTACAATATTGACAGATATATGGTTGCGGTGCTAGTGCCATCATTTTAATTTTTTAGCAATGGTGGCTTCGTCCATGCCATGCAGGCGTGCAAGATCTTTTATTTCTTTATCTGTTGACATTTCTGCCAACATTTCAATTTCATCACGTTTGGCATTAGGCATCAATTCTTCTAAGAATTTTGTCTTTTTATTACTACCAGTTTTCTTCTTAAAACCAATCCATTCATGATAAAATTGTGTAGATCCATCATAGCTACACATGCACAATAATTGCCAAAGTAGCTTAGGATGTTTTTGTAAAGTATTCCAATGCTTGTTAAAATACTCGTTAACTGTTAATACAAAATGTTCTTGTATTTCACGTTTGTTACTTTTTACGTTACTGATATAACGATTAAGAATGTACAATTCGCTTTTAAGACTTTTTTGTTGTTCCGGAGTCATTTCATCCCAAACAGATTTTGCGTTCAAATCAACAAACGCTATTTTTTCTTTAAGTTCAATTTTATCACTCATAACGTTCTTTACTTAGTTTATATAACATTATAACACGATCCAAGGCCTTTTGTAAAGCAGGATTGGTTTGTGCCTCTTCAATTACACCCCGCCAAAAGTCGTTTATGCGGTGACCATTCACTGGATCATAATCCCACCCTATTGGTGTTCTTGTATCGGGATCGGCTCCTACTTCTCGAGCATAGGTCACTCCATCTGCTCGTTCATAGATATAAGTAGCTCCAGGTTTAAGGTTACCCATCGACTTCGATATCCTTAATTTTGACAAAATTACCTGAAATAGATACTCTCTTTGATTCCCTATCTCTAAACGGATAAACATAATGCTGAATCTCTGCCGGAAAAATTAATATCATTTTTTCCTCAGGATGAATGAGAGCCTGTGGTGGAAATAAACTATTTTTGTATCCAAAATTAAATTGAATAGCACCCTCAACATAACCGATATCTTGTTTCTTTTTATAAAAATAATTGGCTCTAAATTTAGGAACTTTTAGATAAATCACATAAGACAATATACCATAATGATCATGCATAGGCAAGAACCCATCGTGTGCTTGTACATTGATCCACTGATTTGATAATTTTAAATCATTGTTACCAACATACTGATTAACATGACGACCAATCTGTTTATTATAGTAATCTCTATGCTCTTCTTTTAAAAATTTAAAATCTGCACCGCCATTCCAGAAATTTTCGTTTTGTTCTAGTGGCTGGTAATCTCCCAGATGGTTTTCATATTCGTCTAATAAAAATTTATAAAAATCATCGGAGATTGAACTTTGATATATTTGTATTCCAACTGGGATTAAATTCATTTTACTTCCTCGTCGATGGGGTATAATTTAGCATCAAACGCCATAACTGTTCTATGCCCGGCTCCTTTCCAAGGATAAACCGTATGCGGAAGATAGCTTGGGAAAACAATTACACTACCAGGGTTTGGCGTATATTTCCAAGTGTCTTGCATAACAAATTTAGATATGTCTCGGTTCATAGGCAACTGAAAAATCAACTGACTATCGCTGGGCTTTTTAGTTAACTCGTCTAATTCAGGAGCACTGATATAGATATTTCCACTAATGTGTGCGTTAGGGTGTACATGAATTTCCTGGTAATCACCTGACTCTTGTCTAATGGTCCAAATGCTTCCAACTACAGGTTTACAAAGTTTTAGATCCTGATGTCCGGATTGTGCTGTGACTAAATCCATGTATCCTTGACAAATTTTTTCAATCCATGTAATTAACCAACTAACGTCTAACCCTAGTTCATTGGGATATACATGTACCTGTTGTCCACCTCTGATACTAAGAATATCTTCCCCAGAATCGTTTAGTTCTGGATGGGCATGTAGTGTTTCTGCCAGGCTATAAATTCTGCTAAACTCCACAGGAGGAACTGTGTCGATAGCCATAATAATTGGTTGAAAATATGCTACTTGTAATGTCATAATAATTTATCCAACTGAATAATTTCATTTTGTCTCGATATCTCCTTGACAAAATATACGCAATCAGGTTTAGCACCTTGTGAAATTGGTGTTGCTAATAACTGACTGTTTTTCATTTTAGGAAAGTACCATTTTACATCATTGTAAAAATTTACTATTTCTATTTTTTTAAACTCTACCCTAAACGAGCTTAATGGGTTAAAACATAAGGCTTCAAACCCTCTGTCATTTAAACTTGTTAACGGTAAAATTTCAATGTCGCATCCGCTTTGACTATCTCCTACTGCTATTGACCAATCCAACGGCATTGCAATTTCGTTACCTCCGATATTTAATACCATAGCAGGTGCATTAAACGATTCTAGGAAAATTAACGGCATAAAAAAGAAATCTGGTTCTTTTGGATCGCTGTTATCTAAGACCGCAAATCTGGTATTTTCGTCTACTTCCTCTGGTAAATTGTTCAATGAGAACGTTTGATTATCTAATGTTAATATCTGCATGATTCCTTATTTTTGCCAATCCACTTTCTCAAGAGTAAATGGATACTTGGCGTCCTTGTAAAATTTTTTCCTCGTTGTGAGGTGACGCTTGGCAAATTTGCAGGTTGAAGTTATGTCCCAGATCTGTACAAAGTCTTTGTCTTCTGCTTTCCTAATACCACGTCCAATAGATTGGATAACGCGAGTAAAGCTCTTTCCGGATTCCAACAAAACCAAATTAAAGATACGAGGAATATTAATACCCACAGCGGCCACACCATAAGTCGCCACAGTAATCTTATTGTCATTTGTTGCATGTCCTTTGTACTCCTCTTTACGATCTTTTCCCTTAACTTCGCCTGAAATAAACACAGCGCCTTCTATCATTTCTGTTAATAATTTGCCTGTATCAATCCTATTGACTAAGATTAATGTATTGCCTGAATCTGCAATGCCTTGAACAAGTTTACTAAAATATTGCATCCTATCTTTGTTAGTGACAAGATACTTTAATTCTTCTTGATATGATTTAAACTCTGGTAAGTCTATTAATTGTAACACATTTACATGTAAATTGCTAAGAATTCCCATCTCTTGTAATTCGTGTGCTTTGATGCCTCCAACCACTGGGCCAATGCTGGCAAAAATGGGTTCTCTTTCAAACGCATCTTTAGGTACTGTACCAGTTAGTCCCCAACGTATAGGTGCATTACATAGATTCTGTGTGAGTAAATTCTTCAACACTTCTGCCTTGGCCATGTGTACTTCGTCAACTATGACAGTCTGGACACCATCGAGAAATTCTGCCAATGTTAATGCAAGATCAGCATCCCAGTTTTTACTTTTCTTATCTAAAATATTAAGACTTTGCCAGGTACATATAGTGTGAGTTTTACCTATATCTTTACGATCACCATAGTAAACTCCAACATCTAACCCAACGTTTACAAAGTCTTCTTCTGTTTGTGTGACTAGATCTTTATTAGGAACTATGACTATTGAACGTCCATATTTTTCAGCACAATGCGCCAACGTTGCTGTCATAATAGTTTTGCCAGCACCTGTTGCAACTTCTTGTAGTGCTTGTGTATTGGTGAAAAAACGGTTAACAACTTCAACCTGATCTTCACGCAGTACAATAGGTTCTCCAGCAAATCTATGACCTTCTGGCCACACTTTTCCCTGGTCTGCCCAATAGTTTGTAGTCACCGGTTCGAACTGAATTTTACTAGTTTTTCTGAGATCGTCTATTTCCTCTACTTCAATATTTTGATTGTAAAGTATTTCAAGTATCTTTTCTAACTGGCTCAAATAACCGTTACCACCAAGACCAAATAGACTGACTTTTCCATCCCACCGACCTAGTTTATAAGCTGGTCTATAACGTGCCGTAGGATCCTCATACTTGAATGTTGCGACTAATTTCTTGCGAATTTCTAAAGGCAAATTTTCAAGTTTTATGTTGACTTCGTCACGAATTACTAATTTTACACTCATCGTCCAATCACCTTGCCTTCGAACATTGTAGGCTCATCTGCCCACTCAATTATGCAATCACAGCAGTTGGCATACACTGAAGTTTTACCGTGACGTAGCCCCATTTTTGTATCTAAGGTTATTACACTCATTGGCCGCCACGCATTTTTTAGGAAAAATTTCGGTAATTTTCCACTCATTACACCAGCCACGATTGTGTCATTTGTTAAGTTATAATTATACTGTTTTTCTAAAATAAATTCATTAAATTTCTTACCCAATTCATCATTAGCCAATCTAAAATAAATTCCAGTGTGGTCAAAAATTCCATTTTTTTCCAGGGCATCTGACAAAATTTCGAGATTTTCTAGGTACTTGTTATTGACCATTGTATCGAATACAACCAGCAACGGTAGTCTTCTTAATTTTATCAAACTTTCAATAATTTCGGATAAACTGTGTTCATGTTTGTTGACCCATACTCTTGATTTTTCTCGATGAGCAATACTTTCGGTCAAATTTTCACCGATTTTTCTGGCAATTTCTGGTCGATATTGGTACCGCATACTTCGGTCAATAATTATGTTTTGATCAATGGCGGTCTCGACCCCTAAGTCGTTAGTAATGTGTTTTTGGAAGTTGGTATTACTAATATTACCGATTAAAAATTGGTCACGAATTTCGTCTTCAGACCAAGATTTTATGGTTTCATAATGATTTTTTATCAGTTGGTCAACATCAAATTTGAATGGTTTTAGAAGTTCAAATAAAAATACAATATTACGTTCTGTTAGGTCTGCAACATATTTTTTACCATCATCCTTGGTCAAAAAGTTTTCAATATTTTTAGCGTTGTCTACTAAAATTTTACGAATTTGTGAAGAAAATGTAAAATCTATGGCCAATAGCATTTTTTCTTCATGGTCCGTGGTCACATACATTTTTCTTACCTGTTCAACCACTCTGAACGTCTTCGACCACTGAGGATCGCGATTGGCTTCAAAAATTGCCTCGGAAAATTTCGATATTTTTTTGGAATTTTCTTGGAGAATTTTAAGAATTAGCCGACCTTGATTCTCAGTGATGTAGTTATGCGAAGAAATTGACGAAAATAAACTCAGCAGAGTATTATACTCTTTTTTAGGCAAATTTGCCTGAGAATAATTGTCTGGTTCGTCAAGAATATTTTTTAATAATGTATCTACGTTCATATGTGTTAGTATACACTTACTTTTTTCAAAGGTCAACCGGTTAGAAAAAAATAGGCCTCATATTATTTAAGGCCTATGGTCATAATTTTGGACAAATTAGTTATATGCTTGCATCTTCCATACCAGCAACACGTAATTTTACAATATTTGTAATTTGCCACTGTTTTTGATCAAGTGCTTTAGTAATACCTAACCACTTATTTCTTAACAGGGCAAATTCATTGATAATTTTTTCAAAGTCGACTACGTCTGCTTCACCTTCGACGAATTTTTCACAATCTCTGCTACTAAGAGCACGTTGATAATTCTCTAAGTATTTACGAAAGTGTTGGCTCTTTAGACGACGTAGTTCAATGTTAAGATACTCTAGTATTGCTTCGATTTCCTGTAATTGCATGAATCGTTGTTCAACGATGCCGGGCATTGCAGCCGCGGCACGTTCAACATTTCCACTAATCTTACATTCTTTCTTAGCTTCAACTAATTCGCTTTCAAAGAATTCAGCCGCATCTGGTATGTTACTAATATCTTTTGAAACCTTAGAATACCATCCCATTAAAACTCCAATTCGTCGTAATCGTCATCGTCTTTTTCTTCGTCAACCTCATCAAGATAATATTCTATTGCATTATCTAATATGGTGTCGACGCCAGTAACCGCCTGCATGACTCTGTCAGGAACACCAAAATCTGCTAGTAGATCGACATATCGTTCTGCCGCCGCTTCTAGTTGTTTTTTATCAATGTACTCAGTAAAGAATACCCAGATATCGCTAATTTGTGTTTCAGTCAACATTATCTTCTATCTCCTCAGGAATGGTTGTTGGTTTAACTTTTAAATGATAATTTTGCATTATCATATCTAATTTATCATCTTTCCATTCTTTTCGGTAAAATAAGAATTCTTCACCGGAGGTTGGGTCAACATATTTTAATCTGTTGCCTTGTTGTACAAGTATACCTTGTTTTTCTAACATATCAACCATACCGCTATAAGGATTCATACCTGTTTCATATGGAATCTTAATTTGTACAGTTTCAAAAGGTTTGGCATAACGTGTCTTCATAATCTTACATGCCGCACGAATACCATTTACTTCTGATGTCTTGTTGCCGTCTTCGTCTTCTTTCAATTTCAACTTCTTCATAGCAACTACGATAGAACTTGCGTATACGAAGCCTTGTCCGCCTGAAATTTTGTCATCTGGATCAAACATGTCTTGGCTTGCGTATGTGTGGTTAGTAGCAACTAGACCAACATTTAAATTACCAAACATATTAACACAATTACGAACAAGTGCTGTCAATGCTTTAGGTTTACGACCCATGTCACCTTTCAAATCACCTGCTTCAAACTGATTAACGTCAGTTGGAGTTAGTAACATACCAAGGCTGTCTATGACAAAGAGGACCTTCGGACGGTCAGTCATTTCCTTGTATTCTTTACAAAACTCATTGATAGTTTTGGCAACATCGTCGATCATTGCCATGTTGAGTTTAAGAAGTTTTTCTTCTGATGTATCAACACCTAAATCGTGTAACCACTTTTCATCAAGTGCGTTTTCGCTATCAATCAAAATAACGTAGATACCATCTTTTTGTGCATTACGGATAAGATTACCTGAACAGATAAAACTCTTACCAGCACCGGACTCGCCAGCAAATACAGTAACTTTACCCAGTGGAACTCCTCGATGGAAATCGCCACTAATTAGATAGTTAAGCGTATAATTGCCTGTACTAATCCAGTCTGTCGGGTCGTTAAACCCAACGCCAAGACCATCGATACTCTTGGTCAAGGTCTTTCTAAATTTCGATAGATCGAAGGCTTTTGTAGCCATAAGTTAATTCTCCTAAAAAAGATAACTAGGGCGTACAACTAGGTTGCAGAGGCCCAAGCCAAGTGTTTATTGCTTTTGACGATTGCGAATCATTGCCAAGATGTCTTGGGCACGTGAATCGCCGCCGGCATCTGAGCTAGCTTCAGCTTTAGGAGCAGGTGCTGCCTTAGCCACTGGAGCTGGTGTTTCTTCATCATCGATGTCATCTGCTACTGGAGCCGATGCTTTAGGAGTTGCCTTGTTAGGATCACCAGTATTTTGGCTCATACCGGCTGGTTTGAAATATTGACCCCAACGATCCATATCATATGGCTCGCCGTCAACTGATGCTTCAAACATTTCCTTCATAACTTTCAATTCAACTTCGCCTGGTTTCTTAGGCAAGAAGTCTGTCAAGTTAAATAATCCAAATTTATCTTTGGCCGCAGTTTCAGCATCGCTTAGTGGACGCTCACGACGTGCCCAACTAGAAGTTGAGTAGTCAGCGTATCCGCCCTTGCTTGTTTTCTTCATGCGATAGTCTAAGCCATGCACGTAGTCAGTTGGCAAATCTTCCAACTCTGGATCGACAAGTGCCGCACGAATTGATTGGAAAATCTGTGGACCGATAATGAAACGGCGAATTGGATTTTCTGGTTGATCTTCAGCTTTTTCACCTAGTCCGTCTTCAACAACAAAACCTTGGAAAATATAACTGCGTTTCTTCCAGTATTTACGACCCATGTCTTCTAATGCTGGGTCTTTGAACCAACCACGTACTTCTGTAAGGATTGGGCAAGTGTCGCCATACATTTCAACGCATGGTACTTGTACTGTGATGTTTTTGCTTTCAGATTCGCCTTTGATACCTGCAAAGGGAAGTTTGATCATTGCACGTTCAACCCAGAAAAATGTGTTATCTGTGTTGCCGTCTGGTAGGAATCTAAGTGTAGATTCGCCGCCTTCTTTGAGATTCCAAAACGGATAAATTGATTTATCTCCGCCTGTACGTTCTCCTGAACCTTTTTGTTCAGATGATTTTAATTTTGCTCTAATTTCAGCTAAAGTTGCCATAATATTCTCCTATTGTTAGCCTGTTTGCTTTTTTATGTGCCTATTATTGTTTTACCAACCCTGATAAAACAAAAAGTGCATATACATAAGTATACGCACTTTTATTTATGTTTGCAAGTGAAATCTTGCTGGAAATATGAGTATTTTACTCGAATTATCTGTGATGTACTAAACTTACCAAACGTTGTAATTCGTCAAATCCAACTGACTCTTGTACATCTTTTGTGAGTGGATTGAGTTGCGGTTTAGGTGGAACTAGACTATACGGATTAGGCTGAGTTGCGTTTGAATTATCAGCGGCCGATGGAGTTTGCTGTCCAAGACTCATTGTATTAGTATTTGGCATCTTCAATCCAGTACCATTACTAGCATTAGGACTTAATGCATCTAACGCACGGATATCAACTTTTGTCCCATTATTGACATTCCACCATAAGAATTTAGTTGTCTGTGGTGTGCCTGCTTTTAAATCTTTCAAAGCCTTATCTAATTCTGGAGCGTACTGTGGAATCCAATCGCTTGGCATAATTTTAGGTTGATTACTAGATGAATCCATATACTTGATCATACCATCTTTGCTGTCAATATATGCCGGAGCTGTAGTGTTATCAACGAATTTTTTAGCAGTTTCTTTTGCACCAGCATCCTGATCAACTACAGGTTCAGGTGTTGCGTTTGCCGCTTGGGCTGATGAATTAGATTGTCCTGTAGTTGCCGCCTGGGCTGATGAATTAGGAAATTGCTTGTTTAATTGGTCACTACTATCCTGTGTTCGTTTTCCGATATCCTGTGCAACACCCTTGGCATCCATAATACTTTTAACTTGAGGAATTGTATCAGCATATTTTTTAGCAATTTCTATATATTTCGGATCGCTGAATACTACACCAGCAGTTTCATTTCCCCATATACCGTCTGCACCATACTTTGGAAAAATCTTGTTATCGCCGCTAGCTTTGACGATTTCATCTTGTAGAGCCTTAACATTAGGATTTTTTGGACCAGTTTTTTTCTTTGGAGCAGTATTATTCGAATTAGGGTTGTCAATTACAACTTTACTAGGATCGATAGGATCGTTATTTGTAACAACCTTCGTTGGATCTATCTCTTCTTCAAACAAATTTATTAAAGTACGTAAGGAGTTCATTATGCATACTCCCATTTACCGCCTTTGAATACAACTTTTTTACCGTTGTAAGTGCCAGTTGTTCCTTCTGCAGGTGTATTCTGCTGTTGAGTATTCTGTTGTTGATTCTGCTGAGTATTCTGTTGTTGATTCTGCTGAGTATTTTGCTGTTGATTATTTTGCTGTTGATTATTTTGCTGTTGATTATTTTGCTGTTGATTATTTTGCTGTTGATTATTTTGCTGTTGATTCTGTTGTTGATTCTGTTGTTGATTCTGTTGTTGACCTTTTACAGGCATCGGTTTACCTAGTAACTCCCATGTTTTTACATGTGCTTTATTATCAGGATCCCAACCGCGATTTGGTTTTGTTCCAGTCATTGCCATATGTTTTAGAGCTTGCATTTCAATTTTATTTTTTACAGTGCGATCCTTGGCTACATTTCCATCATCTGCTATCCAGTCGCCATTCTCATTTTTTGCCATCTGATGACCAAATTTAGCATAGCCTAATTCGTTCCAATCTGGTGGGAATGTATAACCTAATGTTCCATTTACATCTTTAAACTTATCATTATTACCATAATTTAAATTAGTACCAAATACGTTATCTAAGGCAGACGGACCTCTATGCCATGCACGAGCAACGTTTTGTTGCCAGTCATTTCTTTCCCATGGGGTAGCAGAAGCATCATTGCTTCTGTCGCCACCGCTAAAAGATCCACTATTTTGTCCGTATGGATCAAAATCATCATCTTGACCTTCTCTTAATCTAGCTCGTAAATTAAGGGCTGATTCGATTAATTGTTGTTCTGTGATTTTTTTCATGTTATATTCCTATCAATTTTTTAATTCTTGCCAGTTCGTCCGATTCTGCTACTGAATATGGCATGTTAGTTGGGTGTGCATTAGGTTTATGTTCTATACCTTTAACACTACTTGGTGGATCCATTTGTTTAACTCTAGCAATAACTTTTTTTACATCATGCGGTTTAGCATGACGATATTCGCCGTTGTTATAACTTTTAAGAATTTTTGTAATTACTCTTGTAGGCCCGATGGTAAAATTTCCTTCGTGCATTGGAGCGTCTTTATTCCAGAATCCACTAATACTGCTTTCTATTTCCATCTCGCCTGGTGATTTACTACCATCTGATACTGAACTACTCATAGTAGGAGACTCGAATCCGCACTCCATTGGATTAATCTTAAACTGTTTCATACAGTCATGCAATGTCATTTCTTTATGACCAAAATCTACTTTGTCATGTAACTCTGCACCACTTTCTCTTGCCTTGATTAATTTGGCTTTTAGTTTGGCAATTTTGTCTGAACCAACATGATCACGCCCAGCCTGACGTAATTGATCCATACCGTCTTTGCCATATTTTTTATTACCAAGATATGCTTGCAATCCACTTTCTGCTACGGGTGCGGGTGGAGTTTCACCGCCTGGAGCCGGAGGAGGAGTTTCACCGCCTGGAGCCGGAGGAGGAGTTTCACCGCCTGGAGCCGGAGGAGTTTCTGCACCCATGTCAGGTGCGGGTGGAGTTTCGCCACCTGGAGCTGGAGCCGCTGGTTCTGCACCCATGTCTGGGGGAGTGCTTGCGTCTGAACTCATATTATCTAATTCTTTACTTGCCAATAGTTCTCTTGCGGCGTCCTGTGCTCCTGGATTTTTTCCAGATGTAACAGCTTTAGGATCATTGTTGGCAACATCTTTTACATATTGTTTTAACACAGTAACAATATTGTCGTTATCTGATAAACCTTTTAAATAATTTTCAGTAAATTTGTCACTGTCGATAATACCTTTTAAAGTAAGTGCCGCGTTAACACCATCGGTTCCTGGCTTTAGTCCTTGACTGATTTTATCTTTTAAATTTTTAACTGCTTGTGATCTTATTTCTGGAATTGTACTGAATAATGTATTAACACCTTGTTGTGTTGTTTCATCTTCAGCAACAAGTTGATTCATGAATGATTCGAATTGATCTTCTGGGGATTCTTTGATTCGTTTACCTTCTTTATTGTATTTGCCTGATTCTTTTTTAGAAATTGCAATTGCCGCTTGTACAGGATTTCCTGCTTCGTCTAATAAATCGTCTGGTGTTAATTCTTTAACAGGAATATCATTTTCACTTACTAGTTTAAAGATGTATGGAAATGCTGTACGTAGTTCTTCGTTGAATGTGCGGATAGTTAATCTATCGATCCAATCATCCATTACTGCCTCTGGAATCATTTGTTCTTCATGATCTTCAAATGATTCTACAAATGCTTCGTAGTATGATGTACGGCTTAATTGTTGAATTTCTTTTTTGACAGAATCAATGCGTTCCATAACTTTACTAGTGATGTCGCCCATTGCCTCACTTAATGCTTCGTTACGACCAACATAACCTTTAAACTTGCGTAATTGTGCTAGCTCTTCTGATAAACTTGTAATATGTTTACCAATACTATCATAAGGGATACCGCCATGTTTTAAATGTTCTGCAAGAGCACGGGCACCTGCAAGATGTTTAAACGGATATTTAAAACGTTCACCATCTGCATTCTCAACATAGATAGATTCAATATGCATTGTACGTCCTGCGGCTAGGTCGGTATTAACTGGCTGACTGTGTTTAACTACCAGTCTTGCCTCTCCGAGGTCTTGGTAACTGATCTTAGCAGTACCGTACATTTTACTTTCCATCATGGTAAATTCTTCCTTGGGTTTCGCTTGGAACTCATAATCTCTTTTGTCTAATTGATCTTTGTTTATGTTTTGAATATCAAAATTTAATAGCCTGTCCTTGGCAAATGATCTTAATCCGCGAATAAATTTAAAAACTCCTGGATGTTTTTTTTCAGCTAGGCTTCCACTAATTTGTACAACTACTCCGTCTTCTCTGTCCAATGTAATTGTTACGTTACCAAGTTTAACACCACGGTCTTCGTATTCAAATTCAAAAAAACGTGCTCTGGGAATATCGCCTTTTCTACTTAAAACTTCAGCATTTTCATCGCCAATTTTAATGTCTGGAAAGCGTGTTTCAATCTTTCCATACAAGTCCTTGGCTATTTTATTCAGATTTGTGTCCATATAATATTTATCACATCCCCGTAGATATGAATATAGGCAAGGGTAGTTCGTAATTTTCTTCTTCGGCCCAATCGCTATGTACTTTTAGTCTATCAAATACATTAGGATCCCATTCTGCCAGTACAATAGCCATACGTACTATTAATAGTAAAGCCGCTACTAGGTCGTCGTGTTGCCCTTCTTTGGCCGCAAAAGTAGTACCTTTTGCAATATAAGTTTTAAGTTCGCTTAGTAAAGTACGGCTGTTTATAGTACATTTTCCTTCTTCGATTAGGTATTTAATTTTAGCACAAGTGGCAATTTTAGTACCAAATGTAGTATTAAACCCTTTGCGGAATTTCTTAACATGCCCTTTTCGTAAGGGTTCACTTAAAAATAACCCTGGGAAAGTTTCTTCTCCTAGATTGTCTATGACAACTAGGGCACTTTCACCCACAGTATTGTTTTCCACGCTCCAGTAGATTTGATTAAAACTATCTTCTCCTATCTCATCTGCTATGTATTTGATAACATCTCTAAGTATTTTAACCTGCTGTTGTATAGGTGTAATGTTATGTTGCCACTCGGCTATTTGAGTCATACTGGGCATTTCAAACACTTCGATAGCACCGTAGTCGCCGCCAGTACCTAAACTAGGATCCAGGGCTATAAGATAAACATGTCCAGGTTCGGGTTTTTTATACCAACGCACTTGACCCATTTTAAAAGCAGGCTCTCGTCCTACTAATTCTGCAAGTTTTAAACTGCTGATTAAGGTTTCATCATAAACTAAAAATTCGCAACCGTACTCGCGACGGAAACGTTCTTCACCGATACGTCCCATCTCAGTTTTTTTCCATTCATCATCGCGATCAGGATGTTCCCACCAATCGGCTTTAAATCCATGAAACCCGTTACGTCCAGTCTTGTCATCCTTTTCATTACCGTACTCGTCAAAGAAATCTTGACTTTCTTTCCAGATAATAGCAAACGTATCTTCGTCACTGTTAGGTGTACTTGTAATAATTGCTCGTCCACCAGTTGCTAGTGTAGGGCTGATTGATGTCCAAAATTCATCGGCGATGTTAGGTTGAAGGAACGCAAACTCGTCACAATATAATAAGGATATGGACATACCACGACCGGTGTTACCAGTAGTAGTAGCTGATACAATTCTTGATCCGTTGTCAAAATCAATGCTCCCTTTGTTATAACTTACAACACCTGATCTAATATAATCAGGACATAATTCGTATCCGTAACGAATACGTTGCATAATTTCCTGTGCGCCTGTGTATTTGTGTGCGGCAATTAGAATAGTCTGATCTGGATGAAACATAGCATACCATAACAAGTACGCTGATGCACAAGTAGTCTTTCCACTTTGACGTGGCAACATATTAATGTTAAAACGATAGTTGTGGTAAGCATTTAATAATCCTGTTTGGTATTTGTAAGGTTCAAATTTAACCTTTCCTTTTACAGGGTGCTGTATATGAAAGAAATGTTTTGCAAAATGCAAATAGCCAGTCTCGGGGTTGGCACACTCCAACAAATCTTGAACTTGTTGTTCTGTAAATTTTTCTTTTGTGTGGGCCTTTTTGGTTAAGACCCCGTCGAGACTTTTTGTCATAACACTATTTACCGAAAAAAATAGACCCCTAAGGGTCTATTTGGCACCTTGGACAGGGTGCTAACTGCGACGAAACTTAACCGTTTAATCTTTTGTTTAATGCTAGCATAGCATTTAATTCTTTACTTTCATTCATCTGTTCTGGCAAGCTAGGAGTATGATGTTGTCCTAAACTTCCTCGAATATCATTTTTCATACGCTTTCTTCTATCAGCCGTAAGTTTTCCTTTTGAGTCGCCTTTACTAGAGATACTACCATACCCCCAGTTCTCAGGATCATTGTGATGCTTAGGTAAATTACTTCTAGTATCTAATGGATCTGTCCATACAGTATCCCTGTCAAATGTAGATCGTTTTTGACCTGGATCTTTTTTAGGTCTTTCTTTTATACCGTATCCGTAATCTATGCTATCGTAATCATCACTGTCGCCTTTCTTTTGAGTAAACAATTGGCCTTTGTATTTAGGATCACGCCATTTAGCAGATTCTTCCATGTCTTCATAATCTTTAGGATCATGTTCTTCATAGTGATAATGCTCTAGTGCTTCTTGATGACTCCAACCGTATTTTCGCATTAGGTGACGAATCTTTTTCTCTTCATCATCATCGTGATGAGCGTTTTCTTTTACATCTTTTTTAGACATTTTTTCACTTTCGCGGCTCATTGATTTTTGTTTAACTTCTTCGTACATTGCTGAAAGTTTATTAACTAGACTTTCATCAAAATTACTTGGTTCACGTAAACTGTTTGTACCAGGAGCACGTTGTAACGGGCTAATCTTGCCTTTACTATTCATATCGTCGCCGCTGAACGTAACAGCATCGATTCCATGTACATGATGACCTGCTGATCCCTGAGCACTATTACCGTAAGTTTCTTCATCGTCGTCAAATTCTTCTTCCATACCACGTTCATCTGTTGTAAGAGGACTCATATCGCTTTGTCCTTCTTCGGCAGACATACTTGCAACCATATCACCCATCATAGGCTCTTCATGATCGTGTTCGCTGGAATCTTTACCAATGATCATAGCTGGTTCTTTTTCGCTTGAACCATTTTCAATATTACGTAGAATACTCATCAGATCTTTAATACCGCCAGATCCTTGACCAGACATAGTAACATTCATCGAAACATTGTCCTGTTGACTTTGTTGGGCATGTGCAATCATTGGAAGTGGGCCTTCGCCACATTCTTCAACACTTTCCTCTTTTGGTTTCTGAGCCGCTAACTGATTTTTACGTTGTTGCATATAAAGGTCAAATTTAGCACCTTCTGGTCCTTGACCACCGTAATGATTTGGTGGCTCAACACCTTCTTCAATCTTTTTTAATTTTGCCATTAAATCGTATAGTTGCATTATTTTGTCCCCTTAGGCAATTTAGGGAGTTTATTTTGTTTAGTACCAATGATACTAGTTGTCCCTGGTTTGTTTGTGTTAAATTCTTTAACTTTTCTATATTCTTCTGCGACACCTGGCATTTTTTCAGCAAGAATTTGATCATTAAATCCTTTAACTTGTGTCATGTTGTGTTTTTCTTTACCTAGTTCTTTTAACAAGTCATACTTGTATTTGTCGTTAACTAGGTCGCTGTGATCGCTAGGATCTTGAGTAGTTCCGCCAACTGCTTTACCAGTTTTTTCATCGTGTTCGTGATTAATTTCGTGTTCACGTTCTTCCCACATGTTGCGTACAATTACGTGGCTGTGGGTAACGCCTAGGCCAGTTGCAACCATATCGCGAATTTGTAAACTAGTTGCAGGATAATCTGTAGTAACATCATAGATAGTCATACCAACATTTTTGTGCTCTGGAAATTCGCTGTGACGTTCTTGAATTGGTGTTGTAATTCCTTTATTAACTTTAGTAACGTGGAATTGGCTCAAAGAGCCTTTGATTTGCTCAACAGCATTATCTGGGTGATCTCCAGCAATTTTTACTTTAAATTCGTAAACTTTTTTGCTTTCGGTCAAATATTCTTTGTATGATTTCATAGTCTGATCCTAGTACTATATTTATTTTAAATTCTTTAATTTCTCTAACAAGCTATTACGATCCGAAATAATGACTCCATCGCCTGGAATCGTAACACCTTCATCATGACCGTTAGTATCTTGGTCTAACTTTTGTTTCTTGAGCTGTAGATCAATCATCTTTAGCTTTTTATCTAATTTGGCACTTTTAGCACTGATAGCGTGTCCTAACATACCTGCGGCTACTTCAAACAATCTGGCACTGTATCTAGCTTCAACGTTCATGCCTAAATCCATGATATCTTCGTAGGCATCTTTTGCTTTTTGTGCTAGTTCGTCCAGTTCATTATCGGCAATATCGCCTAGACCTTTTACCGCTGGTAACGCGGCTGAGATTTTATCAAACTCACTCATGTCGCGAAGGAATGGCTGAGCAAGTTCAGCTTTGGCTTGTGCTTTTTCTTCCTGTTTAACGATTTTTTTACTATCGGGAAGATTTAGGATTTCTTCAAGTTTTTTAGTCATACTATTACTTATGCTTAAACTTGACTGAAGATATCATTTTCATTAAGGATACGAAATTTAATACCTTGTTGTTTACACCATAGTCCAGCGGCAGCCCATTTGGCTTGATTTTTAACAAACTGTGCTTGGTTGTACTTGTTCTTGCCCACACGTTCTAGTATAGTTTGGCTAGCTGGTTTAATTTCAATTAGTTCTGTAAGGACATGATTATGTCGGTCTACATACTGTATAAAAAAATCAGGAACATAAACTGTTTGTCTATCAGTTAGCGGATCTCTATAAGGAATCTGCACAGCTTCACTTGCCCATTTTTGCACATTTTCGTTGTTGTCGCAGAAATTCATAAAACTCCATTCCCAACTCGATCTGTAAGTAGGCGTTTTAGTACCTACATACTTTTCTGGATGTTTCATGGTGAATTTTCCACGTGCAAATTTAGCCATATTATACTAATATGTTACGTGATTCAAACGTGTCAGTAACTTGAGCAGTTCTAAAACCTAATAGACTGGTTTTTTCTCTGTAAGCATTTAATACCTGTGCAACCACTTGGCTAAGTTGCACATCAGTTAAACTTTTTAGTTTATCTAACAAACTAAACACACTGACGTTTTCTACTCTAGATTGATTTAATAATATAATTGCCGTGCTACTTGCACCTGCATAATCAAAACCACGCTTGACAAAAAATGCGATTGTTGCGTCGATCTCTGCCGCTGGAAAACTTACAGGAGTATTATAATACGTATCAAAAAATGTTTTAACATTTGTTGGTCCGCTTTGTGTTGCCGAAGGTAAATTTCCTATCATATGTTATCCTCCTGGTTTTTGTTGGGTAGCTTGGGTTGTGTTATCGTTATCGTTACTTTGTGGAAAGTTGTAACCACTCAACCCACCTGCATTATTATTGGAAGTTGAATCAATAATTCCCATAGTACCATTCGAATTAATTGGTTGTTGTGTGTTTTGATAGGAATTAATCTGTGTAATCACACTGTCAAGGAAACTTGCCGCATTGCCCTTAACATTTAAAGATTCTACAAAACTGGGATTTGGCACACTAGGATCTGGATTGATACCTTTTAAAGAACTCGGACTGTGATCATAATGCCCTTCTCCGAATCCTTCGGGGCTATCTTCGGATACTGCTCCTACACTATAACTTACAGCTTCATATTTGATTTTCATATCAAAATCATGCGTACCTGGCTGACTGTAATCTAATTTATTATGATTCCAACTAGTGATAATAGGATTAGCTAGGGTATATTGTACATATTCGTGTCTAGCCATTTGATAAATCTTAATGTACTTAAAAAAAGGAACTGTACTACCGTTGTCTAATCCGTATGCTGTCGGAATATAATTTGCGTTTTTAGTGGCAGTTCTATTGTATGCTCCGGGTATAGTTGCACTAGTTGGATCAGCATAATAATAGTTGTAATAATTTTGCCACAGGGCATTAATCAGTCCCATATTATCATCATGAAATTTTATTCCAAGTTCCATGGGTTCATGTATGTACTGAATATTTTTCTTTCTGTTGTATTGATTTGCCATGTCAGTCTTGACTGTGAAATGGGGTAAATCAACACTTTTAACCATCAAGTTAATTTCTTTTCCGTAACGCTGTACTAAATTTAAATTATAAACTGTAGAATTATCGATGCCAAATGCAACATGGAATAAAAATTTACTTTTAGGCGCTAATCTGAATTGATCAGTTACAAAGGTGTTATAGGCGTGGCGCCAATCTTTAAAAAAAAGATGGTTACTTGCTTGTAAATTACGGTTAGATGTAAAGCTCATAGTATTATTTATTTAAATAATTAACTACGTACATAATGAATAGTCAATAAAAAGCCTACGTGTGTAGGCATTTTTATTATGAACCTAATGCGTTATGACCGCTACTTGCACCTGATTTTTGTACAGATTTAGGAGCACCAATTGCAGGAACTGGATCAGTTTGTACTGCATTATCAAACTGGATTGTTAGATCAATCATTACAGGACCTTGCTCGCTGTATTTTAAATCTTGCCAGTTAGTTTGTTGTACATAACATCCATACAATTCCCAAGTTTCTAAAACGTTAGGAACATTAGAACCGTTACCGCCGTCTAACATTTCAATACGCATTGTAAACTTGTAATCACCAGCCGCTGCCGCTGAACTTTGTTCAAAAAAGTCAAACTGTTTCTGGTTCTGCTCACCGACCAATTTGCTAACTGCACCAGTAACATCATCACGCAATTTAACTGTAAGTGCTTTCCACTTAGGTTTGCCAGCGTAATGAATAATACTGTTGTAGATATCGATCTTTTGATCTTCAAATTCAACTTGTGGACGAGCCGCTTCAGCAACTTGTTTTGTTAGTTCTGTTGTTGGAGTACTTACACCAAAGTTTTCAAAGTTAATTCTAAAACGATACTTCAACTTAGGCATTAGCATGCCCTGTGAAGCCGCACTTTGATCACTTGCTAGTGGTACTGTAAAATTTGATAGTGCCGCGATTGCCATTTAATTTCTCCTTATTTGCCACTTAAACCGGCAATTGCGCCAGTATTTTCAAGACGTAATGGAATGTAGATGAATTCCACAGACTTAACTGGTTCGATTGCAATGTCAACATACAACTCATTAGCATCAATTCTGCTTGGAGTATTGTTTGAAGTGTCGCATACAACAATATAATCGTACAGGGCACGTTCAGCTGTTAGGTTAAGCAACAATTTTTCAATTTCTTGTTTAATTTCGTTACGTGTAATTGTATCATTTGGTTCAAATACATATGGTTTAGAAATGGCGTTCAACTGGTAACGTAAGTAAATTACTAAACGTGCTACATTGATACGATTTAAACTGCTTGCGACTAAACTACGAGTATATTGTCCGTATGCTACAAGTCCAACACCGCCAATGTATGTTATTGGGTTAACTTGTATTGTGGCTAATGTGTTACGTTGCCCAGTATTCAATGCGATAGGATTAAACACACCAGTTTGTGCAGTTACATAACCTACACTACTTGCATTTGTTACACCACCACGACGTACACCTGCTGGTGCAAACCAAGGATAAGCAACATTATCGCTTAATGCGATTGTACGCAACATGATATGACTTGGAGGAACAACGATGTCATTACCGTATAAGTCTGTTGTATAGCCCCATGGATAGTATACACCAGTATTTGCATCTGTTGTAACTAGACCAACTTCGCCATCGCCTGTTGCATTATTTGTATTATTACCCCAGTTACTTAAACTTGTTGCATCGTTTGGTAAACGTGCAGGAGCATCTGCTACAATAAATGATAGTAATCCACGACCAGTATTTAAATTAACCAATGCGGATGTTGTTTCTAAATATCCTGGGCAACTTAATAAGTTAAATGTAACACTGTCTTCGTTACGAATTTGTTGATTAGCGTTAATTGTAGCATTTAAAGCCGCTACAACAACAGCACGTTGAGCTTTACGACCAAACACGCCCACACCTAAATAATCATTAGCGGCATCTGTTACCCAACGATCTGGATAATAGTAAGTCATTACTGGGTTACCGGTAACGCTTGTATTATAGGCTTGTGTGTTTACATAACCTGAAACGTACTTTTTAACGTTAAAACTGCTACGGCGTAGATTATACAACAAAGTTCCCTTTGGATATAATTGTGCGTTTGGAGCGTCAAAGTCAACAAAGTCGCTTGATAATAATAATGCAATCGAATCCAGTGTATCAGCACCAGTTTTTACAGTATTTGGATTTAATGTTTCATCGCTCCAACGTGCATCGGCAAATATGATACCATTACTAGTTGTGTGATCTGTGTTGTTAATCAATACCCATGCTTTTATTAAGAAATTCCAACGATAAATTGTTGGCCATGCTTCTAAATTACTTGAATTAATCCACAAATCACCATGTTGTAGTACACCGCCTGTACTGTTAGTAGTTGGTTGTGTTGAACTAATGATTGGACCGTTAGCATCAGTTTGTGTATAATTAGTTGTATATCCAACACCCTGGTTAACAACAACTTTACCAGCAGTTGAAGTATAACCTCTCCAATGTGTACCATCAGTGATTAAAATATCTACATCAGTGATTGAACTATTATACCATAATTGTCCGTTAACTGGTAATGTTGAAGGTGCTGTTGCACTAGGTGTAACCAATGCAGTACCGCTACTATTGGCTGCCGCCCATGCAGTAATGATATAGTAGTTTGCTGTTCCGGATGGATCAGCATAAAATTCATTATTAGTTCCTACAGTAAATATTTTACCAATAGGTAAATTAGTACCGTCTTGGATTCTAATGTCACCGCCTTGCGTATGGGTAATTGTAACTTGATTTGTACTTGTTACAGTTGCCACAACGTTTGCCAATGGAACTACTGCTGTGTTAATTGCGGCTGCCAATGCGTTTGCATCAGAGCTAGCACTGCCAGTTGTTGTGAAACTAACTGTTACATAACTTGGTAATGTTGCTGAACCAACTTGGCTAGATGAAAGAGCAAATGTAAATGAGCTTGAACCAAATGTACTATTTGTTATAATAGCACTAGTTGAACTTGTTATACCTGTTGATAAACGTTGATAAATTTTGTAATTTACATAAGTTGGATTTGTGATTTCATCATCGTTATATTTTACATATACTTGTCCAACTGGAATATTAATACCGCCGCCTGTTGGATCTAATGTTGCCATTGCCGCTTGATTGCTTGCAAATAACTGACCTACAGCTTGACGAATCCAACTTGCTGTTGTTGAATTATATAGTTCGATGTCAAAATTAGCACCTTGGTTTACTGGAGTTGTTTTAATCCAGATAGAACCAGTTGGGTAACCGTTAACACTACCTGAATTTGTATAAGAACCATAGTTAGGAACTTGATAGTGTGGAGCAATAGTCACTGTAGGAGCATAGTATGTCCCAGCGGCAATAATTTTGTTTGTACTGGTTAGTGTACCACTTAATACAATGTTAGCACCTGTTGAATATAAATTCAAATAACCGTTGATTACACTTGCTGTTACACCAGATACATGTGAACCTAATGCTGTTACTAATCCAGCGTATGTTGTTGCACCAGTTACTGTGTATCCATTAACAATTAATGTATCGCTACTACTAACTGTTGCGGCTGTGGATGCTACTGTACTTGTAGCAGTTGGCATACTTGCGGCCCAAGCTGTTGAACCAACTTGTACCCATGTACCAGCTGTGCTTGCGGCGGCGGATGCTCCACCTGTGCCGTCGTTAGCAGTATTATATTGTTTGTACCATAACTGAGCTAGTGTTGTAGCTGTTACAACTGCATAACTACCGACAGCACCAAAACTTGGATTTGGAGCAAAAGTTCCAGTATTGTATAGACCAGATCCTGCGTTAATTACTGCTGGATTTTGTACTACAAAACTTTGACCGTTAGTTGCTGTAACTGCACTTGCGTTCCATTGGAAAACACCAAAACTTGTTGTTGCAGTATCCCACCAGTATGTACCATTTGATGGAAGTCCTACTGGAACTGATGCTGAACCAATTAATTGACTTGTATCAACATTGGCACGAACAACGTATGCTTGACTGCTAACACCTAAGAAACTGTAAGCGGCTTGTAGACCGTATTCATTAATTTCGCTTGCATTGATAGGATTGTTGCTAGCATCTGTTTGAAAGTATGGTACACCAAATGTTGCGCCTAAGTCTGCTTGACTTGTCAACAGGTATACGTTTCCAGCATTTGCCGCTAGTGTGCCTGGAGCAATACCTGTTCCAGCTGAATTCATTTTGTTTGCTTGAGTAGCAACTACGATAAGGGGTACGGTACCTGGTGCAGAAGGCGTGTAGAACGATTCGTTAACTACGGTTACGCTAATTCCAGGTGAACTTAATTGAGCCATTGTGTTATCTCCATGAGTACATGTTCTTAATGTATTTATGGCATTTTAATAAATCAATGCTTATATAAGCCTACAAAAAGGCTCTAAAAAGGCTTAAATAAAATATGAGACCATTATGTTCATGCGGAAGGGCACCGGTAGCCATCAATTATTATAAAAACGGACAGACTTATTACAGAAGCCTGTGCGGTAACTGCCTACGAGGTGTCAAACTGCCTAGATGGCAGCAGGCTGGATACAAACTAAAACATACTTGCGACAAATGCGGGTTTAAAAGCCCGCATAAAGAAGTATTTAATGTGTTCCACGTTGATGGAAATTTAGATAATTGTAAACAAACTAACTTAAAGACTGTGTGCGCCAATTGTCAACGGGTTCTTCATCGAGAAGGTGTTCAATGGCGGCAAGGGGATCTTGTTCCGGATTTATGAGAGTTTTTACTTGAGCGTATAAATCATCAATGCTACTATCATTAGAAAACACATAATCAAACTTAGTTCCAACCCAAGCAGTTTCACTAGCATGAATTCCTAGTTTTTCCATTCTAGTTTTAGCTAGCATCCAATTTATACATTTGTCGCCAGCGTTCATATCAGCGGCATCCCGATACCAGTCGGGTTCTGGACCACGCTTTACACGAATAACAATTCCGCCGGCATCTTTAATTGATTTAATTTCATTAGGAAAACGGCAGTCACTAATAACTATGTCATCTTTTGAGTTGCGTAGTTTATTCTCTAATGAAGCAATCCAAATATCATCATGGAAAGCCTTGCGACAAACTTCGGTACCCCAGTATTGTAATACCCAGCGTGGAGTTAATTCTGGCATACTTAAACGTTCTGCCCACCACGGATCTACTTGTTCGCGCCATTCACGAGCTTGTTTAGTGCGGCCTTCCAGCATAGTACGGTCCCAACCAAACACTTGTGCCACTGCATCTTTTAATGAATTTGCAAACGATTCTCGTCTAAATCCGTGAAAGTTAGTAAGATAATCAGCAATAGTATCCTTGCCCGATCCAATAAAACCACACACACCTATAATCATAGAGCCCCCTAATATTAGCTCTAGTATATAACAGTTTTATTACAAGGTCAAGAAATTTCTTAACCAGTTATAAAGTAATAGCCCGTTCCGCCAGAAATTAGATTCTCAATCTCTTTGTCTAATTTTTCTAATTCAGCTTTTGAATCAGTTAGCAAAGCGGTTCCATTTAAAGTAATAGGACTTCCAGGACCTGCAATGCTACCAAATTTGCTACGAGCTTCCCCTAGCATACCTTTGGCGGTGGCAAGTGCATAATCTTTTAACCATTGTTTAGCATAGACATCCTGTAGTAAAACCCAATCAGGACGATAGTTATAACTTTGAACAAGAATCTGTTCACCCTGGGCAAAAGGACGTTGTAAAATATTTAAAATATGCGTAGTTGGTTTCCATAAAAATTCAATATAGCTACCGAACATACGACCTACTAACTTTTGATATCCAGCAAACGCATCATAAGTTGCTAGACCGCCCATCATACTACCTGACATTAAATAGGTATTTGTATAGGCCAAATTAAATGGTTCAAATAATGTGCCGCCAGCACCAATACCGGTACGGGAACCGATAGCACGACGAAATACCTGACGTACCGTAATAACTTCGTCAGGTAATCTGTATTCATTTTGATCCTGTATTAGTTCTAAAAACAAATAGCTTTCTTCTACAGCATTTGGACTACGTTGACGATAGCGGTTTAATGCACGATCTAACGCAATTTCTAGATGTTTATTATCTAGCTCTACATCAATCATGCCGTCACCCAGCATAGTTTTGATATAATCAAACACTTTATTTCGCTCTTGAGTAGAATTGCTTTGCGTACTTGATGGCAAATCGTCCATATTTTTGTCCTCTTACTATATTTAGCTAACGATAAATATCAATATGCCACGATTATCCTTATACAAACCAGAAAAAGGCAACGACTATCAATTTATAGATCGTCAAGCTAGCGAAATGTTCACAGTAGGTGGAACCGATGTTTATTGGCACAAATTGTTGGGTGCAAATACCCAGGAAGCCAATGCCACTGCCGAACAGCCATTTTATCCAAATGATAATGTTACTAACATTCAAGATTTGCTTTTTTTAGAAAATCGCGATAGTAAGTATGAAACTGAAGTGTATAGAATTAGAGGCATGTATAACGTACAGAATATTGATTTTAATTTAAGTCAATTTGGATTGTTTATTGATAACGATACGTTGTATATGACTGTTCATATTAATGACATTATTAAAACTATTGGACGTAAACCTATTAGCGGAGATGTTTTAGAATTGCCGCATCTACGTGACGATTTTGCTCTAAACGATTTTGATGTAAGTTTACCTAGATATTATCAAGTTACCGATGTAGGCCGTGCAAGTGAAGGATTTAGTGTTACGTGGTTTCCGCATCTATATAGATTAAAACTTAAACGTATCAACGATCAACAACAATTTCAATCAATTTTTAATCAAGCCGCTACAGATGCCAATGGCGATCCAATTGTTGGAGCTAACGTTACTCTTAAAGACTTGTTGAGTACATTCAACAAAGAGATGGAAATTAATCAACAAATAGTTGCACAGGCAGAAGCAGATTCTCCTATGAGCGGATATGAGACTAGACAATTCTACACCTTGGCTGTAGATCCAACCACTGGAAAACCCTTACTAGAGACTGCTGACGAAACTACATTAGATGCAAGCCAAATCAATTATCTTGCTAATGAAAACAATTCTAAACCAGTTCGTCCTGGATACACAGGATATTTAATTGGTAACGGGTATCCTGCCAATGGTAATGCATTTGGGTTTGGTATACAATTTCCCGAAAACCCAGGCACAGATGATTTTTTCTTGAGAACAGATTTCTTACCTAACAGATTATTTCGTTTTGACGGACCAAGCAGTGCATGGATTAAAGTAGAAGATGCGGTTAGAATGAATATGACTAATAATGATACAAGATCAACATTAAAAACTGGCTTTATCAACAATACAAATTATACCTATAATGATCAAGTATCAAGTGATGTGATTTCATTAGCACTGGGCGACACACAAATCAATACTAGAATATTGTATGCAACAAACAATGCTATTCCTTATGTAGTATTTAAATTTGGTGTAACGCAATTAGAATATGCATTAAGTGATTATCCGACAATGTATAGTTCATATTTGTATACAAGTCCAGCAGGAATACAAACAACTTGTTTAATAATCACATTGCCAACTATAAACAACACGCAACAAACCATACCTACTGCTGGTCAATGGACAGTTACACTATATAATACACGAGATGCACAACGATCAAGTTTATCAACTGCTCTCAAACCTAGGGCGGATCTATAATGCAGTGGTTTTATGACGGACAAGTAAGAAGATATTTGACACAAACTATACGAGTGCTCAGTAATTTTGTGGTCAAATATGGAGATGGAACACTACATCAAGTACCCGTAATGTACGGCGATGCAGATCGTCAAGTGGCCAGCATCATACGTCAAAACAGTGAAAATGCTGTTAATAGTATTCCACGTATAAGTGTGTATGTAACTGGTTTAGAACTAGATAGAAATAGGTTAGCTGATCAAACTTATGTAGGCAAGTTGCATTTTCGCGAAAGAGATATTAACGGAAATAATTATACTGGAAATCAAGGACGTAATTATACAGTTGAACGCTTGATGCCTACTCCTTTTCAATTAAAGATGAAATGCGATATTTGGACTAGCAGTACTGATCAAAAATTACAAATATTAGAACAAATACTAGTGTTATTCAACCCTAGTTTAGAATTGCAAACCACGGACAACTATATTGACTGGACTAGTTTATCAGTTCTTAATTTAGGAGATATCGTTTGGGATAGTAGACAAGTTCCTGTCGGCAATGATACTCCTATTGATATAGCAACATTAAGTTTAGATTCTCCTATCTGGATTAGTCCTCCAGTTAAGGTCAAACATCTTGGTGTTATTACAAAAATTATTACAAGTGTCTATGGGTCCGAAGGAACTTATCCGTCTGGGTATGTTGAAGGATTAGGAATAGATCCTGCACTACAATCTGATGGCACTAGTCCGTCATTTAGCAATTTGCTTGCTACTGAAAATGTTACAGTTACAGGATTTCCTATAGCAGTATACGACGGCCAGGCAACTTTGTTAGAATCAGGAGGAGGTGTTAATCCTCCAGAACCGACGTTGACTATTCCTACTCCGATCAGTAATCCTCAAAGTTGGGAAAGTGTATTCAATTTATTCCCTGGAAAATATGTTGCAGGTTCTAGTATGTTGTATTTGTTGCAACCAAATGGGACTTACGTTATAGGTACTATTGCTATTAATCCTACGAATCCTGCAATTTTACAAATTAATTATAATACAGATACATTAACTAGCAATACTGGAATTGATAGTAACGGATTTTTAAGTACAGATGTACAAGATTACAATGCCGCTACTAGTTATCGACCAAACAGCCCTGGTACTTTTGATGCCATTATTAATCCTCAAACTTATACGCCTAACAATCCAGTAGCAGGTACACGTTATTTAATTATTGAAGATATAGGCAATACAACTAATACAACTCCTGCTGTTGTATGGGGCAGTTTAGTAGCAAACGCTAATGACATTATAGAATATACTGGTTCAGTATGGCAAGTTATTTTTCATGCCGCTCTAGAATCAGACACTATGGTATGGCAAACGAATATATACACTGGAGTTCAGTACTTGTGGAACGGGGTTGCATGGGTCAAGAGCTTTGAAGGTGAATATGGTGTGGGCCAATGGAAAATAATATTGTAAAAGATAGAATAGTTTGTAGTGGTGCATTATTTTATGCTAAATCTACACAACGATTTTTATTACTTCAAAAAAGTCACGGTAAACACGAAGGCACGTGGGGATTAGTCGGCGGGACAAACATCATAGGTGAAACACCTTGGCAAGGTCTTCAACGCGAAATTAAAGAAGAAATAGGTGCAGTGCCTGAAATAATTAAAACAATCCCATTAGAAACATTTGTCAGTAACGATAAAGTATTTAATTTTCATACTTATTTGTGTGTAATAGATAACGAGTTTGTTCCTGTCTTGAGTGACGAACACATCGGTTGGGCTTGGACTACTGTAGATCGCACACCTAAACCCTTACATCAAGGACTACGTAATAGTTTTAACAGTAAAACTATTCGTACCAAATTACAAACTATATTTGACTTAGTTGATCTAGTTTAATATCAAAGCCTTCGATATATTCTTTCATCAAGGCTGAATTGTGTGCCCAATACTGCTCGTATTCTCCAGTCTGCTGACACAATCTTACATATTTTTGAAATCTTTCCGATGTTTGTAAACGTTCTTTAGCCAGTGCTGTGACTGTATTCCAGAAAGGCGTATCTTTTTTGCAAGGACCTACATAGTTTAGTGCAACTAAATTCAACATATCTTCCATACTTTTAAGATAAGAAGTATTAATTCCTCTATTAAAATGCGGTGTTTGTAAATTAGTACCTTTAATTAATGTTTCAATAAACTCTACGGACAAATTTATATAAAAATGTAACGGCAATGCTTGTGCAGGTTCAAGAAAATATAGTCTGTTACCCATGGATAATATGCGTCCATTCATTGCTTCTTTTTTATAATACTGTCTCCAGCTAAATTTTCTTAATTTACTAGCATCAATATTTTTTAATTTAGAAAATTTTTCAATCGCTTCTTCCTGAATTGTTATATTTTTATTATATAGATAACCAAAGGCTTTACGATGAGTTAATGGTACTCCAAACATCCAGCCGTCGTCATGTGGATACGCACTTGTTAAATCTTCGTTATACTCTTTAAAGTCAGGAAATAGTATTACTGAGTTAACTGTTTCAAATTTTGGAAATTCGTATAGTCCACTATCCATTTCTTCGGCCGACGGTGATCCTCTACAATCGATGATATAGTCAAATTTATGTTGCACTCTGTCGACTAATATCGATACGTGAGTATGATCTTGTGTTATGTCTGAGACATTACCGTGTATTTGAAAAAAATTATCGTATAATTTATCAAGTTTGTTGATAACAAATCCGCTAAATTTTTCACTGTTGACATGCAATCCTGTATGTCCATGCCTTACTAGGAAATTTTTATCATTAATATCTTCCCAGTAGTAACGAGTACCCCAGCGAAGGGTACCATCGAACTCTTTTAATTCTTCAGTAACAGAAAAATCAATAGCATGATAAAGTAAACTAGGCATTATAGGGCTAGTACTTTCGCCCACAGTAGTTACAGGAATGTCAGGATTGTATATGCAATACACATCTATGTGTTTGCATCTATGGAATTTAAATTTATCAAAAATTGCAAGTAATGAAACGGCGCTGGCGGTACCACTACCTATAATGCCTATTTTCATAAAAACCTTATTGTACGGTTACAACGCAGTCGTCTGATCCTGACCAATATTGAAAACCACAACTTACTGTGATAGTGTCACCTGGAACAAGATGTGTTGCAATTAAACGAACAGTTCCTACACCGTTGACTGTTTGTACTTGTTGTTTATTCAAGTGACCTGCCGTAGTTTTTAAATATATAGTTGCATTGTGATCCGTTATAGGCAATCCATGCTCAGAGCTTGTTTTTGCTGAGGGATTTAAATCGGTAGGAGTTCCTAAGTAAAACGGTAAATCGACATAGCCGTCTGGGCTGACAGTAGCAGTCTTATTTGTAAAATAAACTTTTGGCATAGTATATACGATTCTGCCAAGCTCGTCGGTGATTACATTTGTGAATTGTTCGCCTGACGATATTCTTACTAGGCCAGGATCGCTATCGCCCAACGCAACCATCATGTTCCAATCTGATGGATTCATTTCTGCAAACGGAATAGAAATTAAAATCATAGGACTATTCTTTTGCAAAGACATTGCCGCAACTGGATTTTTCTTATGTAGTTGTGAATTGGCTACTAAATTGTATAATGGGATACTTGTTCTTGTATTCAAAGCAGTTTGTTGAACGTATCTTACATTTAAATTTCTTACAGTAACTTGGTCAGCTGGGTGAGTGATTGCAAAAATAGCATGATCTGAAAATCCCTCATTGTTGGTAATATCTGTCCAATTTATTTCTCCAGAAATTCCTGCTGTTACATCAGGATAGACTCCTGAAGTTTGACTATAAACTCTATGTGTTTCTGTTTCCCATGCAAATTCGTCGGTAGGGCTTGGATATCTAACTCCGGCTACTTTTCTAGCAGTAACGGTATTATCTGCTAAACTAGCCCATTCCAACTGCAATTCTGATTTTTTATAGGCATCAAATACTGTCCACTGAAATCCAGTGTCAGTAAATTTTATATCTAGTGCTATCAACTGCGAATGTTGAAACTGTATTAAATTTTGAGTTAAATTCATGATCTGCTATTCCTTATTCCTGTTCAGTATTTATCAAGGAACTCTTACCGTAAACTTCGACATTGTCGATTACAGCAACTTTTTCACTGACAATCTTAATAGGTATTATTTTTTTCTTTTCTTCTTCGTGTTTGAATACACCGCCCCAGATATCTTGGCGCTCTAATGGTAATCCTTTGCCCTTAATATGGTAAGGAACATAACCACCTGTTATTTTTTCAATACTTGCGGCAAACAATGGTACGTTATCGCTATAGGCGTTATTGCAACTTGTAGTCCAGAATTCATCTGAAAGGAACATACATGCACCTTTACAAATATGCAACACTGGACAACTTGGACATTCTGCACGATTACTCCAGTGTGTACTAGTAGTAATTTTTACGTCCTCGATCTCAGTAATCTTACCACCTAAGTGAGGTTCTCCGTTTTTGTTAATTTCGATAGCACTGACATTTTGGCAAGTAATTACATTGCCGTTTAAATCAAATGCAACGGTTCTTTCGTCATCCATGCCGCATTTTTGACCTAAATAGTCTGCTTGCTGATGGGTCAATACTGATTCTGTGAAATTATCAACTTTTTGTAATATGTTGCCAAAGCCGATTTCACCGTTAGATCCGTAAATTTCTCCGAACGCGATTTTTCTAAATTCGAAATGATCTTGTTTAGTTTGTAAACTGTGTTGTAGGCCATCGGCATCATATGCATCTACAAAGGTACCTTCACCTAAACTAACATTGGGATCATTTGTAAAATTAATAAAATAATCAAATATAGCTTTACGACTAAGATTTTGTCTGTTTAACATTGAGTTAAAACTGATGCGATTTAAAGGACGCAAAATCTGGTATAAATCTAAAATAATTTCACGTTTCTTAGGATCTGCAAATGGATCTGGTCCGCGTACATGTTGTCCTGGCCCGTCATGACTGATAGCTACATGGAATTCCATACTGTATAGCCAAGCACAGATTTCTTCTGTTAAAATACTACCATTAGTAATAATACTAAAAACTGGTTTTTTTCTCCAATCTTTAAAAAATTCTGCTACTGCTTCGGCCAGGGGTTTTAATGTCTTCCAGTAAACTAAAGGTTCACCTCCCCAAAATTCAACTCGTAAACCGTCTTCTTCGTTAAACTCTAAAGTCTTAAACATTTCCATAAAATTTTCAATGTCTTTAGCATTAGTTTCACGTGGGCGTTCCACAAATTTTTGACTGCAATAATCACAACTATAATTACAACTTAATCCTAGTTGAATTTTTACGTGATTAGTACTGCGAGATTTAATTAAAGGACGATCTTTATCAAATGGTTTGTATGGTACTCGATTTTCAAAATTATTTGCATAAGCATCGGGATACTCATAGACGAATCCTGTTTCATCGCTTAAGACATTTTTTTCGTTGTCATAGAAGAACGTTCTTAGATCAGGTGGGTTTGATCCAAACTTTTCTGTCAGTATTTCAAAAATCATAAGATTCCTTGTAGTATATTAGCAGTTACAGTTACAGTTACAATTACAGTTACAATTACAGTTATAATATACGTTGGTATTAATGTTACAGTTGTAAGTGCAGTTGCAATTACAGTTGTTTTGTAACCAGTTTTGACTATCGCAATTTGTGCAATTGATGTTATTACAATTATAACAGTTTGTACAGCAAATGTTACCACAATTACAATTATTTGGACAATTTCCGTTGTTGCAATTACCCTTGTTATTTGAACGATAGTATGCTCTGTTACGCATTTCGTTCATAGTTGGGTAACTATCACGTTGTCCTGGAATTACATATCCATTAAGATTACTCAAATTGCTGTATGGACTGCTGTTAGGCAGTCCAATTTCGCCGTCAATTTGACTAATATAAATAGGACTTGAAGGAGTTGTCATCGTTTATTCCTTGTTAATCTGTGCTTTTAATTCTTTAACTTGGCTTGACAATTCCTTGACTGCCTCAATCACTAATGGTAATAACTTTTCGTACTGAACTGTCATGTACTTAGCGTCGATTGGAGCTGGCTTGATAATTTCTGGCAGGATTGCATTAACTTCTTGAGCAGAAACTCCAACTTCACGTTGAACAGTATATCCCAAATCCTGAGCAGTTTGGTTAGCTTCAAAGTAAAAACCATTTAATGTTTCTAATTTAGCAAGAGCATCTTCAATTTTGCCCAAACGTGTCTTTAATCTGTCATCTGAGTAGTAAGCAACAATGTTGTTTGCCGCATAAATTGTACCACCACCACCGTTAGTGTTAGTACCAACGCCTAGCGAACTAAAATAACCATATGTACTACCAGCATTCATTGTACCGCCGCCAGTTAAGTTAAACGCTGTTACGCTATTCATTGTGAAAGTTGTAATACCGTTAAAAGTAACTGTACCACCAGACTGTCCAACTGTAAAGTTAGTGTTGCTGATTGTAGCAGTACCACCGCTAGCACCAATGTTAACTGCTGAACTTGCTCCAGTAAACAAGTTACCTGTACCAGCGTTGGTTGCAATGTTAACAGTACCAGTAGCTTGACCGTTGGTCAATAAGTTAAAGTTAACGTTGCTACCACTTTGAATACCAAATGTATTAGAAGTATTGATATACAACCCTTCTGAACTAACCCAAGCTGGGTTACCGCCACCGCTTGTTGGACCTAATGTACTGCTTGCCCATTGTAATGTGTGATTACTAGTTCCATATAATAATATGCCGCCGCCGTTGGCAAATGTATCAGCACTACCTGGAGTAATAGCTGTAATTGTACCAGCTACAGGAGTTGTGCCGCCTGTTACTGTTACCTGAATACTAGTTCCACTTACAATGTTGCTTATTACATAACTTGTACCGCCGCCGCCTAAACTACCTGTACCGTTAGTTGCACTAACAGCTTGACCGTTTACCAAGTTGGTAGTGTTGGGCATACCGGTAATAGTTGCAATCCAAGGACTGTAGTTAACGTTGCTTACAGTGAATGTTAAGTTGTTAGGACTATTAGTACCACCAAGTAAGTTACCACCAATAGTAATTGTATCACCGATTGCATAGTTACTTCCTGGATTAACCAATGTAATTGTAGTTACACCGGTATAAGTTGTACCTGACCCAGTTGTAGTGATGTTAAAAGTTGCACCCGATCCGCTACCACTTGTAGCAAATTGTCCAACACCACTGTATGTACCTGCACTAGTTACTTTTGTACCAGTAATACTTGTAAATGTTGTACTACCGCCTAACGCACCACCGATAGTTGTAACAGTACCGCCACCATAAGTAACTGGATTAACATATCCAATTTCAATATTTTTATCTTCTGTACGTACTGAACTAGAGTTAAGAACAACTGTTCCGCCTTTTACTAACAATTGATTGTTAATAGTAGTTGTACCAGTGCTAGAACCAATATTGATACTAGTTGCCGCGCCTGCAAAGTTAACTGTCTGAGTATTTGTATTGTAGATATTGGTGGTACCAGTATTGGTACTAATCAAATCAGCTGAAAAAGTTCCGTTAATACCAAATTGATTACCGCCTGGGAATGTAATTATACTATAGTTAGTACCATCAGATCCAATAATACAACTAGATCCTGCTGGCATGGCCAATAAGTTTGTACTAGAACCACCTGGTCCGTTAAACACCGGAGAACTAGGACTACCAGCAATATATCCGCTAGGAGCAGAAAGTGTAACAACACCACTAGTGTTGTTAAAATAACTTTGCGACTGTCCTAAAAATAATGTTGGTCCTGGGATAACCACCGTGTACGGTGCAGATCCTTGAAATTCTGTGTAACCACCTTGTGCAGGTGTTAACAGAGTTTGTGCTCCGGAAACAATTTCTGTTGCCAGCGATGTATTATAACGTGCCATGTTTTATTCTCTCTTATACTAATTATGATGTCGATGTTTCAATTCCGTAAACGTTAACGTTTACACCAGCAACGCTTGAGCTAGCAACAATGTTTGCACCAGCTGCCATTACAATTCCTGTACGTTCAAACACACCATAACCAACTACTGTTGTTAAGTATTCATATGCTTCACTGGCAACCTGAGATGCCGCAGTACTTGCACCTATATATAATCTAATAGTTGCCGCAGAAGCTGTAGTGTTTGTAAATGAAATGTTATAAACACCATAGTAACCGGTTGGTACTGTATAGATTAACGAATAGGTAGATTGTGTACCTGCGTTCAATTGTGTCGTTGCTTTATTTCCTGATCCTGCCATGTTATTTCTCCGTTTTTATTTTATCTTGATAAGAAGAATACGGTAGCTACAGGAGCACCGTCAATTCCGCCTGTGAACAGCATCTTACTGCTAACATAAATTTGATTACCATTTAGGTTACTAATAGTATTACCAGCTATGTATATCTGTCCTGCCGTTAGTGTATTTACGTTCAAACTACTTGATCCGCCACCAATTTGGGCTGTGATGTAAGATTTAATAGCTTTTTGTGTTGGTAAAATATTGTCACTATTAGCAGTAAAGTACGGATCTGTACTAAATTGCGTAATCGTTGCACTATTTACACCTAAACTTACTGAACCCAGTGTCAAACTCTGTAATCCAGCTAAGTTAAATGCGTTGGCATTCAATGTAGCTGTACCAGTCGCTTGTTGAACTCCAAACAAGTTACCAACGTTAAAGTTACCGTCTTGGTCAGTTGATGTAAAGAATACGCGACCACCGATATTTGGATATGTTTGGTTAGCCTGAATTGCATTTGCATCAGTAACGTTTGGATAGTTAGTTTGTGTTTGGTTACCTGAGCCAACATACAAGAAGTCATGTCCAGTTAAACGTGTTTGACTGTATTTCAATCTTGTAGTAATCAATGCACCGTTCGGTGGAGCAAGATAAGTTGTTAGACTTGGACTTACTTGGAATGTAGCAGTATAGTTACCTGCTTGTCCTAATTGATTACTTGTAGCAACTAGTTTGTACCATGCGTTAGAAATACTGCTGAACTGTACGTTAGCACCTGCGGCAGGTAATGCATATAAATTAGCAACGTTAATAAATGCTGTATTCTGGTAGATATCAGCATATCCATCGCCAGTAATACTTGCTGTTGCTGTTGCATTTCCAGCACCACGACATGGGAAACTTGGGTTACCTAACACACCATCACCTGTACGTACACGAGTTGGTGCTTTGTTAACTTGGTTAGGATCGGTAATAGTTAATATTGGTCCTGTTGTATATTGCATACCAGTTGGAGTACTTGTTGTTAATATAACACTAGTACCAATTGTTGCCAATGCAGATGAAGTTGCAACTTGGAATGTAGTAGATTGAATTGTTGATCCAATTACATAGTAAGTTGTTTGTGTGCTTAATCCGCCAGAGCTTACAGTATTGAATTCAATTGGTTGTAGATTATACATGTTTTCTGTTTGATCTACAGTAATTAAATTCAATGGTCCAACTGTACCAGCTACTGATATGCTACTTGCAGTACCTGCATTAAATGGACTACCATAATAAGTTGAACTGATAGTTAGTGTTGTACCTGAACTTGTTACTTGTACATAATAAGTTGTGTTTGCAACTACGTTACCAAACCCAGTAGCAAATGTAATTGGTTGACCAATTGTTAAATTGGTTGCACCGATTGTAATTGAATTTCCAGATGCGGCTGTTACGGTAACTGTTGTACCAGCAACATACGTAGTTCCAGTAACAACACCTTTAGCAAATCCACTGCCTGGTTCAATCATACGTATTTCAGTTAAAGCACCACTAGCTACTTTTGTACGTGCCAACGGTGTTGCACCGGTATGAATACTTGCCGCTACTGTACCAGATTGGTTACTTGCGGTTACCCATAGTGGTGTGTAACCAGTTGTTGTAACTAATGGATTACCAAATGATGGAGTGATCCAACTTGCGTATGTTGGCAATGTTTGCTGTGTCCAGTTGATACCGTCCCAACTTGTTGCCGCGATGTTTGTACCAATTGTACTTGTCCATGCACCTGTGTCATTAACTAATGTAATTACTGGAGATAAAGTACTACTTGCACTTACAGTAATCTGATTGCCTGCAATACTAGCAATATAGTATGTATTACCTGAAATCAAGTTACCAAATAATGAACCTGCTTGTGCAGTCCAAGATCCGCCAGCGTTAGTAACTACCGCATTGGTTCCACCATAAATTGTACTTACTGATATTAGTGTACTTCCAACAATTTCAGTAATGAAATATGTCGAGCCGGATGTTAATCCACCAAATGTTGCACCTTCAGTTACTGACCATGATCCATTTCCGTTTGTTACAGTTAAGTTAGAACCGCCATAAGTTGTACTTACAGTGATTGTACCGTTTACACCCGGAGTTGGAATGCTTGTAACGTAGTATGTTGTACCGCTTGTAATACTACCAAAAGCGGCACCTGCTACAAATGTCCATACACCTGTACCGTTAGCAATAGTTACCGATGAACCATTGTATACTGTACTAATTGTAATATTACTGCCTGCTACACTAGTGATATAGAATGTAGTACTAGCTGTTAAATTACCGCCGCCTAATGTCGCACCAGCTGTTACGCTAACACTTTGACCAGTAGTTGTTACTAAAGTCAAATCACTTGTGGCACCATACACAGTACCTACAGCAAGCTGGTTAGTACTAATAGTTTTAGTAATATAATATGTGTTACCTGAAATCAAGTTACCTACGTTAGTAGCAACTGTAAATGTTTCACCAATTAACATACCGCTGTTAGAGTTAACAGTGATAATGTTTAATGTACCTGTAATACTTGTACTAGTTTGTGTAAATCCTGAACTTGTACTTACGTTCCAAGTACTACCGTTACCACTACCAGATATATTTGATATAATATATGTTCCAGCAGGAATACTACCACCTGAAATAACAGCTCCTGGAGTGATTGTGCCTGCACTCAATGTACCAACAGTTAATATACTGTTAGTAATACTAGAACTTGATAATGTAAATGATCCGTTAGTTGTAGCAGTTAATGTAGTTGTTTGACTAACTGCTGTGAACACAATAGTTTCACCTTGTACTAAACCAGTAGTTGAGTTCAATGTAATTGTGTTACCAGTACTAGATGTAGAAGTAATATTACCAGTTTGGGTCACTGCTGTAAACACGACTGGAGCACCTACCGCCATACCAACAGTTGTACCAACTGTTAACAAGTTACCAGTAGCGGCTGTTGTAGTCAATGTTGTGCTAACAATATTACTTGTAAACACTATTGGTTCGCCCACTGACATACCGGCTGTGTTTCCAACTGTAATTGTATTTTGTGTACCAGTGATTGCACCAGCTGCCGCTGTTTGACTTGGAGTAATTGTCCAGCTTTGTCCGCCAATTGTCTGAGCACTTGAAACAGTTAATGCACTAGTATTCAATGTGTATGTACCAGTTCCGCCTGCTGTATAGAAGTTATAAGTACCAGTAGCATTTGACCCAGCAATAGTTGCCGCCGCGCCTCCTGCGACTCCCACGGCTAATGGAACTGTTGTACTACCAGGAACATATGAACTTGCTACTACTGTTCCTGATGGGATGCCTGTACCAATAATTAATTGGCCTGCTACGATACCTGTTCCAGTATTAACAACAAAAGAACTTGCACCAATAGTACCACCAGATGCCCAACTTGGACTTGCTACTGCACTTGCAGAGCTTGTATTTTGATATGCAATATAAGCAGTCAATCCGCCTGTTATTGTTGTAGATGGAACTAATGAGCCAGTGTTAGCTACCCATGCATTACCGGTTACAGTAACACTGGTTACTAAACTAGTAGTGCTAATATAGTATTGTCCAGCAGTACCAGGAATATAACCGTTGTATGTTCCGCCACCAATTGTTGCATATAATGGTTGACTTAATGTAATTGTTGTGTTAGTTGCAACTGAAACAGCAACTACATAAGTGTTAAAGAACAAACTACCGCCAGTAATTAATTGTCCTACAGCGAATCCAGTCGATGAACCAGATATTACTAGTGTAGTAGTACCAATTGTTCCGCTTACTCCTGTACCTGTACCTACCGCACTACTTGTAGTACTGATTTGTCCAGTAATATATGTACCAGCGGTAATTGTACCAGTACCGCCTGTACTAGCCAATACCATACCTGGTATTAATGTATTATTGTTGATAGTACCAGTTGTTGTAAGTACATATGGTGTGCCTGTCAATGCAGTTGAACTAACTACTGTTGCTACGCTGACAATCCACTGACCAGTTGAGCTAGTTGGAGTTGTTGATGAACCGTATGGTGCAACAATAGTTGTGCCAGCTGTAACACCTGTACCACTTAGAATATAACCTGGTTGAATACCAACACCGCTTGGTGTTGAAGACACAGTTAAAATACCTTGTCCGTTAACTATAGAAACACTACCGTTGAATGTAACTACTGTGCTTGGAGATGCTGTTCCAGTAATTGTGCTACCTGAAGTAGTTGGATTTGAAACAATATAAGTAGCACCAGTAGTTATATTTGTACCGCTCAACTGACTACCTGTTGTAATTACACCAGTAGTTGTACCTGCTGGTACAAATACACCAGTTTGTACACCACTTGGATAGTACGTGTTCCAAATGTATGAACTTGTAGTGTTAAATTGTGCGCCAGTTAATGCCATTCCAGGTTGTACACTATAAGCACTGGTTGTACCAGTACCAGTAACTGTACCGCCAATGGTCAATATAGATCCTGCAATAGTTGACGATGTTGAATTAAATGTATTGCTACCAGTAATGTAAGTTCCTGATGTCACATTTGAACCAGTCAAATACATACCTAGTGCAAACGGACCTAAACCAACTGGTGCAGTTAATGTTGTACCTGCGTTGCCTGCAATACCGTTAGAAATAAACGATGTTGACAATCCAATTGCTGTTGCATTAATTGTCTGACTAGCCACTGTAGTTTCAGTCACTGCTGTTGGAACAATAGTATTTCCTACGTTCAAACCGGCTGTACTGCTTAATGTAATCAAGTTACCACTTGAAGTAGTAGCTGTCATTGTAGGAGTTGGTCCTGTTGCTGTTGCAAAGAACTGTCCTTCTCCGTATGAGATTCCCCAGTTTTGTGCTAATGGTAAGTATGTACCGTTATTTGCTACACTTGAGTACCAAGTTACACCACCGTTGTTGCTGTATGCAACAATATTGCTACCTGCGGCTACTGCAACAAAACGTCCGTTACCATAAGTTACGCTAGACCAGTTAGCAACTGACGGTAATGCACCACCAGTAGTCCATGTTAAACCGTTAGTACTGTAAGCTGTTGATGTACTGTTAGTTGCGATAGCTACAAACATACCTGTAGTTGTTGCACTAGATCCTGGTCCAGTCCAGCCAAATGCCACAGATGTAAACGCTTGTGTTGCACCGCTTGGAGCTGTTCTGCCAGTCCATGTAACACCGTCTGGACTAGATGTAATAATAGCACTGGCATTAGATGTTGTTCCAGTGTAACCAACTGCAACATAAATTCCGTTACCATAAGTTAAACTGTTAAATCCAGCGGATGGAAGTGCGTTACCAGAAGTCCAAGATGATCCTAAATTAGCTACTGTACTATAAGCTGTTGCTGTAGTTGTTGTAGAAATTGCAACAAATTTAGCACTAGTATCTAATATTGTAATAGTAGGAGTTGCAGTATAACCGTAACCAATGTTAGTAATTGTGTAACTGCTGACACCGTAATCTGTCAATGTTGGAGTTGCAGTTGCGGCAGTACCTACGAATGTCAATGACACACCATATGTTCCTGCAGATCCTGTACCTGTTGTAAACGTTGGAGCAGTTGATGAAAATGTTCCGCTCGATGTTGCTAGGTAATAGTTTGTAGCTTGAGTTGCACCACTATAATAGTAATAGTATGAGCCACTTGTTGCACTCGAACTTCCACTCCAAACAGTTCCACTAAATGGAGCACTGATTGTTACGCTAACGTTTCCGCTATTGAAATAATTTTTACCCCAAGTGATAGGAGTAATCGCAGTAATAGCACTAGTTACAACTGTTACAGTCGGTGCTGAAGTATATCCAGAACCATTAACTGTAATAATAACTGATTGAATTACTCCGTTAAGAACAACTGCTGTTCCTTGGGCACCGGTACCGCCACCACCTGTAAACAATAATGATGGAGCAGTATTATAGTTGTAACCGCCGTTAATTACGTTGACTCCAACTACTTGTCCTAAACTTGTTCCAGTACCAATCACTGCTGTCAACTGAGCACCAGATCCGCCAAATCCACCTAGTGTTACTGTTGCGGCAGCACCTTGACCTCCACCGTAAACAACGTTTGTAAATGCAGAAGCTGTTAATGCACCACCTGAAGTCCATGTTTTACCGTTAGTGCTAATTGCAGTCGATGTACTACCATTGGCAATTGCTACATAATTTCCAGCACCGTATGTAATACTTGACCAGATTGTTGTAGCTGGTAATGTTCTTGCTGTTGCGGCATAACCTGGACCTGTGAATGAAACATAAGGTTCAATAATATATGCTGTAGTTAAATCTAATGTGTTAACTATAGGAGTACCTGGTACAACATGATCCCAACCAGCGGCATATAAGCTAACTGTTTGTCCACTAGTTGCTGTTAAACCAGTAATTGCAGAACCGCCTGATGTTAATGCTAGTGTAAACTGAGTTGTACTTGAAATAGCCTGTACATAATAAACTTGATATGCAGTCAAATTCATATTAGTAGCGGTTGTACTCAAGTAAATTGGCATACCAACATATAATGTTGCAGTACTTGCCACAGTTAATGCAGTAGTACTTGAACCGGTAACAGTTAAGGTTGCAAATGTTGTACGAATAATTTGTGCAATTTTACTACCGTTAGTATAAGTTAGTATTGACGCATATTGTCCAACACCTGTACCAGCAGTAATTTGTACTTTCATTCCGTTATATGAACCAGTCAATGCTACGTCGGCTGCCGCAATAGTAATATAACCTACTGCACCGCCTTGGCCTACGTTAACAGAACTTACATAACTTGAACCGCCAACACCTAAACCATTGTTTAAATCAATTAAACGTGATTCAAATACACCGGCATCACGGAACTCATCTGCAAAAGAAAGAATGTTATAACCTGATCCACTAATTGTTGGTACAGCATTGGTGTAGTTTGTACCTGCATTTTCGTATTCTAAACGTAAAATTTGTGTTGTACTATCTGTAACTACGTTAGTAACTTGAGGTCCGTAACTTCTGTTATTTACAGTACCGTAAATTGGAGTTTCAAATGTATCAACACCTTCGGCAACTACACCGTATGTACCATATGAACTGTTACCGTTAGTAGCACGAATACGTCCGCCTAGTTCACTCATGTATCCAGCGTAGCTGTAGTAGTTAAACACTGAAACAAGTTCTGATAATGAACCTGTTCCAGTTGTCCACCAACCAATACCATCGCCGATAACACAAGTATAGTCGTTTGCAACCATTGATTTGTATCCGCCGGCATGCAATGCACCGTCAACTTTGGCGCCAACACAAGCGTAACCGAACATTGTACAATTTTGTACGAATGTTGAACGTGCATAGACCCATGCATTTTGATCGTTTGGTCCAAAGCCTGGATCTAAACTTGCATACGCACCTGCTGTTGGTCGACGTGTTCCATAAGCATTTGCTGTACTTAAAACACCAGTCAATCCGTTCATAGTTTGATTACGAATACCACATGCATTTCTTACTAGATAGAAGTTTTGTGTTGTAGATCCTGCCACCGCGTTAACATAAAGTTCTGCGGCACGCATTGATTTCCAGTTACCTGTATAATTAATATCATAAATCAACGCATTGATAAAGTTTGTTGTATCGCGTACACACTTAGCATAGTTATAGTAGTAGCCTACAGTTAAACTTCCTAGTGAACCTGTTGCTAGTGTGAATATTGTTTGTGTACCTGTGCCATATTGAGTTGCACTGATAGTAAATGTTGTTGAGCTTGGCACAGTTAAAACATAATAAGTAGTACCAGCAACAATATTGCTTGAACCAACTGTACCAGTAAACACTACTGGGTCGTTTACTAATAAATTGTGTGCGCCACTTGTATTAACAACACTACCAGATGTTATACTAGATACTGTACCGCCGTAGCTTGCTACTGTATAGGCAGCGGCTTCTGCGGCCAGGAATGGAATGTTGGCACGAAGAATTTCTGTGCCTTGAATTGTTAGAACGTTATCATTGTAAGTTAATGAACCATTAATCATTGGATTATTTAAATATGGCCATGTCACTGTTGCTCCAGCAGTGGTCGTAGCTGACATACCAGTTACTGTATTAGTAATTGTGTATGCTGTACCACTCTTAAAGCTGTTGGTCAATGTTAATGTTGCGGCAGGAACTGTTACAGTAATACCAGTAATTGTTCCACCTGATGTTGTTGATGTTACAGCACTTCCGCCTAATGTTGCTGACAATTGGAAAGCTGTTGATGTTGGATTACCAATAATATAATATGTTGCACCACTAGTATAACCAGTGATACTACCAGCTGAGAACGTACCAGTAATAACAACTGGCTGTCCTACTGTTAATGTTACTGAACTTGTTGCACAACTGAATACACCTGTTGTACTAGTAATTGCCAATGTGCTTAATGTTGCGGCAGATTGCAATGAATTAATCCAGTATGTAGTATTATTCCATAGTCCGCCTGCGTTATTGAATGCCATTGTCATTGTACCAGTTGCTGATATCAATGCCACATTACCGCCACCAAATGTTAAACTAACAGTAATTGTACCGTTAGTTCCAGGTGTTGGGATACTTGCAATATAGTATAACTGGCTTGGAACAATATTACCAAATACTGTACCTGTGAAGTACACTTGCTGTCCAACTGATAAGCCTGTTGTAGTTGCAACTGTAATTAAATTGCTGGTTGTTGTAGTAGCTGTTGCTGTTACAGAACCTAAAGCTGGTAAACCTGAGAATGTAATTGGCATGTTAGTTGACATACCTGTTGTACTTCCAAGTGTTACAATATTGCTAGATGTTTGTACACCAGCTACTGTAGTTGAATAACTACTTGATACAAATCCTAATGACAATGTTAAACCTTGTCCTGAACTTGTAGTTGTTGTTGCTTGTGCGGCACTGTATAAACTTGTGTTGTTCCAGTTACCACCAGATGTTACTGTTACAGATGCGATAGTATTATAGTATGTACCAATAGTTACTACGCCAACTGCTCCAGTAACTGTACCACCTGTAAATGAACCAGGTGTTCCCGCCACTGCATTTGCATAACTGCTAGATAAACTTACAGTAAAACTGTTGTTTACACCAGTTGTTACATAATATGTGCCTGCTGACATACCGCCTGCGGCTGCCGCAAGAGTAACAGATGTACCTTTAACTAATGTTTGAGCACTACTAAATGTTGCTAAACCACCAGCAGTAATGTATGTGATAGTTTGTCCAGTAGTTGCTGGAGTCAACGATACTGAGAATGTAGCTGTACCGCCCGATGTTGTTACAGTAATTACGTCTGCTGTACCATAGGCAATAGTCTGTGTACCTGCAAGAATTGCTGAACCAACAGTATTAAACGCTACTTGTCCATTGATCTTAGTTACGATATCATCAATCAATGTTTGTGCTTGAACTGTCGAACCTGCACTTGCAATTTGTTTTGCTTTAAATCCAATAAATGTTATTGCACCGGTTGTTGCATTCAATTCTTGGTTTGTATTTGCCACTAATGCCAACGCACTTGCGTTTAAACGATTAAATGCACGACCGCATGCAATACTATTAAAGTTAGTACCAAATAAAACATCCCAAGCTAATGCCAATGCAATATAACCAGCATCGCGTTGAGTTAATGATTGACTGATTGGATATGCTTGATAATATTTTTGAACCCAAACTTGAGCATCGCTTGCAATTTCGGTTTGTCTTGCAATTAAATTATTATATGCTGTTTGTAAGTATTGATTGGTTACTAAGGCATACGCACCGCTTGTTACTGGTGTGAATGTTGACAATGCTGTAAATGTTGTACCAGTATTGCCACTAGTACTCAACGTATAAGTACCTGCACCGTTAGCTGGATAGAATAAGTATGCACCTGTACCGCCAGTTGACGTAAAGTTTTGTGGAGCACCAAACGCATTAACTACGGTAATACTTGTTCCGCTAATATATGATGAGCTAACATAAGATCCAGCTGGAAGGTTAGTACCTGTAATTAATTGTCCTGCCGCAATACCTGTTGCACTTGAAACCACAAATGTATTAGTACCAGCTGATCCTCCGCTGGCTAATGTTGTAGCCGCTGTTGCACTTGCAGAACTTGTTAATTGATTAACAATATATGTACCTGCCACAACACCTGTACCAGTTAACATAGAACCAATATAAATTCCATTACCTGTTCCTGAAGTAACAGTTAAAGTTGTACCACTCACACTACCGACTAGTGTTAATGTAGTTGCATTACTTGTAGCATTTTGTAACCAGTAAATTACATCACCAACGCGGCCTGCGGCAAAACTTGCGGCTGCGGCTGAACCTGCTGAACCGCCAGTTGACTGCGTTACAGAGTTACCGCTTGTTGCTGTTACACTTGTACCTGTAACTATCTGACTGATAATTGCTTGTAAACGTTGTAGTGCTCCAACAGTTGCGGCATTGTATGATGCTAAGATTTGTGGAATTTGTAAACTGTAATAAGAGCTACCATTAATAATACTTTGATTATTACAACCATAAGTCATATCGTACTGTAGGCCATCTAATACGAAACCGATATCACGTAATGTTTCTGTTTGGTTTGTACCGCCAAATGTTGTCCACACGCTACTATAATATGTATTTAGATATGCGGCAATTTCTGCTTTGATAAACAAATAGTTATTTTGAATCTGTGTTATACCGTATCCAAATCCTACTAGATAACTTGTATTGTATCCAGTTAATTGTGGGATAGTGATTGCAGGAGTCTTTGGAAGACCGTTATAAATCATATCATTAATTAAACTAACACTTGTGTTAATTTGATTAACTACGGTTGTGCTTCCTACATCGCCTGCTGGTAATCCAGTAGCTTGGCCACTTACAACTCCGCCACTTACATAAGATGCAGAAGTAGTGGAAGTATAACTCACACTATTAGTTGTTACAGCAGTTACAATGTAACTTCCGTTATAACCAGAAGGGTTTACACTAGTTACAGTAATATATTGATTTACGTTAAATGGTGCAGATGTCTGTGATGCAAAAGTTAATGTTGCAACAGAACCAGTACCGCTTGCACCTGTTACAGTCAAATACTGAGTATTACCCGATGTTGGTGTAATTGCAGTATTTTGTAATAAATTTGGAATTAAACTTTGAATACGTGTTAACGAATTGATTGATCTTGTTTTATCATTAATCATATTCAAATTTGGACCTGCTGGTTGAACTACGGTACCACGTAATTCGTCACCGATAATAGAAGTGTATGATGGAACTACAATTGGTAGTACTTCATTATATGTTCCTGTCTTAACAAAAATAGTTGTGTTTGGTGTAGCCGCTGGCTGTACGTTTGTTGTATAACCAAGAGTCAGTGGGCTAGTGATAATTGAAATTAAATTAGCTACTCTTGCAACACCAGTAAGTTCTGCTGTATATCCTGTATTGATTTGTTGTGTTGCTCGTGCAACGTTAACTGTACCGCCACTTACATAAGAAGTAGTTGTTGTGCTTGCATAACTTACACTTGTTAATGTACTTGCAACAACAATGTATGTGCCGTTATATCCGCTTGGGTTGACCCCTGCAACTGTAATAAATTGTCCAACAGGATAAACATAAGGTTGTGTTGCAAATGTAATTGTTGCAACTGCGCCAGTACCGCTAGCACCAGTAATAGTTACACCTGGCCATACTGTACTTTGATAGCTTACTGCGGCCGATGTGTTTGTTAATACATAGTTTGTTGCTAATGTATTCAAATAATTCAATGCTGATACAAATGGAGGAATATCATATGCATTCACATTAGTTGCAAAGGTTGTGGAATTTGCAAAATATGCCAATGCATTAGTTGTTGTTTTGTAGTTGCCGCCACGGCCGATATCAAATAACAAACCATCAATAACTGTTCCGGTATCGCGTTCTGTTTTAGCTTGATTGTAACTGTAAGTACCGATGTTTGCAGAACCTGTGCCTACTGTAAACAATGTAGGACTTGCCGCAGTTGCGTTAGCATAGGTTGTTGCAATATTAAATGAAGTTGAATTTATCACTTGAGCAACAAAATATGTTGTACCTGCAACAATATTACCTGATGTTTGTGTAAACACAATAGGCATTCCAGAATACATATTGGTGGTCACAGTCTGTGCTATTGAACTAGTACCGCCTACTGTAATTGTTTGAACTGACGTACCTGTTACGTTAAAACTGTATGAATAATAAACATAGTTGTTGATTTCTTTCAACATGAATTGTTTATTAATAGATAATAATCCTGTGGTATTAGTATTTAAATAACCATTTTCAATTTGATAACACGCATATCTAATAGTTGCCCATGGTTTATCAATAGTTGTACCTTGACTGGCTCCTAAGGAATCCACACCAGTAGTTGAACTAACATAAACAATATTATTAATTTGTCCGTAATATGCCCAAGATGGAATTGTTCCGCCAACACGTAAAATTTGTCCGTCGGTACCAACTGGTAAACGAGTAGGACCGTTTGTTCCGTAATAGGCTAAATCACCCTGTGTTGTTAACACAGCACTTTCAGCACCGCTAGCTAATAAATTCCAGTATGTGCCAGTTGTGTCTGCATCTGGACGATTACCAGATGCAGAAGTATGTGCAGACACACAAATATAACTGTTTGCACCAAAATAAACTACATCACCTAAAACATAGTTTGATGCAGTAATCCAAGTAACACTATAACCAGTCCATGTAATACCGCTTGATAAGTTAATTGCACCAGCAGTTACACCTGTTATAGTAATAGTAATATCATTAGCTGGACTGATACCGCCAACTTGTGTTCCTAAAATCTTTAATGTTGTACTTGCACTATAACCAGTACCTTGTGATCCAGATTTAACAGTTACCGAATATGTTGTTCCACTTGTTGTTACGTTAAATTGTGCGCCTGAACCTGCGGCTGTTATATTTGTTCCGCTTAATCCATTATAAGACTGAGTTGTTCCAGCGTTCCAGCGTATACCTGCATTTAGTCGAGTCCAATATGTACTGAACGGAGGTTGACTTTGTGTTGTACCAGTTAATGATCCTGTGGCATTAGTTACTGCAAGTGTTGAACCGCCTGAACTTGTAAGCAATGTGATATGTGTACTATCAATGATAGTACCGACATAGTATGTTGTACCAGATACAATGTTACCAAAACTTGTACCAGAAAATACAATTGGCAAGTTTGCAACCAAGCTACCTGTTGCTGAAACACTTACAGAATTACTACCGCTAGATGTTTGGTTAGCAATAATAGTTTGCTGTGCATTATCTGCCATGGCCATATATGTATAGCCACCTAAACGAACTACTTGTCCAATTTTATAACTTGTAAGACCTGACCAATCACCTTGGAAACTAAAACCTGTACTGAAAACTTGCCAGCTGGCTGTGCCTGTACTAGGTGTGGTAGCTGTGTTACTTGCTATTGCAGTATATAAATTTCCGCCGTAAGAAACGATGTCGCCTGTAACATAGTTAGCGGCAACAGTACCAAAGACCGATCCTGTCAATGATCCAGCCAATGCATACGATACTTGAGTTGTTGTTGGAGTTCCAGTTACGATAAATGTACCATTAAATGAACTTGGTGTAACTCCACTGACTGTTATACTTTGACCAACTGCAAATGGTATAGCAGATTGTGTAGCAAAAGATAATGTTGCAGTACCGCCTGATGCACTAGCCGCAGTTAATGTGATAGAACCGACCCAAGCATTATTTCCGCCTGACACATATTCTAAACCATTAACAAAAACACTAAAGTTTGCTGAGGCAAATGTGCCAGAACTAGTGTGTGCTGTTGTACAAATCCAAAGACTTGCACCGTATTTTACAATATCATTAATACGATAATGTGTACTGTTACCGTTCCAAAGTCCTTGGTATGCTACTCCTGTATTGAATACAGTCCATGAACTTTGATTAGCTTCTAATCCAAGTGTAGTTGTATTTGCACTAACATGAGCTGTATTACAAATATAATTTAAACCACCATAGCTTACTAAGTCATTATATTTGTAACGTGTATTAATTGTCCATGCACCGGTCCAGTTAAAACTGCTGGCGAATGATGTCCAGTTACTTTGATTAACTTCAAGTCCTAGTGTACCTGTACCGCTAACAGTACCCATTACGGTACCAGTCAATGACTGAGCAAGAGCATAACTAACTGTAGTAGCTGTACATGCTGTTACTGTAAATGTTCCGTTAAATCCAGTTTGTGCTGAAAATCCTGAAACAGTTATACTTGCACCAACTAAAAATGGTTGAATATTTGAACTTAATGCTGTAAATGTAAGTGTTGCTGTAGTACCATTAGCAGTTGCGGCTGTTGGTGTTATGGTAGCTGTAGAAGAAGCACTAGTATGAGCAGTCGTACATAGATAAACAACTCCGCCATATAATACTTGATCGTTTACAAGATAGTATTGATTATTTGTCCAGTTACCAGTCCATCGACTTCCGTCTGCAACTACACTCCAGTACCCTGAACTAAAATCTGTTGCAAAAGTAGCACTTGCTGTGTTACTTGTTGTACAAATATAAGTTCTGCCGCCGACTGTAACGACGTCATCTACAACATATCCGGTTCCTGTAGTCCATGTACCTTGGTAAACAAACTTAATTCTACCTAATTTAAACTGTGCCATCTTATTTCATTCCTCTGGTCTATTAATATTTATCTTATTGCTGACTTGAGCTTCTATGTATACTATTGTTCATAAAGAAGTCTAAAGCTATCATATTTCCGTCTACTCCGTAGGCATCTACATACACTTTATTCAACATTTTAACGGATGATCCTATTTGTCCGTTAGGAATACTTGAACGAATATACTGTGCGCCACCAACTACAACTGTACCGGCTGTCATTTGTCCGGTATAGGTATTTGATCCACCTTGACTTAAACGACTAGCCAAGTAAGTTCTAATAGCTCTTTGTGTTGGGATAATACTGTCGCTATTAGCGGTAAATGCGCCATCTGTGCTAAACTGTTGTACAATAGTGGCTGATCCGCCTACGCTAATACCACCCAAGCTCAATGTACTCAATCCTGTTAATCCAAACTGGCTAGCACTTA
>Ga0316221_1000480_pt1 | contig 51536 bp, 43 predicted proteins | sample TBH18007metaG_FD_206003 | JGI IMG/M metagenome (GOLD analysis project Ga0316221, IMG submission 206003) | Freshwater microbial communities from Trout Bog Lake, Wisconsin, USA - TBH18007 | ecosystem: Environmental > Aquatic > Freshwater > Lake > Hypolimnion/Profundal zone | place: USA: Wisconsin... | reverse complement strand
TGCCTTTACCCCCCCCCGGCCCCTCTTGCACTAACTAGGGAACGCCTACGCAGATGGGGCTAGATTACCCCTAAGGCAGCGGTAAGACCTGCCAAAATCGCAGCAAAAGCGGTCCACCGGGCTGCACTAGCATTGAGGCGAGATGAGTCTTCAAGCGCACGAACAATTTTATTAAGTTGATTGTTCGCACTCAGGATATGGAGTTGCGGAACATCATCCATTGACGCCATCGGCGGGTCAAATTGGGGGAACTCAATCAGGCTTGCCTTGTGCCAGAGGCGTGCAGCATACCATCCCGACACGGCTGCACCCAGTCCGGCTAAGAGCGCTAGCACTTTCATAGCGGCTTTGGCGCTAAGCACCCATTGATCCGAAAGCAAGTTCATTCCCCCGATCTACCAATCGTCGAATGGTGGCTGCTGCAACCGTGTCGTCAAGTCCCACCATAGAAACCTAGTGCAATTATTCCGACATCCAGTGGGGATATGGTGGGGTGCAGGGAATTGGTACTGCGCAATGACAAATAAGTCATTGAAAATATGGTGCCGCTTAGAGGATTCGAACCTCTGACCCCATCATTACGAATGATGTGCTCTACCGACTGAGCTAAAGCGGCGCTCCGGTGGGTGGGCGTTTAGCTAGGGTCGGCGCCAGACGCAAGCGGAGTCTGGCGCTTCATTCCCATCTATTCGGCCGCAACCCCTGCGGCCGCGAACATATCTGCGCTGCCAGCATCCGGTTTGGCGTCGGAATTAGCCGCATCGGAACCCTTGGCGCGGCGGCGCGAGTCAAAGCTCGACCACACGGTGTTCCAGTCGCCCTTGGTGGCGCCCTTGGAATATTCGGTGGCGCGGGTTTCAAAGAAGTTGGCGTGCTCCACCCCGTTCAGCAGCGGCGCCAGCCATGGCAGCGGGTGATCCTCGACCATATAGATCGGCTGAAAACCCAGTTGCCCCAGCCGCCAATCGGCGATGTAACGGATGTAGCGCTTGATTTCCTTCGGCGACATGCCGGGGACGGGGCCCTGTTCGAAGGCCAGATCGATGAAGGCGTCCTCCAGCCGCACGGTTTTCTGGCAGCAATCGATGATGTCTTCCTTCACTGCCTTGGTCAGGCAGCCGCGTTCCTGTGTGAAGGCGTGGAACAGCTTGGTGATGCCCTCGCAGTGCAGGCTTTCGTCGCGGACTGACCACGTGACGATCTGCCCCATGCCCTTCATCTTGTTGAAACGCGGGAAGTTCATCAGCATGGCGAAGCTGGCAAATAGTTGCAACCCTTCGGTAAATCCGCCGAACATCGCCAGCGTGCGGGCGATATCCTCGTCATTATCGACGCCGAATTGTTGCAGATAATCATGCTTGGCGCGCATTTCCTCATATTCGAGGAACATGCCGTATTCGCTCTCGGGCATCCCGATGGTGTCGAGCAAATGCGAGTACGCCGCGATATGCACCGTTTCCATATTGCTGAACGCAGCCAGCATCATCTTGATTTCGGTGGGTTTGAAAACGCGGCTGTATTTCTCGTGATAGCAGTCCTGCACCTCGACATCGGCCTGGGTGAAAAAGCGGAAGATCTGCGTCAACAGATTGCGCTCATGCTCGCTGATTTTCTGCGCCCAGTCGCGGCAATCCTCGCCCAAAGGCACCTCTTCGGGCATCCAGTGGATCTGCTGCTGGCGTTTCCAGAAATCATAAGCCCAAGGATATTCAAAGGGCTTGTAGGTCTTGCGGGCTTCGAGAAGCGACATCGGTTTGGTCCTAGATTTAAGCGATCAGTTTAGCAGAATTATTGCGAGGGGGTTACCCCCTCGCGCTCCCATTAATGTCGTCGTTGCGCGCCAACGTAGACAGTCATGGGGGTTTGGGGGTGTAACACCCCCAAGACTAACCCTTGAAACCCCTTCACTGACACGCCAAACACTCATCATAATCGGTGGTGGGCAGTTCGTATTTGGCGGGCTCGGCGGTGTTATCCGCCTCTACCCCGCCGGCAAAGCCCGCCCGCTGCACCGATTTCGAGCGCAGGTAATACAAAGACTTGATCCCCCGCTCCCACGCCTGGAAGTGCAGCATCATTAGATCCCACTTGTCGACATCGGCGGGGATATAGAGGTTCAGCGACTGCGCCTGGTCGATATAGGGGGTGCGGTCGGCGGCGAATTCCAGCAGCCAGCGCTGGTCGATCTCGAAGCTGGTCTTGTACACCGCCTTTTCCTCTGGTGACAGGAAATCGAGGTGCTGCACCGACCCGCCATTCTCCAAAATCGAGTTCCAGACGTTGGTGGAATCCTTGGATTTGGCCTGCAACAGCTTCTCCAGATAGGGATTCTTGACCACAAAGCTGCCTGACAGCGTCTTGTGGGTATAGATATTGGCCGGAATCGGCTCGATGCAAGCCGATGTGCCGCCGCAGATGATGCTGATGCTGGCGGTGGGCGCGATCGCCATCTTGCAGGAAAAGCGCTGCATCACGCCCATATCGGCGGCGTCGGGGCAAGGGCCGCGTTCCTGCGCCAACATCAGGCTGGCCTCATCGGCCTTGGCGGCGATGTGGCGGAACATTTTCAGGTTCCACGCCTTGGCCATCGCGCTTTCAAAGCCGATGCCCTTCATTTGCAGGAAGGAATGGAAGCCCATGACGCCCATGCCCACACTACGCTCGCGCATCGCGGAATATTTGGCGCGGGCCATTTCGCTGGGCGCGCGGTCGATGTAGTCTTGCAGGACGTTGTCGAGGAAGCGCAGCACATCCTCGATGAACAGCTTGTCGGTGTTCCACTCGTCCCATGTTTCCAAGTTCAGCGAGGACAGGCAGCACACCGCCGTCCGGTCGTTGCCCAGATGATCCTTGCCGGTGGGCAGGGTGATCTCGCTGCACAGGTTCGATGTCGAAACCTTCAGCCCCAGATCGCGATGATGCTTGGGCATCATGCGGTTCACGGTGTCGTTGAACACGATGTAGGGCTCGCCAGTGGCAAGGCGCGTTTCCACCAGTTTCTGGAACAGGCTGCGCGCATCGACCGTGCCGCGGACTTCGCCGGTCTTGGGGCTGAGAAGATGGAATTCGGCGCCATCGCGGACGGCTTCCATGAATTTGTCGGTCAGCAGTACGCCATGGTGCAGGTTCAGAGCCTTGCGGTTGAAATCACCGCTGGGTTTGCGGATTTCGAGGAATTCCTCGATCTCCGGATGGCTGACATCCAGATAACATGCCGCCGACCCGCGCCGCAGCGAACCCTGCGAAATCGCCAGCGTCAGGCTGTCCATCACCCGCACAAAGGGAATGATCCCGCTGGTCTTGCCGTTGAGGCCGACGGGCTCGCCAATGCCGCGCACATTGCCCCAATAGGTGCCAATGCCGCCGCCGCGCGAGGCCAGCCAGACGTTCTCGTTCCAAGTGGCGACGATGCCCTCCAGACTGTCGGACACCGAATTGAGGTAGCACGAAATCGGCAGGCCCCGCCCGGTGCCGCCGTTCGACAAAACAGGCGTCGCCGGCATGAACCACAATTTCGAGATATAGTCATAGACCCGCTGGGCGTGCGCCTGATCGTCGCAATAGGCATCGGCGACGCGGGCGAACAGATCCTGATATTTCTCGCCGGGCAGCAGATAGCGGTCATCCAGCGTGTCCTTGCCGAACAGCGTCAGCAATTCGTCGCGCGCATGGTCGGTGACGATGGTATAGCGGCGCGCCTGCACCGACTTGCTGTCGCGCGGTTCCGCCGCCGCGATGGCCTCGCCTGCGCCAGAGGTCATACGGGCCAGCACATCGCCCTCGGTGATCAAATCGCCGTCACGTAGTTGGGTCTTGTCTGCCATCGGTAATGCCGGGCGCCCGCCCGCCTCCTTGTTGTGTGGTTCAGCATTCGGCGCCTCCATCATGGCTCCGCCATTTGTGTCGCCATCGGTTGCCACACCCTCGCCCCTGCTGAATTCCACCTGATCAATCCCCAAATAACTGCCACAAACTGCGGCGCCCGAACGGCATGTTCACCATGCGTTCGAATCAATGGACAAGCGCCAATCATAACAGAACGGGGTGCAAAAGGGGAGGAATATCCCCCATTTGTTCTCGAACCCTGCCTGCCAGATCTGACCCCACAATCGCCTTGGCCTGCTGCGGCGCACGAATGGGGTGCCGCGATCACAGATCAAGGTGTTGCGGGGTGTTTCGTGCCCAGCCACTAGTGATAGTGCCCGAAGCTGATTTTCACGCAAGAGGGTAAACGAAAAACTTACCAGATTTGCCCAAGCAAACCGATCCGTTTTGGAATGCCGGCCATCGCGACGCGCCGGAAAAAGGGCATGTGCAAAAGCGCAAGTCTCAATCTGAATCTGGGGAAAATTTTTTGTGGGTGGACAGCCGGGCTGGGCCCTTGACTCCAGACCAGCCCGGCATTGCTGGAAACACGCCTAGGGCACCAAAACAGTGTCCACGGGTTCAGCCTGCGTGGCGGGATAATCCAGCGTGTAGTGCAGGCCCCTGCTCTCATGCCGGCGCAGCGCTGATTGCACGATGAGGTCGGCGCTTTGCAGCAGGTTGCGCAGCTCGATCAGGTCGGTGGTGACGCGGAATTGGCCGTAATATTCGGCGACCTCCTCGCGCAGCATGGCGATACGGTGCGCGGCCCGCTCCAGGCGGCGCGTCGAACGCACGATGCCGACATAGTTCCACATAAACCGCCGGATCTCGGTCCAATTTTGCTTGATGATCACCTCTTCGTCGGAATCGGTGATGCGGCTTTCGTCCCATTCGCGCACCTGCGGGGGGGCATCGAACTCCTCCCACCGCGCCAGAATATCCGCCGCCGCCGCCTCGCCAAACACGAAACATTCCAGCAGGCTGTTCGAAGCCAGCCGGTTCGCCCCGTGCAGCCCGCTCTCCGAGCATTCGCCCGCAGCATACAGCCCCGGCAGATCGGTGCGCCCCGCCAGATCAATCATGATCCCGCCGCAGGTGTAATGCTGTGCTGGCACCACGGGGATCGGCTGGGTGGTAATGTCGATGCCCAGCCCGATCAGTTTCTCGTAAATGTTGGGGAAGTGCCCCTTCACGAAATCGGCGGGCATATGGCTGATATCCAGATGCACGTAATCGAGGCCGAATTTCTTGATCTCGGCGTCAATCGCGCGCGCCACAACATCGCGCGGGGCCAATTCCAGCCGCTCGTCATAGAACGGCATGAAGCGTTTGCCGGTGCGCGGATTGATCAAGCGCCCACCCTCGCCGCGCACCGCCTCGGTGATCAGGAAGTTTTTGACCTCTCGGTTATAGAGACAGGTGGGGTGGAACTGCATCATCTCCATATTGGAAACCCGCGCCCCTGCCCGCCACGCCATCGCAATGCCATCGCCGGTCGCCCCGCGCGGCGCGGTGGAGAACTGATAGACCCGCCCCGCGCCGCCCGTCGCCAGAATCGTCGCGCGCGCGGTATGCGCCTCCACCCGGCCTGTCGCTTCGTTCAGCGAATAGACGCCCCACACCCGGCCTGATCCTGAATAGCGCATCTCGTTATGCCCGGTAATCAGGTCAATGCAGGATCGCCCCGGCAGCAGGGTGATATTGGGATGCGCCTCCGCCGCCTTCAGCAAGGCGGCCTGTACCGCCCAACCGGTCGCGTCATCGACATGGACGATCCGCCGGTGCGAATGCCCGCCCTCACGCGTCAGATGCAGCGTGGGGCCGCCATCGGCATCGCCAGCAGCCTCCGCAGTGTTGAACGGCACGCCCAGCTCGATCAAGCCGGCGATGGCGTGGGGCGCGCGTTCGATGACGAATTCCACCGCATCGCTGCGGTTCAGCCCCGCGCCGGCCACCATGGTGTCGCGGATGTGGTTTTCAAAGGTGTCGCCGGCATCCAGCACCGCCGCGATCCCGCCCTGCGCCCAGGCGGTCGATCCGCCGGTCAGAGAGCCCTTGGCCAGCACCGTCACCTTCACATGCTGCGCCAAAGCCAGCGCCGCCGTCAGCCCCGCCGCGCCAGAGCCGACGATGATGACATCTGTTTGGTTATCAAGAGACGACGTCATATCCGCGCCGCCCCAGAGGTGCGGGGGGGAAAAGCGATGAAGGGGGCTAAACGATGCATTGTCCGCCACTTTTGCCGATTGGCGGGGATTTGAAAAGACATATCGCACAGTTTGACCTGCCGCCTGTGTGCAGGCGGTTCGGTTGCAGGGTGCGAATAAGGATTGGCCTTTACATAGTTTACCGTGGTAAACATTCTTTGCATTGCGGGCCGGGCAGCGCGCATCTGCCGCAATGTTTGGGTTTTCGGCCAATGGAACGGAGCCTTGCAGCGATCATGTCTATCAGGTTTCCTCTGTGTTTTTTTAACCACCACACCCCCAACAGACACCGCGCCAAATGGGATGGGCTGAATTTTGTCAGCAAGTGCAAAGGGTGCGGCACGGAAATTCGCCGGCGCGATTCGGGGCGTTGGGAAAAAGACTGGATCGCGGACGGACAGGCCGGCTAGCCGTCCTCACCCCCGCACCCTGCGCCAATTTTACGCAAACCTTACGCGAACTTCGTATAATCCCCAGTGCTTTCTGATGGGCCCGGCGCGCATAAACGCCGCTATCAGGAGGTATCTTCATGACGCTGGAATTGTGGCTGGGCGCGGGTGTTGCGCTGGTTGTACTCGTCTATCTGCTGGTCGTGCTCGCACGGCCCGAGCGGTTCTGAGGGGGCATGGCCATGACCACAGGGACCTTGAGCGGTTGGATGATGATTCTGATCTTCGTCGCCTTGATCATCGCGGCAGCCAAGCCGGCGGGCATCTGGATGCACCGGCTCTATTCCGCCGCGCCGATGCCACTGGAGCGCCCCTTGCTGCGCCTCGCCGGCATCGACGCACGCGCCGAGCAGACTTGGGTCGGCTATGCGGCGGCGCTGATGGTGTTCAACCTCGGCGGGGTATTGCTGCTGTTCGCCATCCTGCGCACACAAGGCGCACTGCCGTTTAACCCGATGCATTTCAATGGGCTGGATAGCTGGCTGGCGTTCAACACCGCGATCAGCTTTGTCACCAACACCAACTGGCAGAACTATTCCGGCGAAACGACCATGTCGTATTTTTCGCAGATGGCCGGGCTGGTGGTACAGAACTTTATGTCGGCGGCCACGGGGATAGCGGTGGCCTTTGCGGTGATCCGAGGGTTTGCCCGGTCCAGCGCGAGCACGTTGGGCAATTTCTGGGTGGACATCACCCGGGTGACGCTGTGGCTGTTGCTGCCGGGCAGTATCGTTCTGGCGCTGGTGTTTGTGGCCATGGGCGTGCCGCAGACGCTGGGCGCTTCGGTGCAGGCGGTGACGCTGGAGGGTGCGCATCAGAGCCTGGCGATGGGCCCGGTGGCCTCGCAATTGGCGATCAAGATGCTGGGCACCAACGGCGGCGGCTTCTTCAACGCCAACTCCGCCCATCCGTTCGAGAACCCCACGGCCCTGTGCAATTTCCTGCAAATGCTGGCCATTTTCGTGATCGGCGCCGGCCTGACGCTGACCTTCGGCAAGGCGGTTGGCCGGTTCCGCCAAGGCTGGACGATCCTCGCCGCGATGCTGATCATTTTCGTCGCCGGCGTCGCGGTGGTGTACGGGGCAGAGGCCGCCGGCAACCCCATCCACCATGCCCTTGGCGTCGTGGGCGGCAATATGGAGGGCAAGGAGGTGCGCTTTGGCATCGCCGCCAGCGCGCTGTTCGTGGCCGTCACCACGGCGGCATCCTGCGGTGCGGTGAATGCCATGCACGACAGCCTGATGCCTCTGGGGGGCCTCGTCCCGCTGTTCAACATCCAGCTGGGCGAGATCATCATCGGCGGGGTCGGCTCGGGGCTTTATACCATCCTGCTGCACGCCATCGTCGCGGTGTTTATCGCCGGGCTGATGGTCGGCCGCACCCCCGAGTATGTCGGCAAAAAGATCGAATCGCGCGAGATGAAGCTATCGGTGATCGCGATCATCATCCTGCCCTTGTTCATTCTGGGGCTGTCGGCGGTGGCGGTGGTACTGCCGGCGGGCTTGGCGGGGCTGCAAGCCAAGGGCGCGCATGGCTTTACCGAGATCCTCTATGCCTATTCCAGCGCGGTGGGGAACAATGGCAGCGCCTTTGCGGGGCTGTCGGGCAACACGGCGTTTTACAACGGCACCTTGGCGCTGGCGATGTTCTTTGGCCGCTTTGGGATCATCATCCCCGCGCTGGCCATCGCCGGCGGGCTCGCCGCGAAGAAAACCGTGCCCGAAAGCGCCGGTTCCTTCCCCACCACTGGCGCGCTGTGGGTGGGTTTGCTGGTCGCGGTGATCTTGATCGTCGGCGGGCTGACCTTCCTGCCGGCGCTGGCCTTGGGGCCGATTGCCGACCATTTCCAAGTCATTGCCCTTCACACACTTTAAGCCCGAGGGATATCCCGTCATGGCCGAAGCCGCTTCTCTTTTTACCTCCCCCTTGATGATCGGCGCGCTGCGCGATGCCGTCCTCAAGCTTGACCCGAGGGTGCTGATCAAGACCCCGGTGATGTTCGTCACCGGCATCGTCGCGGCGCTGTCCACGGTGCTGTGGCTGCATGAAATCGCCTCCCACGGCCCGCAAGTGGCCTTTCAGGGGCAGCTGGTGTTCTGGCTGTGGCTGACGGTGCTGTTTGGCAATTTCGCCGAAGCGCTGGCCGAGGGGCGCGGCAAGGCGCAGGCTGCCAGCCTTCGCGCCACCACGGCGGAGATGAAAGGCAAGCTGCTGATCGGCCACGATGATGTCTACTCCATCAAACCCGCCAGCCAATTGCAGGTGGGCGACGAGGTGCTGGTCGAAACCGGCGACCTGATCCCGGCCGACGGCGAGGTGATCTGGGGCTGTGCCAGCGTCAACGAGGCCGCGATCACCGGCGAGAGCGCCCCCGTCATCCGCGAGGCCGGCGGCGACCGCAGCGCCGTCACCGCCGGCACCCGCGTCATCGCCGACCGCATCAAGGTGCGCGTCACGGCGGGCGCCGGCCAAGGCTTCCTCGACCGCATGATCGCCTTGGTGGAGGGCGCCCAGCGGCAGAAAACCCCCAACGAGATCGCGCTGACCATCCTGCTGGCGGGGCTGACGCTGATCTTCCTGTTCGCGGTGGCCAGCCTGCCTGCCTTTGCCATTTATGCTGGCGGCGTGATCGGGGTGCCCGTGCTGGTGGCGCTGTTCGTGACCTTGATCCCCACGACGATTTCGGCGCTGCTGTCGGCCATCGGCATTGCGGGGATGGACCGGCTGGTGCGGTTTAACGTGCTGGCCAAATCGGGCCGCGCGGTGGAGGCGGCGGGCGATATCGACGTGCTGTTGCTGGATAAAACCGGCACTATCACCATCGGCGACCGGCAGGCGACCGATTTTCTGCCAGTGCCCGGCGTCAGCCATGCCGAGTTGGCCAGTCTGGCCCGCCTCGCCAGCCTCGCCGATGAGACGCCTGAGGGGCGTTCGATTGTTGTGCTGGCCGATGCTTCGCAGGCAGGCGAGGGGGAGGGCATGCCCGCAAACGCCGAGCCCATCGCCTTCACCTCGCAAACCCGTGTGTCGGGTCTGAAGATCGGGGATCGCGAACTGGTCAAGGGCGCGGTTGATGCGGTGCTGCGCCGGCTCGGCCCGGTGGCGGGCGGCGATGCGCTCATCGAGATCGCCAACACCATCGCGCGGTCGGGCGGCACCCCGCTGGCGGTGGCAGAGGGCACACGTCTGCTGGGCGTCGTCCACCTGAAGGACATCGTCAAATCGGGCATCCGCGAACGCTTCGGCGAACTGCGCCGGATGGGCATCCGCACCGTGATGATCACCGGCGATAACCCGCTCACCGCCGCCAGCATCGCCGCCGAGAGCGGGGTGGACGACTTCCTCGCCGAGGCCACCCCCGAAGACAAGCTGGCCCTCATCCGCAAGGAACAGTCCGGCGGCAAGCTGGTGGCGATGTGCGGCGATGGCACCAATGACGCACCGGCCCTGGCGCAATCCGACGTCGGCGTGGCGATGAACACCGGCACCCAGGCCGCGCGCGAGGCGGGCAATATGGTCGATCTCGACTCTGACCCCACCAAGCTGATCGAGATCGTCGGGCTGGGCAAACAATTGCTGATGACGCGCGGCGCGCTGACGACCTTTTCCATCGCCAATGATGTGGCCAAATATTTCGCCATTCTGCCGGCGATCTTTGTGGTGCTGTACCCCAGTCTGGCCGCGCTGAATGTGATGGGGCTGGGCAGTCCCAAGAGCGCGATCCTCTCCGCCATCATCTTCAACGCGCTGATTATCCCGGCGCTGGTACCCTTGGCCTTGAAGGGGGTGAAATACCGCCCCGCCCCCGCCGCCGATTTGCTGGCGCGCAACCTCGCCATTTATGGGCTGGGCGGGATCATCGCGCCGTTCATCGGCATCAAGGCGATCGATATGATCGTCTCCGGCCTCCACCTCGCCTGACGCGAAGGATACAGATATGTTCGCTGAAATCCGCCAATCGCTGCGCCCCACCATCACGCTGTTGCTGGTCTTCACCGTGCTCACCGGCCTCGCCTATCCGCTGCTGATCACCGGCATATCGCAAGCCCTGATGCCCGCCGCCGCCAATGGCAGCCTGATTACCGAGGGCGGCCACGTGATCGGCTCCACCCTGATCGGGCAGACATTCAGCCGCCCCGGCTATTTCCACTCGCGCCCCTCTGCCGCCGGCAACAATGGGTATGACGCCGCCAATTCCACCGGCAGCAATCTGGCGCCCGGCTCCAAGGCCTTGGCGACGCGGATCGCCGGTGACATTGCCGCTTTGCGCAAACAAGACCTGACCAGCCCTATGGTTCCTTCCGACCTGGTCACCACTTCCGCCTCGGGGCTGGACCCCGACATCAGCCCCGAGGCGGCCTTTTTCCAGATCCCCCGCATCGCCCGCGCGCGCGGCATCGGCGAAAAGGCGCTGCGCCAGATGGTGGAGGCCGCCACACAACAGCCCCTGCTGGGTCTGATCGGCGAACGCCGTGTCAATGTGTTGCAACTTAATCGACAGCTGGATGCCAATGGGAGTAAGCTGGCGGGGTGAACGAACCTCATCGCCCCGATCCCGATGCCCTGCTGAAGGCGGCCCGGCGCGAAACGCGGGGCCGCCTGAAGATATTTCTGGGCGCGGCCCCCGGCGTCGGCAAGACCTATGAAATGCTGCGGCAGGGCGCGGCCCTGTTGGCGGATGGCAAGGATGTCGTCGCCGGCATCATCGAAACCCACGGCCGCGCCGAAACTGTGGCGCTGACCCGCCCGTTCGAGGTCCTCCCTCGCCACGCCATCACCCACGGCGCGCACAGCCTGACCGAGTTCGACATTGACGCCATGCTGGTGCGCCGACCCAAAGTGGCCTTGATCGACGAGCTGGCCCACACCAACGCCCCCGGCAGCCGCCACCCCAAACGCTGGCAGGATGTCGAGGAACTGCGCGATGCCGGCATTGATGTGCTGACCACGCTGAACATTCAGCATATCGAGAGCCTGAACGATCTGGTGGCCGGCATCACGCGGGTCCGCGTGCGCGAAACGGTGCCCGACGCCATCCTCGATGATGCCGAGATCGAGGTGATCGACCTGCCCCCCGACGAGCTGATCGACCGGCTGAAAGACGGCAAGGTCTATGTGCCAGAGGAAGCCAGCCGGGCGCTGGTGCATTTCTTTTCCAAGGGCAACCTGTCGGCTTTGCGCGAACTGGCACTGCGGCGCGCGGCGCAGGCGGTGGATCGGCAGATGCTCGACCATGTTGATCTGACCGGCGAGGCGGGGCAATGGGCCGCCACGACGCGCATCGTGGTGGGGGTCAGCGATCATCCCGATGCGGCCCGCGTGATCCGCACCGCGCGCCGCTTGGCGGATGCAACCCACGCGCCTTGGACGGCGGTGACAGTCGAAACACCGCGCACCGAAAGACTGGGCGACGCCGCGCGCGAACGCCTCGCCGCCGCGCTGAATCTGGCGGCGGAACTGGGCGCCACCATCGCCAATGTCCCCGCCACCAGCGTCGAGCAAGGCCTGCGCGCCCAAGTCGCCCAGACCCGCGCCACCATGCTGGTGCTGGGCAAGACACGCCGCAGTGGCTGGTTTGAACTGCTGCATGGGTCGGTGGTGGACCGCCTGGTGCGCCAACTGCCCGATGTCGCGGTTCATGTTCTGCCGCTGGGCGAGGCGGCCCCTGACACAGTCACCAGCCGCCAACCGGTGCCTTGGCGCGCCTTCGCCATCAGCGCGGGCGCGGTGGCGCTGACCACCTTGTTCAACATCGCGCTGCAACCGCTGCTGGGCACCAACGCGCTGGATATGATCTATCTGGTGCCGGTGATCGCCTCGGGCACTTTGCTCGGTTTGCGACCGGCGGTATTCACATCGGTGCTGGCGGCGCTGGCCTATAATTTCTTCTTTTTGCCGCCGATTTATACGCTGACCATTCAGGACCCCAACAATATCGTGGTGTTTCTGGTGCTGGGCGGGGTCGGCATCGCGGCGGCGCAGATGGCGGGGCGTTTGCGCCGAGAGGCCAATGTCGGCGCGCGCACGGCGGCGGAAAACGCGGCCATCGCTGCCTTTGGCCAACGCTTGGGCGCGGTGGCGGACGAGGACGGCACGGCGCGGGCCACTTGCGAGGAAGTCGCCGCATTGCTGGGCGTGGCGACGCAGGTGCTGGGCCCAGCGGACCATGGCGCACCCCCCCGCCGCATCGCCGCATTCCCGCCAGACCCGATGATGAGCCCCGTCGATATCGCCGCCGCCGAATGGACGCTGTCGAGCGGAGAGCCCGCCGGGCGCGGCACCTCGACGTTGGCGGCGGCGGATTGGCAATTTCATGCGCTCAAGACCTCGCTGGGGATCATGGCGGTGCTGGGGATCTATGCCCAGCATTCGGGTCAACCCCTGCCGCCCGACCGCCGCGTGCTGTTTGCGACGCTGCTGGGCCAAGCCGCGCTGGCGCATGAGCGTTTGCAGCTGGAGCAAGAGGCCCGGCGCGCCACCGTATTGCAACAACGCGATGATCTGCGCGCGACGCTGATCGCAGCGCTGGGGCATGATCTGCGCACCCCGCTGACCGGTGTGGTCGCCGCCGCAGAGGCCTTGGCGCGGGCATTTCCCGATGCGCCCGACGCCAAGACCCTGCGCCATCAGGCCAAGCGGCTGCAACGCTTGTTCGCCGATCTGGTGGAGATGACCCGCATCGAGGGCGGATCGCTGGAGGTGCGGCATGAGGCCGTCGATCTGACCGATGCCGCCGCCGCCGCCGCGCATGATCTGCGCAGTGAATTGGCCGGCCACCGGTTGCTATTGGCGGTGCCGCCCAGCCTGCCGCTGGTCACGGCGGACCCGCGGATGTTGCATCATGTGCTGGTCAATTTGCTGGATAACGCCGCCAAATACGCCCCCGTCGGCACCGAGATCATGCTGGAGGGGCAGCGCTTGCCCGCCGGCCTGTCGCTGACCATCATGGACGAGGGGCCGGGCCTGCCTCCGGGCGAGGAAGCGTTGCTGTTCGAACGTTTCGCCCGCGTGAAGGGTGACGACAGGCAGGGCGGCACCGGGCTGGGCCTCGCCATCGTCAAGGGCTTTGCCGATGCGATGGGGCTGGCCGTTACCGCCGCCAACCGCAGCGACGCGGCAGGATCGCGCTTTGTGCTGACCTGGCCCGAAACCATGATACGCCGGACCGGGGCGTTGGAGAATATGGAATGAGCGGGCGCATCCTCATCGTCGATGACGAACCGGCCATCCGCCGCCTGGTGCGCGGCGCCTTGGAACGCAGCGGCGAACCCGCAGCCGAGGCCGCCACCGCCGCCGAGGCGCTGGCGCTGGCGCGCCGGGCCGGCGTGGAACTGGTGCTGCTGGATTTGGGCCTGCCAGACCGCGACGGGATGGAACTGGTGCCCTTGCTGAAGGCAATAGACCGCGCGGTAATCGTGCTGACCGCGCGCGATGATACGGCGGAAAAGGTCACCGCGCTCGATCTGGGCGCCGATGATTACGTCACCAAGCCTTTCGACACCGAGGAATTGCTGGCCCGTGTGCGGGGCGCCTTGCGGCGGCGCGGCGGGGTCAAGGGCGCGGGGTTGGTGCTGGGCGATATCGCGTTTGATCCCGCCACGCGGAGGATCACCCGCTATGGAGCCGAACTGCACCTGACCCCCAAGGAATACGCGCTGTTCGCCGAGCTGGCGCGCCATCCGGGGCGGGTGGTGACGCATGGCCACCTGTTGGCCGCCATCTGGGGGCCGGCGCATGTCGGTGATGTCGAATATCTGCGCGTCACCATGCGGGGCCTGCGCGCCAAGCTGGAGGCCGACCCCGCCCAGCCAAAGTTGCTGATCAATGATCCGGGGATCGGCTATCGACTGGTGGCGGGCTGAGGGCCGGGGAAATTCGCAAGCGCCGTGTTGACGATAGGGTCCTTGTTGTGGCACTGGCCGACGCCTTGGCAGAGGTGGTCTGAAAAACGTCCTGCCCTGTGGCAATGCAGCGCCCGGCGCAGCTGCCAATATGCGGGTGTAGCTCAATGGTAGAGCAGCAGCTTCCCAAGCTGAATACGAGGGTTCGATTCCCTTCACCCGCTCCACTTCTCAGTCTCACCACATCCCAGATACCTTTGCAACCTGTAGAAATGTAGGGTATTTTTCGGGTCATCCGGCTCGTGAAATCTCGCGCAATGTCAGGGCAGCTCACCAACTTGGGGGCCTCCTGTAGCGCAAAATGGGCCGATTTTTGGCACGAGGCCCCCAGGGTGGGGGCCCCGGTCAGGAAAGGCCCGTTCCATGCCTCTGACGGATATAGCTATTCGCAATGCCAAGCCCCACGACAAGGCCTATAAAATGGCCGACATGCAGGGTCTGTTTCTGCTGATCTCGCCATCTGGCGCCAAGTTGTGGCGGATGAAGTTCCGTTTCGGCGGGGCCGAGAAGAAACTCACCTTTGGCGCCTATCCGCAGGTGAGCTTGCGCGACGCCCGCAAGCGACGCGATGATGCTCGGGATCTTATTGCGGTCGGCAAGGATCCCACAGTCGAACGCCGGCGCGAGAAATTGCGGGCGCATGCTTTGGGCGGCAACACCTTTACCGCTATCGCCCGCGAATATTGCGACAAGCGGCGACGCGACGGTGACCGGGCGTGGGCGCCGGCCACCGCGCAACGCTGCGAATATCTCCTCAGCCTGCTCGACAATTCGATTGGCCGGATGGCGATCCATGAGATTGAGCCGATCGACGCATTGGCCGCGATCCGCAGGATCGAGAAACGCGGCAAGCTCGAAAGCGCGCGCCGCACCTTGCAACTGGCGAGCTGCGTTTTCCGCTATGCTGTCGCCACTGCCCGGTTGAAGTCTGACCCGACTCGCGATCTCCGCGGCGCCCTGCTGACCCCGACGGTCACTCATTATGGAGCCGTGACCGATGCCAGCCGTGTTGGCGAACTGTTGCGCTCGATTGACGGGTATGAAGGCCAAGGCATGACAAAATGGGCGCTGCAACTGGCGCCGCATGTGTTCGTTCGCCCTGGCGAGCTGCGCCATGCACGATGGGACGAGATTGATCTGGAAGCGGCCCTTTGGACGATCCCGGCCGAGAAGATGAAGATGCGCAAGCCCCACCACGTTCCCCTTTCCCGTCAGTCCGTCGCTATCCTGCAGGAAATCCGTTCGATCACTGGGCCTTGGGGCTTTGTATTCCCCTCGATGCGATCACGGACGCGGCCAATGTCAGAAAACACCCTCAACGCGGCGCTCCGCCGGTTAGGCTATGCCAGCGACGAAATGACCGCGCATGGTTTTCGTGCGATGGCGAGCACGTTGCTCAACGAGTCGGGCAAGTGGTCGTCCGATGCCATCGAACGTGCGCTGGCGCATGGCGACGGCGACAAGGTGCGCGCTGCCTATCACCGCGGCACGCATTGGGCGGAGCGGGTAAAAATGGCGCAATGGTGGTCCGACCTCCTCGACGACTTGCGCAGCGGCACCACCGTGCTGCCATTCCCAAGTATCATGGTCGGATGATTAATCCGTTGGTCGGCAATCGTGCAGATTGGCGTATATTGTCCGGTGAAAGACCGGGATTACTGACCGGAACAGCTCCTCCGGGGCGCGGATTGGCCAAAGCTGCCCTTCGTTCACCAAACTGATTTTCGAGGATAGGAAAGCTTACAAATTTAGCACACCGAACGCGCTAAACCGCCAAATTATGGGGAAAAGTGTTGCAAAATCAATCGACGATGCGTTGGAAACTTGGCGCAATTTAGCCGCTGCCGATGGCCTTGTGGTCCCCGAAAATCCGGAGAATTCCGGGATTTCAGATGGCAGTTGTGGGGCGTATGATGGCCATATGGTCCCCAAACGGCTTGCGCCCGGGAACCGGGCCTATCTTGATGGAAATTTAGCGCGTCGGAAGCTGCCGCCCGCGCCTCGGGAATATGCAATCTGGGATACCGAACTGGCCGGGTTCGGACTGAGGGTCAGGCCATCGGGTCGGCGTAGTTGGTTCGTTCGGGTGCGGCGTCGCGGCAAGCATCAGCGTGTCACGCTGGGCGCCACCGAGGATCTGGATGCAGCCACAGCACGGATACAGGCACGACGGATATTGGCCGAAGTCGCGCTGGATGGTTTGCCCCGCCGTGTCTCGCAAAAACAATCGCCAGCGTTCGCCGACTATGTAGACGAATTCTGGCGCGATTGCGCGCATCACTGGAAGCCATCGACACAGAAGCGCAATTGGGATGCCATCCGGTTCGACCTAATCCCGCAGTTCGGCCCGATGCGGCTCGACATGATCTGCCGCTCGGACATCATCCGCTGGCGGGATGATTGCGCGGAGGGGAGGCAGGCAAAGTTCAACCGCGCGCTGCCGGTGCTGGCCGCGATGCTGAAATATGCCGAGGCGCTGGGGTATCTGCGCAAGGGGGCGAACCCATGCCGGGGCACGCCCCGTTTCAAGCGCAAGGCTATGGAGCGGTTCCTCAGTCCGCATGAATATCGGCGGCTCGGGCTGGCGCTGGTCGAGGCACAGGAAACTCACCCCGCACAGGTCGCGATCATCCGGTTGCTGCTCTACACCGGCGCGCGCAGTCAGGAGATCAGCGCCCTTCAATGGGATTGGGTGCAGCCCCCGCGCCTGATGCTGCCCGACAGCAAGACCGGGCCGAAGACGATCTGGCTGTGCAGTCAGGCGGTGGGAATATTGGAGAATATGTCTCGCCCAGAAGGGGCAGTTTTCGTGTTCCCGAATGCGAAGGGAAGCGGTTCGATCAATCTGTGTACGTGGTGGGGCAAATTTCGGCGACATTGCGCCTTACCGGACCTGCGCATCCACGACTTGCGCCACAGCTATGCATCGATTGCCATCAAGCACAAAATCCCGCTGGCGACCATCGGCAGGCTGCTGGGGCATGAGTTGCCGGAGACAACTGCCAAATACGCCCACCTTGCCGATGAAACGATTGCCGAGGCGGCGTCGAGGGTATCGGGCGGTTTGGCCAGCGCGATTGGATTGGGTACATGACCAGCCTTTCTCTCAGGCAGATCGTTGAGAAGGCGCTGGCTGAGGTTGGCGTCGATCCAAAGCATTCCCGTGCGCAACGCGGTAGGCCGCGCACTACGACCTGGCTCGCCATCGAGAACGGCTTTGGCATCCGCCATTATGCCAGCGGGCGGCACGTCTACATTGTTCAGACGCGCATGGGTGGACGGGTGCGCACCATCACCATTGGTCCAGCCAGCGTGCTCACCCGGCATCAGGCGACGATGGTGGCGCGGCGTGTAATCGCCCACGCCCGCGTCGGCCACGACCCGGCGACGATACGCCAACGCATCCGCAGCGCACCACGCATGGATGATTTTCTGAAGGAATATTGGCAGAAATGCGCGCCTACTTGGAAGCCATCCACTCGGACGACAGCCACCGATTATCGCCGCTGCCATATCGATGGAGCCTTCTCCGACATCTATGTCGACAGTCTGACCGAAGCCGACGTCGCCAAATGGTTCTCTGCCTTGACGGACAATTCCGGGCCTAGTGCTGCCAATCGCTGCATGGATATCCTGCGGGCGGCACTGAACAAGGCCGAGGCTTGGGGTTACCGCATCGAGAACACCAACCCCTGCTATGCGGTGCGCTGCAATCGCAAGGTCATACGCACCCGCCACCTCTCGGAGGTGGAAATGACCCGACTTGGCCATGCGCTTGCCGATATGCGCGCCAGTGACAATCAGAGCCTGAGGGCACAGGCCATGGCAATAACCCTCCTGCTGCTGACCGGTTGCCGACGCGGGGAAATTCTTTCGCTGCAATGGAGCGATCTACGTGGCGCGCGGCTGGGCTTGAAAGATAGCAAGACAGGGCCAAGGACGGTTTGGCTTGGACAAGAGGCGGTTGACCTGCTGGCCAGCCATCCCCGCTTGCCCAAGGTGCCTTGGATTTTCTGGAATGAGCAACGGCGCAAGCCGGTCATGGATGTTCAGTCGGCATGGAATCAGGTTCGCAATGCTGCTGGGCTTCGTGATTTTCGGCTGCACGATTTGCGCCATACCTTCGCCAGTCATGCCGTCATGAACCGCGAGAGCCTGCCGATGATAGGCAAACTGCTGGGGCATCGTTGCATCCAATCCACCGCGCGTTATGCGCACTTCGACGACGCCCATCTGCTCGATGCTGCCGAAGAGATTGGCCAGTCTATCGAGTTCGCCTTGGCGGGCGGGCGTTAGTTCCAAGCACGCACTTGCAGAAAGGGCGTCATTGACGTATATTCTAAACATGAAGACTCGCCCGATCACCGTTGCCGAGACGCCAGCCTTTGCGCGTTTGGCGGCCAAGATCTGGAGCGAGGCGGAATTGGCTGAACTGGTCGATCACGTCGCCCACAATCCCGAAGCGGGCGATGTGATCCAGGGTACTGGCGGCGTACGCAAGTTGCGCTGGGGCAAGGCGGGAAGTGGTAAGCGCGGTGGCGCACGGGTGATCTACTTTTATTATCACTCGGGTTGTCCGCTCTATCTGCTTCTCGCTTACGCCAAGGCTCAGGCAACCGACCTGACGCCAGACGAGAAAAAGGCGGTCGCCGGTTTTGCGGCGATCATTAAGACTGCGGCGGGCACCGCCGAAGGAGACGTGTGATGAGCAGCTTTGGTGACGATCTGATCGCGGCCATGTCCGAGGCTGCCGCGCATGCGCAAGGCGCAGGCCAGGTGGCGCGCGTTCACACTATCGAGGTTCCCGATGTCCGTGCCATTCGCGAGGAACTTGGCCTGTCGCAGCAGGCCTTCGCCAGCGCCTATCGGATTCCGCTGGCGACGCTCAAGGGCTGGGAACAGGGGCGAAGGCAGCCCGATGCTACCGCCAGCGCCTATCTATCGGTCATCGCTGGTTTGCCAGATGCGGCGCGGGATGTGTTGCGAGGGGCAGCCGCTTAGGTTGCTGGAAAAGCCCGTCACTCCCCAGACGATCACCATAGACAGGGGCCGGAATGGCAAGAAGTGGGACTTAACTGCCGTAGCCGCCCGGACAGGGAACGTCCAGTTTCGCCGAAACCGCCCATTCGTGGAACGCTTGGCGCGCCTGCAGCCTTCGCCCGACAACGCCCTCACCGAACAGGCGGCTCAGGGTCTCTATGGTCTGTGCTGGGCTGGCATCATCCATCTGCTCGCGCGCCTTCTCGCTCAAGCACCGCCTGTTCTGGCCTATCCGCTCCAGGATACGCCGCAGGCCTTATTTGATCGCGTCACGCAGCTGGCCGTCAACAACGTTGCGACGCCTGGGCTCGGTGCTCGTCTTGTCACGGCACACGCCGGTCCGCGCAATCTAGCACGATTGCTCCGCCATGTTGCCGATGGTCTGGAGGGTGCCGGCATCGCTAATCTCCCGGCACTGGTCGGCGCGGCCGAAACGGCCTGACGGCGCCACCGAGCCCTGAGTAAACCAACGTTTTTGCCTAATCACCGCCAGGCTATTGCGACCGGATTTCTCGACGCAGGCACCTCCGGAATCTTGATCCTGCCCACTGGCACCGGGAAGACGACCCTTTCCGAATTGAAGATAGCTGCGACGCTCAACATCCTACGCCACAACGGCGTTCCCAACGTCGCGAAAGCCCTTTGGGCAGGCGCCCTCAACCTCGATATCGTACTCAATTACAAAGGGCTGTAATCAGCGTTGAACAGCCCTGGGTTGGGAGCACATTGCCTTCTCTGGTGATTTCCTATGAGAGAGTGCTGCCAAATCAGCAGGCCAAAAGGCCCGCAATTTGCGCGAAAATGCGGCCTTCGCAACCACGTTCTCGAAATGTTCTCACTTGGCATTGTTTAGCGTACTCCTAATGCTACGCCCTCTATTAGCCAAGAAAGGCTAATACCATTCCGTTGAAGGTATCTGCATGCTCCCATTGGGCCCAGTGGCCGCAGCGAGAAAATACATGAAGTTGTGAATTGGGAATGCCTGCCAGCAGGCGTAACCCTACATCCATCGGCACGAACCGGTCGTCGCGGCCCCAGATGATAAGGGTTGGGGCGTTAATCTCGTTTACCCGCACAGCCCTATTGTACTGACCGGCAACCATATCATGCGCGACAACCACGTGACTATTGAAGCATGTCAAAAGGCCGCGAATCACATCGGCGGCAAGACGCGCTGCACCGTGGTCATCGCACCCGAAAACAGCCCCAAGTGACCAATCCCGCTGACCGGAAAATCCGCCTTGCGCAAGTCATTGCAAGCCAGCCTTGTACGATCCCACGCGGGCTCTTGCGCCGATGACGGTCTCGCCATCATGACGAACCCAGGGGGCGTCACCCAGGCCCCAAGGAACCCGCACCATGCCACAACCTGACCGCATCATCCGCCTGCGCACCGTCATCGACCGCACCGGCCTCTCGCGCTCGACCATCTACCGGAAGATCGCCGAAGGCACTTTCCCCGCCCAGATCAAGCTCAGCATCCATGGCACCGGATGGCACGAATCTGCGGTCACTGCCTGGGTTGAGAATCCTATGAAATGGCGTGACCCGAACGCAGATCAGCGTCGCTCTGCCGTGGCGAATTGAGTTGACCGGTGGACGCTTCAGCGAGAAAACGCTGAGCGAGCGAAAGCGAGTGATCCCCTATTTTGGTATCTCCCAGCGGTACACGTTTTGGCTTCAAACCCGATTTACGTAGAGGGAGTGGGGCCTCGTTGCGGGGCCTCCATTTTTGGTGCTGCGCGGTAAGATAATGATTATTAATTGAAATATTAAGAAACGCGGTTCCCTTCACCGCTCCATCCCCTTCAGGCCAATTCAAATTGGCTGGCCGTAAATGCGTGCCGCTCTGCTGATGGAAAGGCGCCCAGCACGGCCAGCCGCCCGTTTTGATGGCGGAAATGCCATATTTTGTGGATCACCGGCGCATGTGCCTGAAACGCCAGCGGGTCTAGCACCACTACATTGCAATGCCGCCCTGAGGCGCGCGCGGACAGGGTGCGGATCAGCGCCGTATTCGCGCCGCGCGCTGCGGTGGCCAGCGCCTGACAGGCCGTATAATCATCCGCCGAGGCCCAATCGGCTTCATGCGCGGCAAACGGCGGGCGGGTCAGGTCCAAGGCCCGGTCCGTCGCCACGCGGACATGGAAACTGGTATATTCGACCGTGGTCGTCGGCGGGGTAAATCCGGGCGAGCGGCTGAAAAACCGCAAGGCCCAATAGGCGGCCTCGGCGATAGCGGTGGCTTCGGCCTCGGCGGCATAGAAAATGCCCGGCCGTTCATCGGCGCTGCGGAAACGGCTGGCGTTTTTGTGGCCATAGCGGAACGGCGAGCCGAGCAGAAAATGCAAATGCCGCGCGGACTCGTGCAAGGCGGGCTTTACCTCTTCGGCGAGGGTTTCCAGCAGGGCCTGCGTGGGGTGGTCGGCGGCCAGACGGGCGGTCGAAATCCGGTGCTGCCCCTCGACCAGGCGCCAGACTTTGCCTTGATAGGCCTGGTGCTCAGACGCGAGCGCGGTGGAAGTCCACATAATCACACAGTTCGATCAGCCCGCGCATCGTGACCAGCTTGTCGATCGGTTTGGCGCCAAGGTCGATGTTGGGGGTGTCCAACCAGCGCCGTGCGGCCATATCATCGCTGCCCAGCAAGGCATCGAGGCTGCGGAAAAGACGCAAGAGAAACTGCCCCGCCTCGAAGGATTTGGACGCAGGGTCGAGGCCGGCGGCCCCCCGTTTCAACCGCGAAATCGTCGGCGCGGACAGCCCCAAAATGGCGCCCAGCTTGGCGTTGTTCAGCCCCCAAAATTCGGCGATGCGCACAATGGCGGTGCCCAGCGCGGCGGATCTATCGGGTTGCGGAATGGCGAGTGCGACCATCACAGGATCCTTTCACCTGAACGATATACACCATATTCCATCAAATGAACAGTCCCATCGTCCACCTAAAGCCCGTGATGCCGCGCGGCCAAGGCGATACCGGCGAGGTTCTGTTCACGCTTGATCCAGCGGATGCGCGCGGGCGGGGTGTCTGCCACCAAGGCCAGAAACGCGGCTTCGTGGTCATTGGCGGGCCGATGGCTGCGCAACGCGGCATTGGCCTGCCGCACCACCTCCACCGCATCACCGATCAGTTCCACATCATTCAGCGCCTGCGACCGCGCCAATTCCGCCGCCGCGATCAGGGCCAGCCATTCGGCATCGCTGTTGCTGCCAACCCCCAGATCATCGTGGAAATGCACCGCGCCGCGCAGCACCACGGCGGCCTCCATCGGCCCCGGATTGGGCCGGCACCCGCCATCGAAGAAGATTTTTACCCGCCGCACCGGCATATGCAGGCCCTTGGTGCGGCTGGTCAGGTGATACCGCCGGCACAATTCGCAGCGATAGGGGCGCAGCGCAATCTTCGCCGCCAGCGCTGCCTCCAGCGCATCCTGCTGGCTGGCATAGGTGATCTTTTTTCGGCAGATGCCCGCTGTGGTCCGCAAAATGCTGTTCCTTGGCTTATACTCTGCCCGGCAATGCCACCAATTTGCCGCGCGATCTAGACGCGGCCAGCCTGCCCCCCTAAGGGGCGCAAAATCAACCCAGAGGAGCCGCCGCGTGACCAAGCCCATCAAACTCACCCTCACCGAGGACGAAGCCGAGATGCTCGTCGATGCGCTGGAGGCGGACATGGAAGGCTATGTGGAATCGGCCAAGGAAGCCCGCGGCAACAACAACCGCGAAGACGTCAAAACCTTCAGCGAGGCCGCGACGCGCATCGCCGAGCTGATCGCCAAGATCCGAGCGCTTCTGGATTAAGCTGACGCGGCTGTTACGGGCAGGTTCAGAAATCGCGGCATAATATGCTGCGATGGCGCGCAGCAATCCGCCCGTGCCATTACGACCCTATCTGTAACGGAGAGTGGCATGAAAAAATCCTTAGTCTCAGCCGTGATGGCCGCAACGATGGTTGCTGGCCTGACGTCGATGCCGACCCCGGCAGCGGCCCAACCCCTGCCGATTGCGCCATTCCTGTGGGGGGCGCATCAATATTGCTGGTATGATGCGGCGTGGCGCGGGGCTGGCTGGTATTGGTGCGGCTATGCGTGGCGCAGGGGCTATGGCTGGGGCGGCGGCTATGGCTGGCGCGGGCACGGCGGGCGGATGCATGGCGGGCCGGGCTGGCATGGCGGCGGCCACGGCGGCAATTGGAATGGTGGTGGCCATGGTGGCGGTGGTCATGGGGACGGCGGTCATGGCGGCGGCCACCACGGTCACTGATCATCCGCGCGTTGCGGGGGCAAACGGCTTGGGCCGGCCCCCGCAGCTTTCGTCAAACGGTCAATTATTGCGATCCAGCACCATGCCCAGCGTGCCGTCGATCCAGGTGTCGCGGTCGGGGACGATGGCCTGTATGGGCAGGGCGTTATTCGCCACCGCAACACCGGGAATGCGCTTGACCGCCGTGCCGATGGCCAGAAATTCGACCAGATTGCCGCCGACCTCGGCGATATAGGTTTTGACGCCGACCACCTCGGCGGCGCCCAGCGCGTCGGCTTCGCTTTTCAGCCGGCCTATGGCCACCTCTCGCGCGTCATGGATCAGCGATGTCAGATCGCTGATCTCGCCGCGCGTAAAGGCCTTGAACGCCGCCTTGAAGCCCCCCACCGCGCCCAGCGAATAGATCGAGGCGGAAATCAGCAGCTTCATCGGCGCATAGCCCAACTGTGTCATCGCCCACAGTTCCTCCGCCGTCAGATCGCTGGTGACCGGGCTGGCCCCATGCGCCGGCGGCAGCGCGGGGTTCAGCGCGGCGGTGCCGGTCATCAGCATCTCATGCGTGCCGTGCCAGAACATGATCTGGGTGCGGATACCGACCACCGCGTTGGCATCCACCGCCTTGGCCTGCGCGACGATGCGGTCGAGCGCGGCGTGGCGGGTGCGGTTGAAGATGTCGCTATATTCGGTGATCTCGCCGCGCACCATGGTTTTCAGCGCGCCGGTGATTCCGCCGCCAAAGCCCATCATATAGGCAATATTGCCAAAGACATGCGCGATGGGCCGGTATCCGGCGTCGATGTTGCAATAGAGTTCCTGCGCGCTGCCGGCGCTGGTGAAGAAGGCGGCCCCGCGTGTTTCATCGCGCGCCATCAGGCTGGAACCGACGAAGAGGAATTCGGTGTTGCCGGCAAAATCCTTCAGCTCGCCCGTGACGCCGGTGATGCCTGCCGCGCCTTCGCGTTTGGCCTCCTCGCACATGCGGTCAAAGGCGGCGAGGCGGCCTTCCTCGATCGATTGCGTGACCTGCGTGATCTCGCCGCCGGCCAGCCCCTTGAAGCCCGCCGAAATCCCGCGCAAAAAGCCCATGGAATTGACGCTGTTGCCCACCACCAGCTCGCCCGGCGCGTAATGTTTCAGCGCCAGGCAGTATATCTCGTTGCCAGACAGACCGGTTACCATTGCCATGCTATGCACTCCCACCCGGGGCGCGGGGCGCCGCCGTCACGCAATCATACATAGCTGGCGGGATAAATCGCCCCCAAAAAATTCCAGTCGCCGGCGTGACAGCCGGCGTGACAAGGGGCGCGCTTGGGCATATGTCATGCGGGTTCCAAGGCTGGCCTGCCGCCGCTGGAACGCCTTGTTATGGAGAGATGAAAATGAAAAAATTCGCAATGGTCGCCCTCGCCGCCGCGTTGATGTCCGGCCCGGTTATGGCGCAGAGCGCCGCCCCCGCCGCTGCCAAGCCCTCGCTGATGGCCCGCATGAAGGCCGCCGCCGCCAAGCCAGCCGCCAAACCTGCCGCCGCCAAGCCCGCCATGACGACCGCCGCCAAACCGGCCGCCAAGCCCGCCAACACCAACAACGCCCCGCGCACCGCCAAGTCGCTAGCGTGCTCGAAGCAGGCTGATGCCAAGAACATTCACGGCGCCGCCCGCAAGAGCTTTATGTCGAAGTGCAAAAAGGCCTGATCGGGCCATTTCGCCGGGCGGGGGCTGCTGCCCCCCCCGGCGTTCAGGCGTCCGGCGGTCAGGCGGGCGGCCTTCGGGCGATCACTTGACGCGGTGCAGGTCTGACACCTGATAGCTGCGATCCAGCTTGTGCCAGACGGTCGCGCCCCAGCGGCTGTGATTAGTCAGCCGCAGCGTGATGCGATAATTAAACCCCGCCACCACTTGGGCCTCGGCGCTCTCGATCCGCGCGAGGCGGTGATGCCTGCCGGGGATTTGCGCGACCATGGTGGCGGCTGCCGCGCGGACATCGGCATCCTTGGCCGGGGCCGCGACGGGGCTCCATCCGCCGGCGATATGCGCGCCCGGCGCCGCAGCCTGCGCCAGCGCTGGGCTGGCGATCAGGGCGGTGAGGGGCAGCGCATATTTCAACATCATGCTACTCCGCCGGGATATAGAGGTCGCCGGCCTCGCGGTATTTTTCGCTCATTTCGGCCATGCCTTTTTCGGCATCCGCCTCGGTGGGGGCTTCCGCAGCGATGAAGGCGTCGGGCGCCTGATTTTGCTTGGCGGCAAATTCGCGGACTTCTTGGCTGATCTTCATCGAGCAGAACTTTGGCCCGCACATGGAGCAGAAATGCGCGGTCTTGGCGCCCTCGGCGGGCAGGGTTTGGTCGTGGTATTGTTCCGCCGTGTCGGGGTCCAATGACAGGTTGAACTGATCGCGCCAGCGGAATTCAAACCGCGCACGGCTCAGCGCATCGTCGCGGAATTTGGCGGCGGGGTGCCCCTTGGCGAGGTCTGCGGCGTGGGCGGCCAGCTTATACGTCACCACGCCGACCTTGACATCGTCGCGGTCGGGCAGGCCCAGGTGCTCCTTGGGCGTGACATAGCACAGCATCGCGGTGCCGAACCAACCGATCATCGCCGCGCCAATGCCGCTGGTGATGTGGTCGTACCCCGGCGCGATGTCGGTGACCAAGGGCCCGAGGGTATAGAAAGGCGCCTCGCCGCAGACGGCCAGCTGCTTGTCCATATTTTCCTTGATCTTGTGCATCGGCACATGGCCGGGGCCTTCGATCATCACCTGAACGTCCTGCGCCCAAGCCCGTTTGGTCAGCTCGCCCAGCGTATAGAGTTCGGCGAATTGCGCCTCGTCATTGGCGTCGGCAATGCTGCCGGGGCGCAGGCCATCGCCTAAGCTATAGGCGATGTCATAGGCCTTCATGATCTCTGTAATGTCGTCGAAATGTTCGTAGAGGAAGGATTCCTTGTGATGCGCTAGGCACCATTTGGCCATGATGCTGCCGCCGCGCGACACGATGCCGGTGACGCGCTTCGCCGCCAGCGGGATATAGGGCAGGCGAACGCCGGCATGGATGGTGAAGTAATCGACGCCCTGCTCGGCCTGTTCGATGAGGGTATCGCGGAATACCTCCCACGTCAGGTCCTCGGCGACGCCGCCCACCTTTTCCAGCGCCTGATAGATCGGCACGGTGCCGATGGGGACGGGCGAGTTGCGGATGATCCATTCGCGGGTGTCATGGATGTTGCGCCCGGTGGACAGGTCCATCACCGTGTCCGCGCCGTGGCGGATCGACCAGACCATCTTGTCCACCTCTGCCGCGACATCGCTGGCCACCGCTGAATTGCCGATATTGGCGTTGATCTTGACCAGGAAATTGCGCCCGATCGCCATCGGCTCGCTCTCGGGGTGGTTGATGTTGTTGGGGATGATGGCGCGGCCGCGGGCGACCTCGTCGCGGACGAATTCGCCCGTCACATAGTCGGGGATGGCGGCGCCCCAATCTTGACCATCGCGCAGAGCGGCTTCCTTCAACTGCGCCCGGCCGAGGTTTTCGCGGCAAGCGACATATTCCATCTCGGCGGTGATGATGCCTTGGCGGGCGTAGTGCATCTGGCTGACATTGGCGCCGGCGCGGGCACGCAAAGGCCGCGTGACGATCTTGGGGAAGGGGGCGACGCCCGCGCTGCGGTCTGGGCCCTTCAACCCGTTATCCTCTGGCTTCATCGCCCGGCCATCATAGGCCTCGACATCGCCGCGCGCCTTGATCCACTCGCTACGGATCGCGGGCAGGCCCGCCGAAATGTCGATAGCCGCCGCGCTGTCGGTATAGGGGCCGGATGTGTCATAGACCCGCACCGGCGGCTCACCGCAGCTCGGCTCCAAGGTGATCTCGCGCATCGCCACGCGCAAAGGACCGACATGGATCTTGGACGAACCACGGATCGGCCCGGTGGTGACGCCTATTTCCAGCGCGGCATTGATGTCGGCCATATCGGTTTACTCTCAGTCTATGGGGTGAAGGGTGAAATGGTAACTGGCGGCCAAGGTCAGGCCCAGGCCCAGCACAACGGTGAACAGCGCCCAGCCGCGATGCATATTGGAAAGGTTGCGCAGCCAGAACTGCGTGTAAATATCGACAAAGCCCAGTATCATCAGCGATTCCGCCATCATGCAGCCACCCATGATCTTCAATGCGGATGCCAGAACGTCATGCCCCAGCGGGTTCGCCAGATAGACAATCGCCCCCGCGACCAGTTCCAGCATGCCGCAAACGAATTGCAAGGCGGGCGATTTCAGCACCTCGTCGATCATGGTGCGCCACAGGCCGGGCTTGCGCAGCGCGCCGATGCCGGCGGCCATCGCCGAGATACCCAGCAGAAACCCTGTCCAACCCGTGGCATCAATATACGAACCCATAGCCATCCTCCGTTTGCCGTTATTATGGGCGGCAGGATGGACCAGAGCAGCGTCGGCGTCCAGCGCCAGCTTGCATTTTCGCAAAGCCGGGCGCGGATCGCATGGCGCGCTCTCCCTCCCTCCGCCCGTATTAACGGGTTCAGGTTCAGCGGGTCGGGCGGGGCCGGGGCTGCCTTGGGGGCGGCCCATTTCCCACCCCTCTCAGCGCTTGGGTCACACCGCCTGTCGCCGCACGAGGGATCGCAGGGCCAAGGCGGGGCGGGCACGCTCCCCGGGGAAAGGACAAGATTACGGCACAGGCGCGCCCGCGTCCACCCCTGATTACGGCGGATTTGCGCAAAGAGGGCGGCCACCGCATGGGGCACCTGCTTTGCTTGCATTTTTACTTGCCGACGTGCCCTTTCCGGCATTAGACTGGTTAACGGACAGTTTTGTCGAGAGGAGAGTTCCCATGTCGATTGCTTCGAGCACCCGCGTTCTTCTGGTAGCTGGCGCAGGCCTTGCTTTGGCCTTTGCCGCCCCCGCTTTTGCGCAGGTCGATGAAACGCAGGCCGCCTCGGTGCCATCGTGCTCCGCCTCGGTGACCGACCACTGCATCCGCCGCGGCGGCGAGCATCACGGCAAGGGCCATCATCATCACGGCCATCACCATCACCACCACAAGGGCTGATTACGGGGGCTAACCGCCCACGGTAAGGCCGGTGATGACGGCGCGGCTGGCCCCTTCCATGCGATGGGGCACGCCGCGCCGTTGTTGTCTGCGCGGTTGATTACGTCATGGCGGTTGCAGCGCGCGGTTTGCGTGCCTATTGTAAAGACAATGTTGCCTTGTTCAGCCGACCCTGACCCCATATTATGCCCCGCAGCGGGCGGCCGCGCATGAAGCGCGCCTGTGTCATCGGCGCGGGGCTGGGCGGCTTGGCGCTGGCGATCCGGTTGCAGGCCAGCGGCATCGCCACCACTGTGGTCGAGGCGCAGGACGCACCCGGCGGCTGCGCGCAGGCGGTCACACAGGGCGGCTTTACCTTTGAGGGCGGGCCTGCCGCGATCACCGAACCCGCTGCTTTGCGCGAATTATGGGAGCTGTGCGGCGCCGATATGGCCGCCGATGTCACGCTGTTGCCGGTGGCGCCCGCCTGCCGCCTGCATTGGCCCGACGGGGCGCATCTCGACATATCGGGCGACGAGGCTTCTTTGCGCGCCGAAATCGCCCGCATCGCGCCGGGTGATCTTGCGGGATATGAGGATTTCGCCGCGTTCGCCGCCGAGGCCTATGCGGAAGCCTGTGGCAAATGGGCGCGCATGCCGTTCCTCGATGCCGCCAGCATGGCGCGCGCGCTGCCACAATTGGCGCGGCAACAGGCGTGGCGCTCGCTCTATGCGCGCGTGTCGGGCTTTGTGAAGTCGGACAAATTGCGTCAGGCGCTGTCCTATCCGGCACTCTGCGTCGGTGGCAATCCGCTCAGCGCCAGCGCGCTGCTCGCCGCCACGCACCCCATGCAGAAATCGGGCGTGTTCTGGGCCAAGGGCGGCACGCATCAATTGGCGTTGGGCATGGCCGCGCTGTTCACCCGCATCGGCGGCACGCTGCGGCTGGGCGACGGCGCGGCGCAGATCCACGTCGTCGGCAACCGCGCTGCCGAGGTGGAATGCATCAGCGGCTGGCGCGAGCGTTTCGACGCGGTGGCCAGCAACGCCGACCTGATGCGCACCTACCGCGACCTGCTGAGCGGCTCCCCGCGCGGCCCCGCGATGGCCGCCAAGCTGGCGCGCAAACGCTGGTCACCGGGGATGTTCGCGGTGCATTTCGCCGCCGAAGGCACATGGAACCACCTGCCGCATCACACCGTTTTGTTCGGCCCGCGTTTCAAGGGCTGGCTGGAGGATGTGTTCGAGTATGGCGTTTTGCCGCGCGACGGGATCATCACCCTCAGCCACCCCACCGCGACCGATCCATCGCTGGCCCCCGCCGGCACCAGCCTGTTCACCGCGATGCTGCCCGTCGCCCATATGGGCCGCCTGCCGATCGATTGGGCGAAGGTTGGCCCGCAGCTGGAGGCGCGCTTGATCGACGAGGTGGCGCTGCGCTTCATCCCCGATTTGCGCGACCGTCTGATCACCCATGGCCACACCACCCCGGCGGATTTCGCCGCGCGGCAGGGGGCCTATCTGGGCGCCGCCTACAGCCTGGAGCCGGTGCTGAGCCAATCGGCATGGGGCCGCCCGAAAGCCCGCGACGATGTGATGGCTAACCTCTATCTGGTGGGCGCGGGGACGCATCCGGGGGCCGGCATTCCGGGCGTGGTGGCCGGAGCGCGGCTGACCGCAGAATTAATGTGTGAGGATTTACGAGCTTGAGCCAGCATAAAATGCGCCGCATCGCGGTCTATTGCGGATCGGCCAGCCCGGCGGACCCCCGTTACATCGCGCTGGCGGCACAGGTGGGCGCGCATCTGGCGCAGGCGGGCATTGGCGTGGTCTATGGCGGCGGCAAGCTGGGCCTGATGGGGGCGCTGGCGGATGCGGCGCTGGCGGCGGGCGGCGAGGTGATCGGCGTCATCCCCGAGGCCCTGGTTTCCGCCGAGGTGGCGCATCAGGGCTGCACCGAGCTGCACGCCGTGCCCAACATGCACACCCGCAAGGCGCGCTTTACCGAGCTGTGCGACGGCTTCATCACCCTGCCCGGCGGCACCGGCACCATGGACGAGCTGTGGGAGGCGATGAGCTGGGCGCAGCTGGGCTATCACGCCAAGCCGGTGGGGCTGCTGAATGCCTTTGGGTTTTACGATGGCTTGCTGGCGTTCAACGCGCATATGACGGAGGTCGGCTTCGTCCGCGACGCCCACAAGGGCATCCTGATCGCCGAGGAGGAACTGGCGCCCCTGCTGGTTCGGATGGCCGATTACCGCCCCCATGCGCCGATTCTGGCGATGGATTGGCGGGGTTTGTAAGGGGGGATTACGAAGCCAAAGGCGTCATTCGCCGGCCAAAACACCGTGCCTATAGCTTGCAGTACATTCATGGGGGCAAGTAGTGGTTTTTAGGTGAATTTGGGTGGAATGCGCGCACTACAGCTTGCTGGGATGACGCCTTCTACGCCGATCGAGAGGCCCGGATGTCGTATCACTGTATTCTGGTGGAAGAGAATACCTTGCCTTTCGTTCATAATATCTTCCCTCCATCAGGTTGCGCGCTTGCAGCAACCTAGCAGTCCGCCAAATCACGAAGGTCAACATCAGCCCCGACACGCAATACAATAGCACATCAATTACAAGTGATATTGCCGTGGAGTCGCCGATACCGAGAGCTATGAAACTGGGATTGACGAGATAAAAAACGGACCGACTGGTCGCCGGTCACCCATTCCTTCATGGGAACCGAACCGCCCTCCATGGGACAATTCACGCTCTACAAGTTTTCTAAATGCTAAATACCGGCTCATGATCCGGTTGTGCCGTAAATCACCAACGGCCACAATGGGGCGTATCCTACGATGCTGTCTGTCGGCAGTCGATGCCTAAGCCGCCATTCCCGGCCTCAAATTGCACGCCTAAAACTCCCCGTTCATTCAGGCAGAAAATCGGCAATTTGTCGGGACCTGTCGCCCCCCTTTCCGTTCATTTCCCAAACATCCTGACCAATTTCAGCGCCACCCTTGGCCCGATAATGCGCTCTACCAGCCATTCTTGCGTTAGCGCCGCGTTCAGCACATGGCCATTATGCGCCACGCCAAAGGCATTCTCGGCGCTCAGTACCACCGACAGCTTCTTGGCCAAGGGGTGCGAGAGACTGAAGCTGGGCGTCAATCGCGGGCCATAGCGGATCTGATAACCCTGCGATGGGCTCTCATAGGCCAGCTGAATTTGCGCGCTATTGCCCGGCTGATCGCCTTTGGCGGGGGCGTTCCATTCCAGTGTGGCATTGCCGGTATAGCGGAACTGATCCTCAGCTGCCGCGCCAACGCTGAGGTCGGTGGGCACGCGGCTGTCGAACAGATTGACACTGCTGGTAATCTTGAAGCCGCCGCCCAGCGGGGTGTTGATGTCAAATTCGGCGCCGCGATCGGATTTATGACCCGCATTGATAGTCTCCGCCTCGGTGAGCCCAGCGGGGGTAATGCTAAAGGCGGTGTTCCACAGATCCGATGTTTCGCGGTCATAAAGGATCATCGACGTGGTCAGCGCCTTTTTGGTATAGGTGAAATTGGCCTCATAGGCATCGGTGGATTGGTTGCGCAGTCCCGGATTGCCCGCCGCCACCGAGGTGGTCGAGGTGACCACCGTGAAGGGGTTCAACTGGGTGATATCAGGCCGGTCGGTGCGCTTGGCATAGGAGAGGTTCATATCGAGCCCCTTGGCCAGCGTGTGGCTGAGGTGGACGCTGGGGTAGAAACTGGCGGCATGAGTGGCAAAGCTGGGCAGCGCGGCGGGCTGCCCCTTGAAGTCGGCGATTTCGAACCGCAGCGCGGGCAGCAAGGTCCATGTGCCGAGCGGCTGCTGGAAACTGCCATAGATGGCCGCGATATTGCGCGTGCCGGTGATAGCGTCGACATAGCTCAGCCCCAAATCAGCGGGGGCAGAGGTGTTGGTGAAACTCTGATTATTGGCAACATGCGTGAAGCTATCGCTGGCCCCCAGCGACAGAATGCGCCCACCGGACATCGGGTGCGTGTAATCCAGCTTGGCGCTCAGATCCTTTTGCGGCTTGGTGTTATAAGTCTGGAAGGCAGCACTTTCAGCCGGCGCCAGATAGGCCAACGTATATTGGGTGCGTTGCGGATTCTCTAAATACACATAGTTCACATCCGCCTTCAAAGTTTCGCCTTGGCGCGCCCCCTCATGATCCAGACTGAATTCGGCGCCTGAATAGTTGAATTGGAAACTGCCAACTGCTTGTTGATTAAAGCTGGCGAAATCAGGCGTCAGGCCCAGATAGCTGGAATCAGTGATGTCTGTAATCTTGTTCCTTCCCGCAAAACCTGACAGCGTGACGGTGGTTTTTGCGTCTATCTTGTACCCGATGGTCTCTTGGCCCCCGAAATATTCGGAATGCCCGTGTCCCGCTGATGTCTGGAAATCACTGGTTGGCGCGCCGCCCACCACGCTTTCTGCATCGCGTAACGTGGTGAACGAGCTTTTCCACGCCAAACGCCGAGCACGAAGCTGGCTGTCAAACGACCAAGGCCCGGTCACCAGCTTGATATTGGCCTCCGTCCCACCGGCGCCAAAACTATCCACATCCGCGATCACCGAGCCAGACAACCCTTGGCGATGTTTCTTTTTCAGCACGATATTGATGATGCCGCCGGTGCCATCGGGGGCATATTCGGCCGATGGGTTGGTCATCACCTCGATATGGTCGATATCGGCGCCGTGCAGGCTGCGCAGCACTTGATTGCCCTCGGGCGGGGCCTTGTTGTCGACCAATACCGTAACATTGCCGCTGCCCAGCAGGGTGACGGTATCATTCAGACCCACCGTTATAGCCGGTAGCCCGCGCAACAACGCATAGCCATCGGAGGTGGCGGATTTGGCGTCGGCGGGGATGGTGTAGTTACGTCGGTCGATCTTCTGCACCACGTCTGGGCGTTTGGCATTCACCGTGATCGTGGGCGCAGCTGGCGGGGTGGGCACTTGCGCAGGCGCTGGATCATCCGCCAAAGCCGCCGCCGCCAATAGATAGACAAACATGCCCCCCCTTTCCGCAATCCGATCACAGGGAGTGGGATCGGTTACATATAGCTATCGCGCTGAAAAGAATGAAGGAGACACGCACTGAATGGCGCATGAATGGGGCCCTGCATGGGCGTCTCGAACATGTCTCGGCCTATTCCGCTCCGCCGTCAATTGGACCAGAGTAGTGTCAATATCCGACGCAAAACACGACATTCCCGGCGGCGGCGCGATTAGCAAGTGTCAGGCTGGACGCGCAGCAGGATTCTCGGCTAGCCTCCGCCCAGAATGACCATTGAAATTCCATTGACAGGGCCTTGCCGCCTCTGCTGGGTCCAAATGCCTTATGCGGTACGGATCTGGCAGTGATTGGATTCCATGGTCGCGGCCATCTGCATAGGTTGAGCGAACTGCAAACGGAGATTTTCTCGGCAATTATGCTGTTTATATAGTGTTCTGGTTGCCTCAAGACAAATTGTGCAATGGTCGGTCATGAACCAGCGGCATCATGCGATAGCCAACCGGATTGTGAATGCCGCGGCCAAGCGATTGAATGTGGCGCATCAGCTGAAGCAGGGTGTTGGTTGCCGTGCCCCCTATGGCTTGATCCCGAAACGCAGATAAAAACGATCGATGTCGGGGTCCAGCTTGCGCGCCGCGCTCAGGTCCAGCGCGGATTTGTGCTTATCCCCCAGCCGTGCATAGGCAATGCCTGCCATGAACAAGGAACTGGCGATCTCTGGCTGCGCAGCCAGTGCTGCCTCGTAATCCACCCGCGCTTGTTCAAAATGGCCCTCGCGGAAATGCACCAGCGCCCGGCTGTCGAGGTAACCCGCCGGATCCGAAGACAATTCAATCGCCTTGTTGCAATCCGCCAAGGCCACATCGAGCGCACTGTTACGCAGTGCCTGATACCAGCACCGCGCATTGCGCAAATTCGCCGAAGAGCCGCGCTTGTCCAACGCCTCATCCAGCAGCGCTAAGGCATCGGCGTGACGATCGCCCAACTCCATGACCTGCAACCGGCCCAGAAAATCTGACAGGCCGTCATCGGTGGTGATATCCGGGTTGGCTGGCAGCAGATCAAGGCCCTGATCCACTTTGCCGGCCTCCGCCAGTTCCACCGCCAATTGTTCGCGGGCATCGTGGTTGCCCTGCTCCAGATCATAGGCGGCCTGCGCATCGGCCAGCGCGCCGGGATGATCGCCGCGTTTGGAACGCAGTTGCGCCCGGCTGACATAACGCGCCGCCGAGGCATCCAGAGCAATCGCCTTGGTGTAATCGGCCTGCGCCCCGGCCCAGTCGAACAGCCGTTCTTCCAGCCATGCGCGGTCGGTAAGGCGGACCGCGTCATCGGGCTTGTCGGCGATGCGCTGATCGAAAATGGCGCGCGCCTTCGCCAAGGCGGGACTGTGGTTCATCCGCCCCACATCGTCCCATCGCTGGGGATAAGCGGCGGCCAACGAGAGGTGCGCGGTTTTCGCTTTGGCATCCTCGATCAGCTTGGCGGTGGCGCTGACCTTGTCGGCGGCGATTTCCGCGCCGCTCTCGGCAGAGGTGATATCATCGACCAGCTCCGCGCCCGACAGCGCCACCTTACGGTGCCATGCGACGGCGGGGATATCCAGATTGCCCGGCTCCGCCCCCGTCAGGGTGATAGCCTGCCCGCCATCGGGCAAATGGGTGACGACACGGCTATGTGCCGTCCACGGTGCGTCAATCAGGGCGGGTATCGCCCGCCAGCTCGCCCGGTCGCGCGGCGCGTCATAGGTCACCGTCAGGTCGGGCGCGACGGCCAGCGCATAATGCCCATCGCGGTATTTCCAATCGGGATAGGCGACCCCGTCCACCTGCATCGTCCACACCGCCTGAACGGCATCATATTCGGCATGCGGCTTGCCGATCGTTTCGCTGCCGGTCCATAGCTTGGCCGCTTTTTCGGCGGCAGAGGTCAGCTTTTCGTCGTAATCGGCGTTTTGTTCGACCTTTCGGCTCGCCGCATAGGTGCCTTGATAACGCAGCGTCAGGTGAAAGGGGGCGGGCAGATGCGGGCCGCTGGACATGTCATAGGCCAGATCGACATCGACATCGGGCCGGGCATGGGCGCGGCGCGGCAGATCGACCAGCTTGGCATCGGGCGCCAGTACCGGCAGCACATAGCCATAAAGCGGGACATCATGAACATCCGCCAACCGGGATCCCAGCATGGTGCCATCCAGCCAGTAATCCTCCCCGCCCGCGCGCGCATGCACAAAGACATGGTCAAAGGCCATGACAGAGGGCAACATCTGCGCCACGCCGTCGCCGTGCTGGCTATTGGCCATCACCGGCTCGGCATCAATACCCAGACGGTCCAGAATGGCCAGCAGCAGCCGCGTCTTGGCCTTGCAATCGCCATAGCGTTTGGCCCAGGTATCCGCCGGGGTCTGCGGCACATAATTCCCGTTGCCCAGTGCGATCAGCTGATACCGCACCTCGTCTTGCACCAGTTGCAGCGCATCGGCCATGCGGCGCACCGGGTCCGCCGAGCGCGCCGCGATGGCATCCACCCGTCCCGCCAGATCCGATCCCTGCGCAATCGTCCCCTTGACCGCATACAGCGGTGCCATGACCTTGGCGACCGAGGCCCAATCGGCAAAGCTGGAAAATTGCAGCATCGGCACCGGCGTAAAGCGCGATGGCATGTTTTTGGGCATCTCGGGCAGCTTGGTCACGGGCAGCGACACCACCAGCTCGGTCCATTGGCCATCGAGCGCCTTGGGCGCCAGCGTCAGCCCCGGCATCATCGCCCGCCAGCCGATCGCGCGGGTCGTGGGCCACACCAGCCGCGCCCGGCCATAGCCCAGCTTCAGCGGCGCCGGCAGCAGCACCAGACCATCCTGCACATTACCGGCCAAGGTCGGATCGCGCTGGGCGATGCTGAAGGCGGCGCGCAGCACGTCACCGACCTGCAACCCTTCTATATGTTTGACCGCGGTGAGTTGCCCATCAACCTCCAGCCGCTCCAACCCCGCCTCGCGCCGCAGGACCGAGAAGCCCTCGCCGCCTTTCAAAACATCGATGACCTGCCCGGCGCGCAGGATTTCAATGCGGTGAAAAGTAATGTCGCCGTGCGCGGGCTGCCACCCCAGCGACAGCGTGCCCAATTGGGTGAGCTGTTCCGGGCTGGTCACCTGCTTGGAATAGTCAACATAGGCTGTAACGGTGTCGCCATCGACCCGCACCTGTTCGTCAAAGCGCGGCAAATAAGGGCCAGAACCAGCGGGAGGTTGGGCGGGAGCCGCCGCGATCCAGCCCGGCGCGGGGCCGAATAACACCTTGTCGCCGGCCCATGCGGGCGAGGATGCCAAAGCCCCCAGCGTGGCCGCCAAAACAAACTTCCGCTTCAAATGCCTTCCCCCTCGATGACCGCCCTCCGTGACTTGTAGGCACAGCTCGTCCGCAAGAGCAAACATTTACACCCGCCCACCACCGCTGTTGATTTTCGAGGGATTAAGGGCAACGAGGTGGCGGTGCCGAAATGTGCAAGCTGGCTGAGAGTTGGGTCGCGCTCAATCCGAAGCGGATGGCACAAGCACAACCCGACTATCAACGCTGAGGTTTACCGGCAAGTTCCGGCTTAATAAGATATGCCCCCCCGATCCAATGTCGGCTATCCCATTTTCATCGCCAATTGGAGCCTTTTCGTATTTCACCCCTATATTTCAACACTAAATGTGGGGCCAGTTCGATCCGGTATCGGGGGCGACTGTCGCCCCCCCAAACGGTCATTCTGGGCTCACCAAAAATAATCTTATTTTGGACGTTCGCGGCACGAGACAAAATCGCGAACATTTTGATTGCAACAGCTCGCATTATCTCCAACAAATCAATCATTTTTTACACTGGGCCCTTGGTCCGGCGTGCTAGGCGACACAATTGGGAGAGCATCCGAACCGATTTGCATATAGTGGACGGGGACATCCACGGCCGTTTGTCCATTTTGCCGGGGCACGAGATTATCGGCCGGATCGAGGCGATGGGCACCGGCACGTCCAATTTTGCCATGGGGCAAAGGGTGGGTTTGCCGTGGCTGGGGCACACCTGCGGCGGCTGTCGCTATTGCATAGCCAGCGCGAAAACCTCACCCCGGCGCGGGCGGGCCAGTCGTCCTCGGCGGCGACGAAGTTGAGACCCTGAGCGGCAAGCAGCCTGCGTGTGATTGCCGCGTGGACCGCATAGAACTCATAAGTACCATGCGTCGCTTAGCCCAAAAGGACGATCCGAGCGTCACCAAAGCGAACCTCACGGCCGCTGGCTCGCGAAGAACTGGGTGGCCTTTTTTAGTGTCCCACGTTGGGAGAAAACCCCCCGACTTCAGTCGGGTTCTGGCTTCAGCCTTAGACTCGGCCAATAGCCAGTATCCTCGGGAAAGTGAGACCGCCTGAAGGGCGTGAAGTCTCACTTTCCCGAGGATACTGGCTATGACGCATTCGACCGGCAGTCACACGAAATTTCATCACCGCTATCATATTGTCTGGTCGCCGAAGTATCGGTACAAGGTGCTGCACGGCGAAGTCCGGTTGAGGGTGCCCCCGGCATGGCTGCGCGCCTTCCACCCTCCCTGAGCACGCGGTTCTCAAGGCGAAGGCGTTCATTCTCACGCGCCAAATCGGCCTGCGGCGCTGGCATCAGATCCGTCGGCCGATACTGCGTCAGCCATTTACCCAGCGTCGACTTCTCGATCCCCAAATCCGACGCGACCCGGTCCTGTGGCAACCCACTGGTCAAGGCAATGCGAACCGCTTCCTGCTCGAACTCTTCTGAATGCTTGATCATCTCGTCGGTCTCCTGTTACGAGCTCTAATCGCTCAGGTGACCGGCGCAAATCCGTTGCAAGTCCAGTTCATTGCATAACCCATCATGATAAGTTGTGTATTTTCTTGGTCACTGTCCTCCACGTCATGCGGATTGTGTTCGAGCATGGAAAGCTTCTTTCATTCGTACGAAGGTCGAGCTCGTCCACCAGCAAAAATGAGCAAGGCGCGAAGACGCCAAGCGCGACCTCTTCCAATATAGAGGGCGTTGTCGGATCACCCCTGCCCCGCAGGGGCGATTCTCCGCCGTATAATCGCCTGCGTATCCATTCCGCCCTCGGTTATAAAACCCCAGGGCAGGCCGAGCGATCAATGGCCTAACCCGTGTCCACCAAATCGGGGGAAGATCATCAGGCACGATACGGCGTTCTGGGCCTAAGTGACGCTGGAATTTTGCCCAACACCATGGTCAACACGCCATTTCTGCTCGGATACCAGGCCTGCCTTGAAGCCAATGCGCAAGGCATCGGCAAAATTGGTGACCTCCAGCTTTGCCATGACATTGGCCCGGTACACTTCGACTGTGCGTGAACTAATCCTCAGGTCATATGCAATGGTCTTGTTCGGATAGAGGGCCGGCCTCGTCGATAATAATGCCGACGCGATAACGTCAGTTTGAATTTAATTGCAGATTATCAATGGAAATTCTCAAGACAAATCGCGCTTAAGGCAAGGAGATGTTATGATGAACGAAATAACCAAAGTTACGTCCAGCCTTTCGCCGGCGACGTCGTTTTTTTTCTGATATCGTACCGTTGGGCAGGTTGCGAAACGAGCTTGATCGGTTCTTTGGCGATTTTGGGCACTCTGCAACAGGGTTATGGAAGCTTGTTCCTCAGTTTGTCGGCTCTGTCCCCGCCATCGAAATGATTGATGCCGGGAAGGAATACCACCTGTCGGCTGAACTGCCAGGCATGACAGACAAGGGTGTCGAAATTTCCGTTACCGACGGCATTTTGACCCTCACCGGAGAGAAAAAGGAAGAATCGGAGCGCCGCGACGGCGATTATCTGGTGAGTGAACGCAGTTATGGCAGCTTCAAGCGGCAAGTTGGCCTGCCTGCCGATGACAATCCCGAAGCGATCAAAGCTCATTTCAGTAGCGGCGTGCTGAATGTCACCCTCGGTAAAGATAAGAAGGCTCAGGAGCGGCTGCGCAAAATTCCAATCCAGAGCTGACCGGTTTGGTGGCGGTATCGGCGCTGTCTGCGGAGTTCAGCCCGATATCGCCCCAGCTGTAGCTGGCGCAATATATGCCAACCGTCGCGCCCATCGGCTTCCCCAGTTCGTGCGTGGTTGGCGCATTTTCTTAACTGTTCATGGTCGGATGTGCGAAAAGCTTGTCCGCCTTGCGATGCCTGAGGCACTGGTTTCCGCCCCCACGCGCCGATTCTGGCGATGGATTGGCGGGGTTGTGAGGGGGGAGACCTAGGCGCCATCTACGGCGTAGCCAAACACTATTTATTGTGGACGCTTGCGTGAATGGTTAAGCGAGCATTGACTAACTATCCCGGAAATGTGGATGACAGTGCATAGGTAATGGAGGTAAATAAATGCGGTTTAAAGTCGCCATGCTTGCGTTATTTGTAGCGTGCGTGCCATGCGCATGGCCGGGTACTGTCTTTGCGCAAGCTGCGGAGGGGGCGGCACCTCGATTTTGGCGCGATCATAACAACTATGCTGATACATTTGTAAAGCCAACATGGTGGCAGATTGATACGAGTGGTCCCGAGGGGGAGCCATTGCCCTTGGCTATGTACAGGCTATGTCTTTTTGCAAAACACTACAAATTTAAATACATAAATATTGTCGATGCGCGGCGAGTTTTGTTCCACGGGGACGAGACGTTCTGGGCAAAAGGGGTTGGGTCTAACGGCCCCGGCGGGGTATTTGACTGCGAGGCATCAGGCCGATTTGTATCCTATTGCAAACAATACGATGTTGATATGGCCATCGTCCAGCTTCAGGCAGTGGTTTCTGCAACCGATGCCGACACCGCATCTGAACTAGCCAACATCGACATCAAATATCCTATCGAGCATCACTAAAATAGATAACAATTGGGGGGATAATATGAAAGCCTCGGATTATTATACGTAATTGGGGGTTATGACCAAATTCGCGCGATAGACGATAGCTGGCACACGACTGGAATTAGGCGCTTGCTCGCCGCGAGCATTAGTAATATAAAACGGCAACTATACTCTATTAATGGCCATGCCCGCCCAACGCTGGCTAGGGGCTTTAAAAACACCACTACCGCGCCTTACCTTACCCGCCCCCCTCACGCCACCGGCCTCGCCGCCCCCTGTGGGTACAATCTGCGGAACAGGCGGCCGTCCTCGCTGAACAGCACCAGGGCCAGGGCGCCGGCGCCGGCGCTCAGCAGGGAAAAGGCGAGGGGGCGGGCGGTGCCGTCATAGGCTTGGCCGATGAAGGCGCCGATGCAGGATGACAGCACCATGCGGATAAAGGCCTGCGCCGATGCCGCCGCCCCCGCCACGCTGGCAAAGGGCTGCAAGGCGATGGAGCCGAAATTGGCGCCGATAAAACCCATCAGGCACAGGTTCATCGTCATCAGGGGGACAAAGCGCCACAAGGTCTCCAGCCCGCTGACCGCCAGCGCCAATTGCGCGCCCGACATCGCCATATAGGCCAGCAAGGCCGCATGGCTCACTCGGCGCGCGCCGTAACGCTCGACAATGCGCGCATTGATGAAATTGGTGCAGGCCATCACCAGCGCCATGCCGCCGAAAATCAGCGGGAACAGCTTGCCGGCGCCGAAATGCTCGCCGACCAATTGCTGGGTGGAGTTGATATAGCCGAACAAGGCCCCCTGTATCAGCGCCATACCAAACACGTAGCCAAAGGCCTCGCGCGTTACCGCCACCCGGCCCAGCGTGACGGCGATGGCGCGCGGGCTGATCGGGCGGCGGTTTGCGGGGTTCAATGTCTCGGGCAGGCGCAGCGCGGTCCACGACGCGACGATACAGCCCATCAGGGCCATCACGCCAAAGATCCACCGCCAGCCGGCGAACAGCAGTACGGCTTGGCCCATGCTGGGGGCGATCATCGGCACCACCATGAACACCATCGACACCATGGATTGCAGGCGGGCCATGCGGTCGCCCTCGTAACTGTCGCGGATGATGGCGACCGGCAGCACCGTCAGCCCCGCGCAGGCGAGGCCCAGCCCGCAGCGGAACAGCAGCAGCGCGTCGAAACTGGTGGCCAGCGCGCAGGCGGTGGTCAGCGCCACATAGCCCGCCAGCGCCGTCAGCAGCACCGGGCGGCGGCCATAGCGGTCCGCCAGCGTCCCCGGCACCAGCGCGCCAAGTCCGGCAAAGATCAGGAACAGCCCCACCACCAATTGCCGCCGGTTGGCATCATGCACCCCCAGCTCTGCCGACAAGGTGCCCAGCGCCGGCAACATCGAATCGACCGCCAGCGCCTGCAACGCCTGCAACATCGCCATCAGGGCGACAAATTCGCGCGGGCCGAGGCGGCGTAGGACGGTGGGGGAGGGGGCAGGTGACGACACGCCCCCCTCATGGCGACAAGCGGGCGCGATGGCTAGGGGGGATCGGTCAGGGGCGGGCGGTTAACATCGGCAAATGGGCGGCGCGGCCACGTTGGGGCCGGCGGCGGTGGTTATCCCTTCGCGCGGAGCCTCCGGGCCAGCCAGTCGGCGATCAGCATTGCGGCCACGGCGGCGATGGTGTCCGCCACCCAGTCGTGCCAATCGCAATCGCGGTGGACCTGCGGCATGGCTTGAAACACCTCGATCAGCGCGCCGAGGAAGGACAGGCGTTCGACCACCCGCCAGCGCGGCATCTGCGGGAAAGCAAAACGCGCCAGCCCGGTCAGCGTGGCAAAGGCCAGCATATGCTGGGTCTTGTCGCCATAATGGTCCAGCGGGGTCGCCGGCGGAGTGGGGCTGAGCGCCATGAACAGCGTGAAGAGCAGCGCGATGGCGAACAGAATGCGCGCCGGCCATTCCAGTTTAGTCAGGTTCATCTTGGGTCACCGATTTGGGGTTTGGCGCGCTCTTGCCCCAAGCCCCGCGCCGCGCCAAGCCCCATCTGCGCGGGGCATGCGCCGTAATGGGGCAGGCAGCAAAACGCCCGCCGTCACCAGAGTGAAGGCGGGCGCTGGATTTATTGGGGAAGCTTACCAGCCGCGCCGGCCGTGACCACCCCGATAAGTGCCATGACCATAACCCCGGTAGGGCGCGCGATAGGTGTGCCAATACCAGTCATGGTAAGGATAGGGGCGGAACACCCATGCTCCGCCGATCAGCACCCAAGGCACGTACCAAGAAGGCGCGGCGTAATTATACCCGCTGGGCCCCGAATAGGCCGCCGCCCCTTGGCGCAGCACATAACCCTGCGGACAGCCGGGGCTGGTGGCATCGCCCGCGCTGTCGGCGATGGCAGCGCCCGCGCCGGCGCCCATCACGCCGCCCACCAAGGCTCCGCCCGACCGGCGCCCGCCAATCGCGCCGCCGACGATCGCGCCAAAGATCCCGCCGACCACCGCGCCAGCGGCGACGTCACCATGCGATTTCACGCAGTTTTGCTGCATCCAGTATTGGGCGCTCTGGGCGTATTGCAGGTCAGCGGGGCTGGGCTGATAACCGTTGCTGCTGGCCGTATAACCCTGCGGCGGCGGAGGCATCTGTCCGGGGGCATAGCCCGGAGGCGCGGCAGGCTCGGCGGGGGGGGTATAGGCTTGCTGCTGACCGTTATAGGTGGGCGGCGCCTGATAGCCTTGTGGGGCTTGGTTGTTGTACCCTTGCGGGGCCTGATAACCCTGCGGCGCCTGATATCCCTGCGGGGCTTGATATCCCTGCGGGGCTTGGGCCGGGTAGTTCTGTTCGGTCTGGCCGTTATAGGCTGGCGGGTTGTCTTGCGCCATGGCGGCGGCCGAAAACACCGGGGCGGCGGCTGTCATCAGCGCGCCGGCCAGCATCAGCGCCTTGGGTATATGAGTGCGGGGCATGATATTTCCTCCGTTGAATGCGTTGGCTGGGCAATGGCACCGGCCAAGTGAACGCAGCATGACGGACGGGGCTTCGCCATGATTTGCGACAATTATTTACACTAATAGATATTTCGCGTCCAAATCTCTTGCGGTCAAAGGGCTGGCGGCGACGGCGGCAAAATGCCATGGCGGCGCATCAACCGACAACCACAGGACACCGCCCATGAGCACCGCCGACGACGAATATGTATATGACGAAGACAGCGGCGAATGGATGTCCGCCGGCGATCTCGCCGCCAAAAAGGCCGCCGAGGGCACGGTGGAGGTCCGCGATTCGGTGGGCAATCTGCTGGCGGACGGCGATCAGGTCACGCTGATTAAAGACCTTGAGGTCAAGGGCGCGGGGCAAACCTTGAAGCGCGGCACGCTGATCAAATCGATCCGCCTGACCGGCGACGCGCAGGAAATTGACTGCCGTTTCGATGGCATCAAGGGTCTGGTGCTGCGCGCGGAGTTTGTGCGCAAGCGATAAGGCGATGGAGAGTGTGGACGCGGGCGAGGAGGCTGCTGGCCTGCGCAAGATCGTCCATATCGACATGGACGCCTTCTTTGCCAGCGTGGAACAGCGCGATGACCCGGCCCTGCGCGGAAAGCCGGTCGCGGTGGGCTTTGCGGGGGCGCGGGGCGTGGTGGCGGCGGCGAGTTACGAGGCAAGGGTCTTCGGCGTGCGATCCGCCATGGCCAGCGTTCAGGCCTTGCGCCAATGCCCTCAGCTGATCTTTTGTGCCCCGCGTTTCAGCGTCTACCGCGCGGTATCGCGCCAGATCCGCGCCATCTTCGCCGAGTTCACGGCAGAGATCGAGCCTCTGTCGCTGGACGAGGCCTATCTGGATGTGACGTGGGATTTGAAGGGGCTGGGCAGCGCGACGCGGATTGCCGAGCTGATCCGCGCCCGCATCAAGGCGGAAACCGGGCTGACCGCCAGCGCCGGGGTCAGCTATAACAAATTCCTCGCCAAGCTGGCCTCGGACGAGAACAAGCCCGATGGCCTGTGTGTGATACGGCCCGGTGAGGGGACGGCCTATGTCGCGCGGTTGCCGGTGCGGCGGTTCCACGGTGTCGGCCCGCGCGCGGCGGAGAAGATGGCGGGGCTGGGGATTGCCACCGGGGCTGATTTGGCGATGCGCGATATGGCGTTTTTGGCGGCGCATTTTGGTTCTCAGGCGGGGTATCTGTACCGCGCGGCGCGGGGGATTGACCTGCGGCCGGTTCGTGCCAACGCCCGGCGCAAATCGGTGGGGGCGGAGCGGACCTTTGACACCGATATTTCATCGGGGCGGGGATTGCGCGAGGCTTTGGAGAATATCCTCGACATTGCATGGGCGGATATTGCGCGCGCGGGGGCACGGGGGCGGACGGTGACGCTGAAGCTGCGGCTTTCGGATTTCAGCCTGTTGACGCGGTCACGCACCGTCGCGGATGTGGTGCAAGCCCGCGAGGTTTTGGCGGCCACCGCGCATGGCTTGCTGGAGGATGTGCTGCCTTTGCGCCATTCCGCGCGGCTGCTGGGGGTGATCCTGTCGGGGCTGGAGGGCGACACGCCGCCGCCCCGCGCAGCCAGCGACGTGGATCAACTGGCGCTGTTTTGATTGAGCGCGTCTAGTCCGCCCAGCCTCCGGATGCCCCGGCTGGCCAGCGGGATGGTCAGCATGGTGCTGGCCACCGCCATCAGCAGCAGGGCGGTAAAAGTCTCCGCCGTGATGATCCCCCGGTCGAGCAGGATGTTGACGAAGATGATCATGATCAAGGCCTTGGTTTGCAGCAGCCAGCCGATGACCGACGCCTCACCCTTGGCCCAGCCGAGCAGCCGCCCGGCCAGATGGGTGCCGGCCAGCTTGCCCGCGACGCTGGCCACCAGCAGCAGCGCGGCGGCGGCGAAGACTTCCGCCCCGCCGACGCCCCAACGCGTGCGCAGCCCGGTGCTGAGGAAGAATACCGGCATCACCGCCAGCAGGATGTTATTGCGAAAGCCGTCCATTTGGGCTTCATCGAACCAGTGCTTGTCCATCACCGCGCCGGCCAGAAAGGCGCCGACCATGAAATGCAGCCCCGACCAATCCGCCGCATAGCCGCAAGCCGCCAGCCAGATCAGCGCGACATACCAGCGGTCGGTTTCGGGGAGGCGGCGCATCAGGCGGCGGACCGCCCAGACCACCGGCACGAACCCCACCAGAAAGCCCAACTGGCGCCCTACACGTTCCCAATCGAGCAGGATCAGCGCCAGAACGCCCCAGATCGCCACATCGTCCATGCTGGCATAGCGCAGCACCCGCTGGCCGAACGGGCGGCGCAAAACCTCCAGCTTTTCAAGAAACAGCACGAGGATCGGCAGCGCCGTCACCGCGCAGGCCATGCCGATGCCCAGCACCACTTGGCCGTAATGGCCCTTTGGCCCGATCCATGCCGCGCCGGAACCCGTATGCGAACCGGGCCAACCCAGCATCACCATCGCCGCCCCGGCCCCGCACAGCAAAGGTGCCCCCAGCGCAAGGCCCGCGGTCAGCCCGGTCTCGCCGCGCTTTTGCCATGCCTGACCGAGGTCCAGTTCCACCCCTGCCACGAAGACGAACAGCATCACCGCCCACCACGCAATCCCGTTCAGCGCGCCCACCACATCGGGCCGGAACACATAGGCGTAGTAGCCCGGAAACATAGCTCCCAGAACGCCGGGGCCCAGCAGAATGCCGCCAATGATCTGCACCACCACCAAGGGCGCATAATGATCGGTGCGGAACAGCCGCCACACCGCATAGGGCGCGGCAAAGATGATCATCAGCGCGATGAGAAAGATTTCGGGCGTGTTTTTCATGGGGGGTGCTTGCTACGACGCGGGCCGGGTGTCCAGTGGTATACGAATGCTGGCTGGCGGCGGGACGCTTGGGGCGCGGCGGGGTATCCGCTGGCGCCCGCAGCGCACAGCGCTGCATCCGCTGGCTAATGCGGACATTTGGGGCCGGGCGGCGCGAAAATCGGGCCGGCGTTGGGGCGCCTGTGCACGGGCCGGCGGGGAACCAAGATGGGGAACCCATATGGTTGGCCGCCGGCGCGTATGGGGCGCGGGTGTTGCTGCCTTCACTCTTGCGAACGGCTGGGTATAGACACGCGCGAAAGCCCAGCTCGCCCCTGCGATGACGGACGGGATGGGTGCGCGGGGTCGCAGAAGCACTTATCCGTGGTTGGGGTTTTGCCCCCGTATCCGTTACCGTTCAGGCGCTGGTGACATGGCCATGCGCGTTACTCACACGCCCTGCCCCAATATCTGGTCGCATCGCGCGAGACGCGATACTTCCGGACCGCCGGCCCAATCTTAGGTTCCGCTGTAGCTTGCAGCGGATGGTTGGGGAGTATAACCGTATCGGTTCGTGTAGGAAAGCGGATTATTTGTGAAGGGCGCGAAATTGCGCTGTCCTACACGGGGCGGATTTGCTGGAGGTGGGGTATGACAAAGCCCAAGGCCCCGCTCGCCCGTTCGTCCACCGTTTCCTTGTTGAAGGGTGGCGATTTACCGCTTGAAAACAAAAATTTGACGCCCTGTGCGCAGCGATTGCCGCCGGAGGGGGTGCGGCCCCGCGTGTGCTTCGCGCCGCCCTCTGCGCTGAGCGATCTGCGATATTGCGACGACGGCGCGCGGGAGATGTTCACCGACTGGATGCGGCATTTGGACGCGGGGCGGATTGGGAGGAAGTAAGGGAGTTTTGCATTGTAATAATTATGAAAAATGGAATTTAAAAATGACGAATCGTCCTGTGACACATGATGAAACCTTCACGCAATATCTGCGAACTGGCGAAGGACTGACCGCCACCGAATGGCTGGTGCACCCAGAATTGAAAGCGATGCCGGTTTTAGATGGCGCCGAAAATATGCTGTTTCCGTGCGATATGGCGCCAGACGAGCGAAAAGCCATGCATAGTCAGGCGTTTGAACTCTACCTGCGGTCGGGTAAGCTGGTGACCATGGGGGAGGGATTGGCACTTTATGAGGTGAAATATAACCAAAATCATGATCCAAAGAATGGACAGTTCACGTCCGGGCCGGGTGGCGCGGGCGGGCAGGGCGACGCTGCGTCCAACAAGGCAAGGTCGGGGGATAAATGGAACGCACTGGGTAAGGATGGGCAAGGTAAGTCCTTGAACGCCAAGGATGCCGCAAATGCGCGGCGTAATTCCAGCGACCCTTCCATTAGAAATGCCCAAGCCATGCTGGACAAGGTCGTCATCCCGAAAGGCGACGGAACATTCCAGATGGTGCAGGATAAATTATCACCGTCTTTGACGCCGCAGAGCGCATGGACCAATAATCAATTGATTGGTAATCTGGAAGGGACCGTGATTCCGGGCGAATTAAATGCGGGGAAGGATTTCTCATCGCAGAAAAATTTGAACGGGGAAATCAATACAGCGGCGCAAAATGCACTGCATGACAGGCAGCAATTGGCCGTTGATTATTTCACCAGTGATGCCGGTGGCGGCTGGTCAAAGGCGCAGGCGGTTGGCATCGTTGCCAACTTGACGCAAGAGAGCCAACTTGATCCGGGGGCGATGCAAAAGGGAGGACTGGGTCAGGGATTGGCGCAGTGGACCAGCGGTTCGACACGAGCCCAATGGTACGATAGTTTGCAATCCGGCCCTGCGGATTATCTGGGAGGAAGTGCAGTCGCAATGGATCCACCTGCCGGATATACCTCTTTTTACAGTCAGTTGTCATTCGTAAACACAGAGCTGACTCAGAAAAACCCGTCCGGCATGAGTTCATATGTGGGTGTGGGCAATGATCTTGGACAAGCCACCGATGCAACCAGTGCAACATTGATTTTTTTGAAAAAATATGAATCAGCTGGGGCATCGGCTCAAGACAGTGTCCGCACTGATATTGCCAATGGAATTTGGAAAAGGGATGGGGGGTAGTAACCTCTCCTTTGTCACAGGATATATCAATGAGGTGCATGAAATTAGTTCTGTTTATGTTTTTAATGTGCAGCTGCAAGGCTGAGGCTGCGCCAGATGGGCAACCCCCACATCTAGTGAAAGCCTCATATTCCATGCTTTGTTATGATGGGCGCCCACCGGATTTTTTCACCCCTAAAAGATACGAATTTTATCATCTGTCAAAATTATGGAATCCTCCAAAATATCAATGGAGAGGCCCGCATGGCAAAGTGATGACTTTTGTTGGTGGTGGATACGGTGACCTTTTTTGGTATGGAATTTTAAATGGCAAGAAGGCCGTTGGCTATAATATAAACAGAAATCATCTTATAATACAATCTGTTGACAGCAGTATTTACTTTGAATGCTGGCTGAAAGGCTTTCAGCATGGGCGGTATTAAGCCGCGCGCCACCGCCAAAAATGAGGGGTCTGGGGTGTAACACCCCAGCCGCCGGAGGCTCTTCAAAACATCCTACCCTCTCAATCCGCCACGCGGGGGTTCAATATCAAATGGATGCCGTTTTTGGGGCGCAGGGTCAGGCGGTTCACCAGCTCTGGCGTGTGGCCGGGGGCGGCGGATAGGCGGAAGGCGCGGATGATCTCGGCGAGGATCAGCACCGCCTCCTGTTGCGCGAAGCCGGCGCCGATGCAGATGCGCGGGCCGCGGCCAAAGGGCAGCCATGCTTGCTTGGCGGCTTGCAATTCTTCCGCACGGGCGAAGCGGTCGGGGTCGAAGGCGTGGGGGCATTTCCAATGCTCGGGGCTGCGCTGGATCAGCCAGGGCGAGACGACCAGCATATCGCCGGGCTTCATCGCCTTGCCGCGCCGCTCCATCGGGCAGGTGACCTCGCGGGGGAGGAAGCTGACCGGGGGATAGAGCCGCAGCCCCTCGCGGAACAGGTTGCGCACGCCGTCGAGGGATTTGAGATGCTCGAAGGCGAGCGGGGCGCCGCCGGTGGCAGCGTCGATTTCGGCCCATAGGCTCTCCTGCAAAGCGGGGCTTTCGGCGAGGCAATAGAGCGTCCAGCCCAGCGCGGAGGCGGATGTCTCGTGCCCCGCAAGGAAGATGATCGACAGCTGATCGATCAGTTCGGCGAAGGTGAAGGCGGCGCCGGTTTCGGGGTGGCGGGCGGCGATCAGCGCCTGCAGGATGTCGGCGTGGTCTGCTTCGGTTTCGGCCAGCCGCGCGGTGAGGATCGGGGCGAACAGCGCGTGGACATCGGCGGCGGCGCGCGCCATGCGGCGGCGATAGAAGCCCCTCGGCAGGCCGTAGAGCCCCAGCACCGTCGAAGGCTGCGCCACCGCTTGGTAACGGTTGAAGGCCTCGTAAACGGTCTGGGATTCGGTTTCGGTCAGCGTCATGGTGAACAGGGTGCGGAAGATGATGTCGGCGGCGACATGGGTCATCAGCGGGTCGATATCGACGGGGCGGGTCAAATCCCGCGCACGCAGCATGGCGATCAAATCCGCCCCCGCCGCCGCCATCGCCGGGAAGGCGCGTTTGAGGTTGGTGTGCTGGAACGCGGGGTTGATCATCGCGCGCTGGTCCGCCCATTCCTTGCCGTTGACCGAGAACACGCTGCGGCCCAACAGCGGATCGAGCATGTCATTCAGCAGGCGGTGTTTGGGGAAGATGCGCTGGGGGTCGTCCATCACCTCTGCCACCAGCGAGGGTTCGCCGACGACGAAAAAGGTCAGGCGCGGCAGGCGGGTGCGGCCGAGTTTCAGCGTGTAGCTTTTCTCGAACAGCGTGTGGATCCAGCTGGACCGGCCGATCAGGAAACGGCGGATGAGGCCAGCCTTGCTTTTCAGCGGCTTGGGGAAGGGGGGGATGAAGGGGTCAGTCATGTGCGGCCCCTTGGGCGTTGTCCGCGATGAAATCTTTGATCGAGGTCGATAAAGGCTGGGGGGCGCAGGTGATCGCCACATAATCGAGCGGGGAGGGGTGATCCAGCCGCCGCAGATAATCGAAATGGGTGGCGTATTTGTCGGCGCGGCGGGCCTGATATGTCGCGGGGTCGGCATAGCGGAACCAGCGGGGGGAGAGCTGCGTGAGGCCGGGAGGGCTTTCCACCGCCCGGCCGAGGCAGGGGGGCACGAGGGGCACACAGGCGCCGTCGGTCAGCGATCCGATGTCGAGCCAGCGGAAGCCTCCGGGCGCTAGGGCGTCCAGCGCGGTGTGGAACCATGTGGCGTCGCGCCTTGCGGAGATCAGCGGAATGCAATTGCCCAGCGTGATGAGGCTGAAGTTCGCAGGGAACCCGCCCGCCCGCCGCGCCATCAGGTCTGCCATGACGCCCATGCCCAGAATCGATCCGTTGGAATGGGTGACGAATAGAACCTCGTCGGCGTTATTGGTGTCCAGTTCGGCGGCGATGGTGTCGGTGAAGGCGGTGATCCGCTCCGCCAGATCGCCGGCGGGGGCATGGCGGGCCAGCATGTCGTTGAACATGATGAAACGCAGCAGCCACAGGCTGTGGATGCGCCGCAGGATTACCCACGAGACCACCCCCGTCACCGCCAAGGCGCCCAGCAGCGCGGTCCAGCCCGGCAGCAACAGGGCCAACAGACCGCCCGCCACCAGCAGCACCAGCAAAGGCACCAGAAACAGCGTGACGCCGGGGTAGAACAGGGTGATCCGGCAGGCTTTGGGGGCCCGCCTCACCAAGGCCCAGTCGAACCCGCGCAGGAACCCCTGATAGGCCGCCAACGTCCGCCACAGCACCGCCAGCGGACCCTTGGGCCAGTGGGCGCGGACGATATCATCCCACATCAGGAATGTGTGGTCGGCGTGGATTTCGGGGCCGGTGACGCTCCAGCCGATGTTGCTTCCCGCGCGCTGGCGGGGGGAAATCGTCAGATCGGCGCCCTGCGCGTTCGCCTTGGCGATCTCCTCGGCCAGCATCTGGTGGTAA